>Ga0214923_10005940_pt1 | contig 13924 bp, 10 predicted proteins | sample LL1510_MetaG_FD_177993 | JGI IMG/M metagenome (GOLD analysis project Ga0214923, IMG submission 177993) | Freshwater microbial communities from Lake Lanier, Atlanta, Georgia, United States - LL-1510 | ecosystem: Environmental > Aquatic > Freshwater > Lake | place: USA: Georgia | collected... | reverse complement strand
CGTCCGGGACGACGTGCCTCTTCGGAGCCAAAAACACTTCGCGCACGCCCGGCGGCAGGATCGGCCGCGGGTTGCCCGCCAGGCCAGCGTTGCCCGCCAGGCCAGCGTTGCCCGCTAGGCCGGCGTTGCCCGCTAGGCCGGCATCGGGCCGCTCGAGCATCACAGGGGCCGCGGCGGCAGCCGTGCCGGAGGCCGCGCGCTCGGCCGTGAGCCGCTTGATCTCCTCGCGGAGGAGCGGCCCGCGCAGGTAGGCGAGCGTCCAGCGGGTCTGAAACACCGTCTCCTCGTCGTCGTGCACGCTGTGGAGGAGGAACATCCGCTGCTCGAGGCCCGAGAGCAGTTTGTCGAGCCGATTGCGATCGAACGACCGCCCCGCCGACGACGCGGCCCCCTCGAGGCCGTCGAGCACGCGGGCCTTGTCGCGGGCCGTCTGCAGGCGGCCGAGGAACCAGATGCCGGCGTTCGAGAGCCCCTTGTAGTCGAGATCGACGGGATTCTGCGTGGCGAGCACCACGCCCAGGCCGAACGCCCGCGCCTGCTTCAGGAGCGTGAGGATCGGACCCTTGCTCGGCGGGTTGGCCGTCGGCGGCACGTAGCCGAACACCTCGTCCATGAGGAACAGCGCCTTGAGCGACGACGTGCCTCCCTGCGACCGCATCCAGGCCACGGTCTGCCCCGAGAGGAGCGTGACAAACGCCATCCGCTGGGCGTCGTTCAAGTGTGCGATCGAGACGACGCTCACCCGCGGCTTGCCCTCCGCCGTCCACAGGAGCCGCCCCACGTCGAGCGGCTCGCCGGCGAGCCAGGCCTCGAAGCCCGGCGCCGCGGCCACCGTGTTGAGCCGGCTCGCGAGCTGGAAGCGGTCGCCCGCGGGAAAGAAGTTTTCCAGGTCGAGAAACCCCACCCGCTCCACCGGCGGCGCGGGGATCGCCCGCACGAGCGTGCCGAAGTCGATTTTCTGCCCGCTCTTCCACAGGGCGTCGACGATCGAAGAGAGGAGCACGTGCTCCCGGCTGCGGCCCGGCTCGGCGTCGATGCCGGCGAGCGCGAGGATCCCCGACACGAGCGACTCGATCCGCTCGCGGCGCGCCTCCGGATCGTCGAGCACGGCGGCGGCGGGAGCCTCGAGGCTCTCGAGCATCGCCAGCGGCCGCCCCGCGCGGCTGCCCGGCGTGTACACGGCCATGTCGACGGCCGCCTTGAGCCGCGCGATCCGCTCGGGCGACTGCCCGCTCGCGGCCAGGCCATCCTTCCATTTCTTGGCCGTGCGCTCCGCGAGCGCCTCGAGCGTGAGCCCGTCACGCCTGGCGGCATCGGCCTCCACCCAGGGCAGGAAGTCGGCCGGCGCGAGATCGGGAAACGCGAGCAGGATGTTGGCGAGGTCGCCCTTGGGATCGATCACGAGCGTGGGGATGCCATCGATCGCGGCCTCCTCGACGAGATCGATCAAGAGGCCCGTCTTGCCGCTGCCCGTCATGCCCACGCACACCGCATGCGTCGTGAACCGCCGCGCATCGACGAGCAGCGGCTCGGAGCCGCCCTTGCCCGTCTTGGGGTCGCACTTCCTGCCGAGATAGAAGACGCCGAGGCCTTCGATGTCGACGGTGTCGGCCGTGCCACGCGCGGTGCGTTTCGTGGTTTTCATGGTGAACCGATTGTAACTTCCCCGGCCGCGGGAGCGGGCAGCGGCTCGCCGTCGGCCGTGACGCCGAGCAATTGCTCCGCGGCCCGCTCGAGCGTGGCCACGAGCGGGCCCGGCCAGAGGCCGAAGGCGAACAGCGGCACGAGCAGGGCCGTGAGGGCGAATCGCTCGCGTGGCAGGATCGTGTGCCGCGGGCCGTCGACCGCCGTCGGCCCCCCGAAGATGAAAAACCACCCCCGCATCACGGCGATCCCGGAGAGCACCGTCGACGCGATCACGAGCAGCCCCGCGTGCAGCTGCTCGTCGAGGCTGCCCGACACGATCAGGTCGTCGGCCACGAACGACAGCGTGCCCGGCAGCCCGATCGCGGCCAGCCCGAAGATGAGAAACAGGGCGGCGAGCGCGGGCGCGTCGTAAAACCGCCCCTGCGGCGTGGCGAGCGAGAGCGGCCCGGCCCGGCTCTCGAGCGCCCAGGCCACGAGGCCGATCCCCGTGAGCGCGAGGCCGCTCGAGATCCACACGCAGAGCGCGCCGTTGAGCTCCATCGGCAGTTTGCCCGCGAGGCCGGCGAGCACCATCGCCGACTGGCTCATGGCGAGCGTGCCGATCAGCCCGCGCAGGTCGCGCTGCACGAGCGCGAGCGCCGCGCCGTAGGCCGCGGTCACGAGCGCGAGCTGCGAGAGCACGACGAGCTCCGCCCCCACGCCGGCCCCGTGGTCGGCATGCCCCATCAAGAGCCGCACCGCCGTGTAGGCGGCCACCTGCGGCATCGTGGCCGCGAGCGCCGTCGAGAGCGGCGCGCCGGAAAAGAGCGCGGGATACCAGGAGTGGAAGGGCACGATCCCCTTGCGCAGGAGCACGGCGATCGCCACGAGCCAGCCGCCCGCGTTGCCCACGAGTCCGCAGCCGCGCTCCCAGGGCGGGTCGGCGAGCATCAGCAGCGTGCCGCCTGTCATGCACGCCAGGGCCAGAAGCATCACCGTGGCAAACACCCGCGCCGCCGGGCGGCCGCCGGGCGTGCCGCGGGTCGAGATCCAGGTGGGCAGCGCCGTCGCGATCCACAGCACGACGAGCGCCAGCGGATGGGCCGTGGAGAAGAGGGCGGTCGTCGCGGCCGCGCCGAGCAGGAGCCGCACCGTGGCGGCCGGGTCGAGGAATCGCTTCGGCGCCACGAGCACGATCGCCAATTCGATCAGGGCCACCGTGGGCAGGAGCGCCGCCGTGATCCCGTCGACGTGCACGAGCGATCCGCCGCCGAACCGCGGGCCAAACTCGAAGGCCGGGCCTTCGGCCGCGTAGCATAGCCACGAGAGCAGGGCCGCCGCCGCCAGCGCCACGCCGAGCCCACCCACCGCGGGCGTGCGCGGGCTGCGCGGGAAGCCGCCGGCAGCCACCACTGCCGTGGCCACGAGCGGGGCCGTGACGACCGCCGCCACCAGGCCGAGCACGAGGCCGGGCTCCGCCGCGATCGACATTCCTTCCATCCCGCTCATGGCCGCGCCCCTTCCCGGCGCGGCCGCTTCTCGCCCAGCCACGTCACCCAGGCCCGTTCAGCCGCGGCCAGCCGCTCGAGCAGCCGCAGCGCCGGCCCGACCACGAACTTCGTCACGGCCATCTCCTCGTAGCCGCGCTCGAGTGCGATCCGATACACGGCCGCCTGAGCCCGGGCCGGCAGCCACGAGAGCGGCGACCAGCCGCCGAGATCGGGATGGCCGCCGATCGCCGCCTCGAGCTCGTGGCGGTCGTGGAGCGCCGAAGGCGAGCGCAAAATCTGGAGGCTGCGCAGGATCGCGTGGCCGACGACGTGCACGAGCGGGATCACCCGCAGCCCCAGCCCGATCTCGACCAGGATCAGCGACGCCTGCGCCATCGAGGCATAGGCGAGCATGCTCTTGAGGTCGGTCTGCACGCGGCCGACGAGGCTCGCGTGGAGCGCCGTGCCCGCACCGATCACGACGAGCGCGACGCGGGCGAGCGGCGCCATGTCAAGCAGCGCCTCGCAGCGCAGGAGCACGTAGGCCCCGGCGTGGATCGAAAGGGCCCCGTAGAAGATCGCGCTCGAGGGCGTGGGGCCTTCCATCGCCCGGGGCAGCCAGCCGGAAACCGGCACCTGGGCCGACTTGCCGAGCGCCGCGAACACGAGCAGGAGCGACACGACCGTGGCCGTGCCCGCCGGCACGAGGCAGGTCGACGTGGGCCAGTCGGCGCCGAACAGCCGCTCGAAGTCGCCCGACCCGACGGCCCGGTGGATCACCACGCCCGCGGTGAGCAGGCCCACGTCGCAGATCCGGTAGGTGGTGTAGGCCCGCAAGGCCGCGTCGATCGCGTTGCGCCGCTCGAAGAAAAACCCGATCAGGAGGGCCGACGAGATGCCCACGAACTCCCACCCGGCGAAGAGCACGTCGATGCTGTCGGCGAGCACCATCAGGTTCATGCCGGTGCCGAAGAGCGCGAGCAGAATGAAGAACCGCGCGAAGCCCGGCTCGCGGTGGAGGTATTTGCCCGCGAAGGAATTCACGAGCCAGCACAGGCCGGTGGAGAAGCAGACGTAGGGCACCGAGAGGGCGTCGGCCACGAGGTTCATCGTGGCCGCGTGATGCCCGACGGCGAACCAGGTGCCCGAGTGGACGACTTCCGGCGTGAAACCGCGGGCGAAGAGCAGCCCGAGCAAGCTGATCGCCGCGAGAAAACCGACGGCGAAGCCGCCGCCGACGATCTGCGTGGTGGCCCGTTCGGAGAGCGGCCGGCCCAGGAGCGCGGGCAGGCCGACCAAGGCGAGCGTCGCCGCCGGGGCGGCGAGCTGCATGACGACGAGCGCGGCGACGATATCGTGGCCGGTCATGCCTGCACCTCGCCCGCTAGGCCGCCGAGCGCCGCCGTGATCCGGGCCGGCGGCAGGTGTTCGCGGTGCCCGCGATACCAGTCGATCGACCGCTCGACGACGGGCTGCACGCACCGCTCCCCCTCGAAGGGCACGAACCGGCCATCGGTGAACACGTGCATCCCGGAGCCTGCGGGATCCCAGGCGACGAGCTGGATCCAGCGGTTGACGGCCAGCCGCTCGACGGCCGGCACCTTCGCCGCCGCGGCCAGGATCCGCGCGGGTGGGGCGTCGATGATCACGAGCAGCCGGACCGGCTCATGGATCTCCACCATCTGCCAGGGCAGCCCGGTGCGCAGGTCGCTCGCGTGGCCGTCCATCACGCCCACGAGGCCGGTGATGTTGTGCGGCAGTTTCGTGCCCGAGCCGTAGCCGAGCCGATCGATGATCGAAAAATAGTATTCGAGGTTGATCCCGGCCCCGACGGGCCCCACCGCCGCGAGCGTGCGCGTGAGGATCGCGCCGTCGTCGTCGGCCGTCGGGTCGTACGACACGAGAAATGCCCGCCGGTCGAGGAACAGGCCGCGGGTTCGCCAGCGCCGGCCGACGATGCACACGGCGTTCGTCGCATGCCCGAGCTCGGGCCGCACCTGCGCGAGATCGACGCTGCGGGCCTCGACGTGGGCCCGGGCCGCTCCCGGCGTGATGTCGAGCCGCGCCGTCTCGAACCGCCGGCAGCGTTCGTGGGCATCGGCCGCGGCCACGCGCTCGGCGGCCCGCCGCAGGGCGGCGACATCGGCGCGGTGCTCCGGCGGCACGGTGTCGGTGTCGAACCACGTGAGCGTGGTGGCGCAGGTGTCGAGCATGCCTCCCAGAAACCAGGTCGTCGGGGGGATCGCGAGCCCGTCGGCGGCGAGCCGGGCGCGCACCCGCGGGTCGTTGGCCATCAGCGCGAAGGCCCGCGCATTGGGCCCGCCGCGGCCGCCGCCGCAGGCGCCGCAGTCGTAGGCGCTCTCGTGGGGATTGTTGCGGCTCGACGAGCCGTGGCCGACCACCGCCACGATCCGCGCGAAGTGAGCCGTGAGGCCGATATCCTCGAGCACGCGCCGCACCATGCCGGCCATCTCGTCGACCTCGAATCCCGACTGCGTGCCGGCGACGAGCCCGGGCGCGTCGCTCCGCTCGAGGTCGAGCCGCGTGGGGATGCGGCGCCGGGTGAGATCGGCGGCCGTGCGGCCGATGCGGGCCGCCAGCCGCGGGAAGGCCACCCGCGCCACGAGCGGGATCGCGGCGAGGGCCCCGATCACGGGTGTGAACAGGCCGCCGCGGACGAGCGTGCGGCTCCCCGCTGCAAGCGACCCGGCGAGCTGACCGTAGCGCCGGCGGACCGATTGCCGAAACTCGTGCCGCGACACGGCCTCGTCCCGCGGGACCTCGACCACCGTTCGGCTCGGCCGCATCACGATCGGACACAGCGGGGAGGCATGCCAGTCGTCGAGGCCCTGGTAGTACATCGGCACGGCAAAAAACCCGGCGGTGCCGAACGTCTCCTGATCGGCCCCGAGTTCCTCGACGTGGCGGCGAAACGATTCGCACCGCTCGTCGATGCAGAAGATCCACTGGGCGGCGGGCGGCTCGTTCGAGAGCCGGCGGGCGACGGCCGTGTGGGCTTCGAGCGCGTCGAGGATCTCGACGCGATGCCGCCGCTCGTAGGCGAGGTGAAACAGCCGCCGCCTCGTGATCGCGTCGAACCCGGCGATCGCATGCTCGAGCCGGAGGAGTTCGTTCTCGTCGAGAGCCCGAATATCGTCGCCGCCGAGCCCCACGACCTGGGCGACCTGGTGCAGCCGGAAGCCGCGGCACACGCTGCCGGGGCCGCGGAGCGGGGGGTGATGGTCGCGGAGTTCCCACCACAGCCAGGCCAGCGTGCCGTCGGCGGCGCCGTTGGCACGGACACGCATCCCCGCGTGGCGGACGGCCCATTCCGTGGCCACGCGATCGCATACGAGCCGCACGGCGAGAAAGTCGACGAGCCGGGCCGGAACCGGCGCGACGGGTACGCGGTCGGGCCGCTCCTCGAACTGGCGGATCATGCCCGCCCAGCCGCGCAGGGCGAGCAGCGACTGCGTGATGAACTCCGCGCGGTGCTCTGGCGGCACGCCCAGCCGGTCGAGTTCGCCGGCCACGCACTCCTCGGCCGACAGCCCGCGCAGCTCTCGCAGCGCCGCCGGCAGCCGCTCGTTCCACGGCTCGCGCGGCCCGAGCCGGCCGGCGTAGAGCTCCGCGACGGCGGGCCACAGGCCGCGTTCCCTGCCCGGCAGCGGCCAGCTCGCCACGCCCTGGTCGAGAAACGCCGCGCACAGCCGGATCAGGAGCGGATGCACGAGGGCGTCGGTGTCGAGCGTTTGGTCGACGGCGAGCAGCAGGTCGCGATGCCGCACCGGCATGGCGTTGCGGGCCGGGGCCGAGCGCATGATCGCCACCGCCTCGACGCAGGCATGCCACAGGTCGCTCGCCGCGCGGCGCTCGTCGGCGGGCTCGCCTGCGGAGGCGGCCGCCAGCAGCCGCTGCCGCGTGGCCGGCGGCAGATCGGGCCGCAGCCGCTCGACGACGTCGCTTTCGCTGAGTGTCCAGCGGACCGACGCGTCGGACTCCTCGCGCACCGCGTGCAGGAGCAGCGCCCGATACAACTCCCGGAGCGGAACACGGCCGGCGGCGACGGTGGCATCGGCCGGGCACGAGATCTCGGCCGCGAGCACGGCGTCGATGTCGGCCTCGCGGATCCGGCCCTTCGCGAGCTCCTCGCGATAGCGGCTCTCGGGCAGGAAGGGCTCCGTGCCCAACAGCCGCCCCGCCCGCACGACGGCCTCCTCGAACGGCTCGGCCTCGAAGGCGTGGAGCGTGTTGTGGTGGATGAAGACGTCGATCGGTCCCTGGGCCGGCAGGTGGTGCGCGGCGTGCTCGACGGCGTGGCGGATCTCCGCGAAGCGGGCGGTGAATTCCATCGGGCGGGATGCGGGCGGCTGGGTGGGGAACCGGCGGAAACCTCGAGTATCGCACGCGGGGTCGCAACGCCGCATGCCATCTTCAGCGGGGTGCCCTTGCAATCCCGACAGCGGCCGCCCGGGTGTCCAGTCGATTTTCAGGGCGAAAACGCGGGACCGGCGCGTTCGGGCCCGTGAGCCCTTGCCTCGGTCGGGCCCGGAGCGAAGGGTTGATCAGAGCCGGGACGGCCGTGAGAGTGACGCGCTCGCACGAACGTCTCGGTGATGATTGGCTCGGAAGACGAGTTGCCCGGTTCTGCCCCTCTTTGGCGGACCCGCGGCGCCGCGTAGGCCGACGCGTGTGAGCGCCCCCGCGTTCATCCGCGCTGGCCCCTCTTTGCGTGGCGCCGATTCAGGCATGTCGGCGCCCTTTCGGGTGCAGCGGACGCCGCCGGATTCCCCGTGTCTCCAGCGGAGTTTTCCCATGTTCACGTCCCTTTCCCTGTTCGCGGTGTTCAAGTTTCTGAAGCGGTCGGGTTGGCCGGCACTCGTGCTCGCTCCGGCCCTGGCGTTGCTTACGACGGCGCCGTCGTCCGGCGACATCATCTACACCGGCTCGAGCGTGGTCTTCAACGGCGCGAACGCGGCCGGGCTCTCGGCCCTGGCGACGTTCAGCGTCGATCCCGGCGACTCCAACGTGCTGCGGCTCCTGCTCGAAAACACCTCCGCGTCGCCGACGACGGCGCCGTCGGAACTGCTCACGAGCGTGTACTTCAACGTGCTCTCTGGGACGGTGACTGGCTCGCCCGCCCCGCTCACCTACCAAAGCGCGTCGGGGCAGGTGTATCTCGCACTCCAGAGCATGCCCGACAAGGCGGCGACCTACGTGCCGCCGCCGCCGCCGGGCGGCACGGTGACGTTTCCGGCGATCCCCACGCCCTCGAACCTCAAGGCGGCCAATCCGGGCGACAACACCTGGCAATTCCGCGACGGAATGTCGCTCGTGGCCTCGGAGCCACCGCTGGCGTTCGGCGTGAGCACCGTCGGCAACTCGACGCTCGCGCCGAACAACTTCAACGGCAACATCGTCGACGGATTCGACTTCGGGATCTACGTCGGCGACGTGACGACGCAGAATTTGGACGACAGGTTGCTCGTCGGGGGCTCGGCGAACTTCGCATTTGCCGGGTTCGGAGGCTTCGACCTCTCCAAGATCAGCCCGCACGCCGTGTTCGGGTTCGGCACCAGCCCCGATTGCATCATCACGGTGCCGGAGCCGCATGCCATCGTGATCGCGACGCTCGGGCTCTGCCTGTGCAGTCTGTGGCAGCTGAGCCGTCGGAGAGGAAGCCCGGCGGCGGCCTGACCGCCGATTTCCGCTCCAGCAAGCACGCATTTCGTGGCAGCGGACGCCTCCCACTCCTTTGGCACTCGTGGAGGTGAGTCATGACCCTGTCGAATCAATCAGCCGGTCGCCCCGATCGTGAAGCCCGTTCGTGGATCATCCGGACGGCCGTCCGCAGCACCGTGTCGGCGTGCATCGTGTTCGCGCTCGCGCTCGCCCTCCTGCTCGCGCTGCCGCAGGCCAAGGCGGTGCCGGTGGTCGACGACGCCTTCGACTTCGCGCTCGGGCCGAACAACTTCACGACGCAGCCGGTCGGCAAACTGGGCCAGCTGCCGCCGTCGAAAGGAGGCAAGCAGTGGACGCACGGGGGCGGCCAGTGGAGCGTCAATTGGTCGCCGGTGAGCGGGCCCGTCGTGGCCACGGGGAACTACCTCACGAGCCCGCTGATCAACGTGTCGGGATCGGCAGGCCAGCTTCCCAACACGGCGGTCGACGAATTCCGCATCAGCCTCGCGCATAAGTTCAACTTCCCCTTCCCCGGTTCGGTGCCGCCGGCGGCGGGCCAGCTCGCCTACAGCATCAACGGGGGGCCCTTCGTGGGGCTGCCGGTGTCGGCGTTTTCGACCGGATCTCTCTCGGCCGGGCCGCCTCCTTTCGGAGCGAGCCCGCTCGGCCCCTATGTCGGCCAGACCACGCTCGTGGCCCCGACGTTCGTGCCGCCCGTCGGCAGCTATTCCGACCTGTTTCCTCTCATCAACGGCGGAGCCTCGTTCACGGGCGTGACGCCCGGCTACAGCGACACCGGCGGCACCTGGGTGCCGAGCGTGGCCATGGTGACGCTGGGAGCGGCGACGTTCATCGACTCCTTCCAGATCCGGCTCATCAACGCCAACCTCGGCTCGAGCTGCACCGCCGACGCGGGCTGGGACGTGCGGTATTTGCAGGTCGACTTCGCCGCCCCGGAGCCCGGCAGCCTGGTGCTCGCCGCTTTCGGCATCGCGAGCACCGTCGGCTGGCAACTGGCGAAAAAGAGCCGCGGGGGTCGGCAAACGCGAGAGGAGCATGGGCTACCCCAGCCCCGCGACGATCTGAAAGACCGCGAAGCGGCGACTTTTGCCGCCCCCGAGTCGGTGCTTCAGTAACGTGCCTCCAGGCCGAGGGTGATGCCCTGAATCCACACGCTTCCGCCGGTGTCGGTGCGGCCCGCGATCGGGTTTCCGGGGCACAGATCCTGCTCGAAGAGCTGGTTCGGAGCCTGTGCGAGGCCGCCGAGCCAGAAGGCGGCGTAGCCGGCTCGGATCGACAGCCAGTCGCACACGTCGTAGACGGCGGTGAGGCCGACCTCCCCGACGAATGCCGCCTGGCCGATCTGCGTACTCACGCCCAGTTCCGCCGGCGGCTCGGTGGCATTCGTCGTCCGCAGCGACGTCTGCACGGCGTTGTTGTAGTAGAGGCCCGCCTTCCCCAGGCCCTCGATCCGGAACGGGCCGCCGAGGCCGTAGAGGATTGAATCCGCCCCGGCCTGCCAGCCATAGAGGTCGTTGAACGTGGAGCTTGCGAACGTCTCGCGAACAACCCCGTCGACGGCGCTCGTGCCGATGCCGATGGCCTCGCGCCACTCCACCCAGCGGAAGCCCGTCAGCCACTGCCACCCGCCGGTGGTGGGAAACCGCCGGTTGAGCTCGAAGCTCTGCAGGCTGCTCGACAGGCTCGTGGCCACGCCGTCGAGCGGAATGTCGCTGGGGCAGCAGTAGATGCCGTGCGATGTCTGCAGGTAGCCGCCTGCGGTGAGGGGCAGGGTTCGCGACGCCTCGAACGTCTGCACGCGCAGGTAGTTGAATTCGATCGCGCCGTCGTCGCCGGTGTGGCGGAAGAGTGTGAACCGGGGGCCGGCGGCCATGCCGCTGCCGAGTTGGTCGGCATTGAGCGCTGTCCCGCCGCCCGCGTTCTCGAACAGCACGAGCCCCTGCGGCGATTGGCGCCAGAGCAGGAGCGCCTCGGCCCGGCCCGACCAGAGCGGATCGACGCCGAGGGGATCGAGCACGTGGGGCACACGGCACGCCGGCGGGCAGCAGGCCGGCGGGCAGCCTGCTGCCGCGATTGCCCGGCCAAAGGCGAGCGGCTCGCCACCGTCGGCTTCCTCTGCCGCCTGCGCCCGGCGCCCGAAGCCGAGCACCACCAGCACGGCGATGGTCACGGCCAGCAACCACGCCCAGCCGTCCAATCGTCCCCCAGCACGCCCCTGCCACGCTCGTTCCATGCGTCACGCTTCCTGTGGATTCCCGGCCGCGATGCCCACTTGCAGCGGGCAGCGCGGCAGCGCAGGGGGCGGGTCCGGGCCACGCCGAACACCACAAACACCCCCTCTCTGGTGGGGTATCGGACTCCTTCCCTCGGCGCTGCATTTTTTCTGGTACCGCCCCGCCAGGCGGCCGAAACCTGCATCGCCGGCCGCGGCAGCCGTGGCAAAGAAGGCGGCCGGCGGGCGGGATGCGCCCCGCGCCGCCGGCCGCTCGATCTGCCGAACGCCTTCGGCAACCGACTGGGAACCTGCGTCGATGTCATGTGGCGCCGAGGACCTGTCGCGACCCTCGCGCCGGTTGTCAGCGCCGTTTTTTCTCGCGCACGCTCGGCACGGCTGCGAGCGTGAACACGATCACTTCCTCGCCCGTGACCGTGCTGATGTCGTGATGCACGCTCACCGGCTGCGCGCCCGTCACATCTTCCACGAGCTTTTCGAGCAGCGGGCGGCCGGTGAGCACGAGGTGGCTGCGGAGTAGCTTGAGCAGTTCCGCCCCCCGCCCGTTGCCGCCGGTGTGCGACTCGATGAGCCGCTGCTCGGCCGCGGTGAGCACCCCCTGAAGGTGAACGAACACCTTGTTCTCAATGAGGTGGGTATGGATGTCGCGCGGCCCGCGGCCCATATACTCCTGCTGAAACCGCGCGATCACATCGCAGACTGCGGCCTCCATCTCCCCCTGCGACCTCCCGTCTCGCCCTGTGGCCATTCGAGGCCTCCTTCCCCAGGAAGTGATTTTACCCCCTCATGCGTGGGGTTTCATGGCGGTCAATTCGGCGGCCATCACGACATTCCGTGAGTCCAGCCACGCGCGCCGGAAAATTCCCCTTGTGTTTCCCAGATTGCCCAATATAATCCGGGATGTCGAGACGAAGCGGCTCCCAAAAACCGCTTCAAATCGGCACAAAACATAATCGGAAGACGAGTCGAGGGGCAGTCCGGCACGAGTCCGGGTGGTCCGTCGCAGCGTAAGCCGGCGCGAGAGGCAGCCTTCGGGAGGCCTCGCACGCCGGCTTTTTTTGTTTTTGTCCGACCCCCGAGGGCATGACCCCAAGGGGGCCGGAACGAAACCGGCGACGAAGCGAATGCGAGCCACGCACGCGCGCGGCCACACCAATCCACCAGCGAGGCTCCCCATGACGACGCTGACGACGCTGACGACGCTGACGACGCTGACGACGAGTCTCCTCCGGGCGGACGGCCGCCCGGATTCCGCGCACCTCGCCCGCAGGGTGGCGCAGGCGATCGGCAACTTCGAGCACGCGCTCCTCGGCCGGGTGCCGCGCAGCGTGACCGTGGTCGCCGGCGGTACCGGGCTCGTGGTGGGCCTGCACGAATCGTTCTCGCCGCTCGAGCGTGGGCTCGTCGCCGCCGGCGCCGGCCGCCGGATCGAAGACTTTCACCGCGACATCTTCGACTCCTCGAGGGAATCGCTCGTCGAGCACGTGCGCGGAAGCACCGGCGTGGACCTCGACGCCGGCATCGTCCATGTCGATGCCGCGACGGGCAGCATCCTCAAGACATTCACCACCGATCCTGCCGTGGAGCTGTTTCTCCTCGGCGCGGGGCTGCCGGCACTCGGAGTGCCTGTGAACGCGCATCTGCATGCCCAGGGAGCGACCGGCACAGGAGCCGGCCGCAGTTGAGCCTGTTTTTCGGAGGGACCCACAACCATGAAGAGGTGACCCATGTTGGTGTTGACGAGAAAGAACCGCGAGAGCGTCGTGATCGGGCGGCCCGAGGACCTGGAAGTGATGCTCGAGATCACGATCCTCGAGATCGAGGGAGGCCGCGTGCGGCTCGGCTTCGAGGCCGACACGAAGATGCCGATCCACCGCCGCGAGGTCTGGGACCGGATCTGCAACGGCAACGGCGAAGCCGTGGGCCCGCGATCCGCAACCCGGCTGGAAGCCGGCCCCCAGAAGACTTGACCGGGGGCTGACCATGAAATCTCAGGGTGAAATCGAGGCGGCCGTCTGCGACGGCATCTCGCGATTCCAGCAGGAGTTCATCGGTCGCGGCCCCAAGGACATCCATTCGCACCTGATCGGCACGCTGCTGGTGGTGCGTCTGCAGGGGGTGCTCACCCCGGCTGAACGCCAGTTGATCGCACCGCGGGAGATGCCGGACAACGGCGATGGCAGCGGACAAGCCCACGGAAACGGACAGGAGAACGGCAACGGCCGTTCCCTGCTGAAGCAGGTCCGATCCCACATGGTGGCGACCGGTCGCCCGCGGCTCGAATCGATCGTGGAGGAAGCCGTCGGCGTGAAACTGGTGAGCGTGCACCACGATATCTCGACGGTGACGGGCGAGGAATTGATCGTGTTCTCGCTGGCAGAAGCCCCTGCCTGCCGCCCGAAGAAGCAGCGTGTCTAGGCGGACCGTGCGGGGCGGGCGCAAGCCCACCCCGCACGGCCTCGCTGCTGCACGAAAACCCTCGCCATCCTGGCCTCGGTTTTCTTGGCGAACCTCCGTTCGCCCTCGAGAGCCGGGCCTCCAGCCCGGCAGTCCAACAGTTGAGGGAGGCTCGGGGTCGCCCCTACCATCTCGCCGGACGCTCGATCCGTTGGGCGCGCCGGCTTCGGACTCCCCGTATCCCCTCGCCGGACGCTCGCTGCGCCCATCCTGGGCTTCACTCGCTCGGATGTGCCTGCGCTGCGCCATCCATGGCTGCGCTGGTCACATACGCCGTCTCCGGGACACGGGGAGCCCGAAGCCTCCTCAACTCGTAGGCGCCGAGAACTTCCGGCGGAGACGGTCGGTGCGATGCGGAAGAGCCGATGGGGAGATACGCGGCTTACACCGAGCGCACCATCACAGTTAAGAATGA
>Ga0214923_10005939_pt1 | contig 13925 bp, 12 predicted proteins | sample LL1510_MetaG_FD_177993 | JGI IMG/M metagenome (GOLD analysis project Ga0214923, IMG submission 177993) | Freshwater microbial communities from Lake Lanier, Atlanta, Georgia, United States - LL-1510 | ecosystem: Environmental > Aquatic > Freshwater > Lake | place: USA: Georgia | collected... | reverse complement strand
GGCCACCAAGGAGAAGATAATTTTCACTTCTTCGCTCTCAAAATGTCGTTCCAACTCCGCCCAAAAAGTCCTAAACATTTTTGGCAAATGCTTCATCGGGACGGTTGCCATACTCAATGCATACTGAACGATATTATCGAAGTTTCGCTTGATGATTTTATATTCAGTATCATGAAAAATCTGCTTTGCTCCTTTCAGATACCCTCTCACTTTCACCTCGAAATTGTCCTCAATTCCACGGAATTCATTGGCCAACTTATCCAAATCCTTGTAAATCTGAAACACACGATCGCTTCCCGCCATGTTCACCGTATACAAGGGATTCAATTCGTTCAGTTCAAATGGAATTGGCTCACCAATGGAATCGAACAGTTCCTTAAACTCATAACTCATCGAGAAAAACGAGGGACCTACATCAAACGTAAAACCGTCTTTTTTCAACACATGCAAACGTCCGCCCGGCAATGCCTGCTTCTCTATGATTGTCACTTGATAGCCTTTGTAGCTCAAGCGAAGTGCGGTTGACAAGCCTCCTAGACCAGCCCCAACAACAATTACCGACTTAGTCACGACCGTATTTTGTTAAATATCTTTTTGGAACAAATAAAAATCCGAATGCCTCTGCACCTTCTTTGGTATGCACAGCATGATGCAAATGGTGGGTTTGTCGCATCGCCTTAAAATACCTCAACCGAGCACCTCTTAACCATTTAATTCTTTGGTGAACAAACACATCGTGCACCAAAAAATAAGCAACACCATACAAGGCAATCCCTAACCCCGCAAAAAATCTCCAATCATAGCTAGCGGCACCCAAAATAATCAACCATGCCGAAGGAATGGCAAACATGAAACCGAATAGATCATTCAACTCTAACCGCCCTTTTCTAGGCTTATGGTGACTCTCGTGCCAAACCCACATAAATCCATGCATCACGTACTTGTGGGAGAACCACGCAATAAATTCCATCAAAAAGAAAAAGAGTAAGAGAATTAAAATATTGGTCATTTTGTTTAATCTTTTTATAAAACACTTCTACGCGCAAATGGTTTTCGTGACTTTTACATTTTTTAAAAATCGTTAAGCCACGATATAAAACTCAATTCACAGGTAGGTATTTCACCCGCAGACCAAGAAAGAAATCGGAATTAATGACCCAGGATACTTTTTACTTCTGGGGCAGACAATCGATAGGTAATGCCAAAAGAAATCAAATAATCTGCGAAAGCTGCATCGCCATTGCGAGGAACACCTGAAGCGTCTTCAATTTGTTTATCTGTAACGCTCTGGCTTCTCATACGATACATAGCAATTGGAACATTCAAATTATAAGTAGTCTTCCCTTTCATATAGGTAACACCGGGTTCCGCCGATACTATGTAACCGGGCCTGCGAAATCCCAAACTCTCGCCAATGATATCTCTTACCGGAATCCCCTCAATGCGTGCTCCCCAAGAAAACGATAGCCCATGCATTCGACTTTGAGACAACACACCCAGTCGCGCCGCATATTGATCGGGCACCGAACACATATATTCATTGTTATACACTTTCCCGTTCACCGTAGCACTGCGATTGGTTAATGTCCCATTTACACCGCGAGGGTTGAATAAATAATACGCATTGCCGTATATAAACAACCCTTCATTCACTTCCCAAAACCCCTGCATATCTATAATCAAACCCAAACCACCATCGCCCAATTGTATGCTCTGATCTACCGGACGATACAAGGTTTTTCTTGACGACAACCCTGTCTGAGCATCCGTAACCAAAATATTATAAAAACTGTCCTTTACATTCCAATTTCCTGTTGGCAATTTCAAGGCAGCACCTACGGACATGTTTCTTTTGGTATGACTGGCTGGGTTCCACAACCATCGAGATGCGCCAATTCTAGCATCACCCAAACCAGCAGATGTAGAAGTTTTACGAACCCCGGCAAAGGTTGGCGTTTGTCCGCCATGTTCATAATAACTCGACCGATCTGTGTAACTCAAAGGCACGCCGATGTTCATTTGCCAGCGGGTATTCAATCCGTAAGAAGCCGACAACTCCAAAGTATTTGAGTAATTGATAACTTGATTTTGTTTTACCAGTCGATCAAATTGTTCTTGATCCCCTTTAAAATGTCGGAACGATTTAAAATACCGATAATTTGTACCCACCTGCCATTGTCCAGGAACGAGAGCCAAACCTGAACCTCCGGCTACGCCACAACCCCCAAAGCCCCGGATGGCGACACAACCCTGAGCATCAACTTCTTGGAGTGACAAAAGAGCCAAACAAGCGGCGATTATGGTAAAAAATCTTTTCATAATAAAGAAACGCTATGCAATTATAGGTTACAGATGTTACTTTGCATGTGGAAGACCGACTAAATTTTGTTGGGTTACCTGTTTAAACCACCATGTTGATTCAAAAAAATTGCTCTTTAACGAAATTTAACACCTTTGGATTTGAAGTTACGGCCAATGAACTCATTGCCATTAGCAGCATTGAACAGCTCCAAGAGTTATTTGCTGAAAATGCACTCATTCGAGACGATATTGGGATTTTAGGCGGCGGAAGCAACATTACTTTTACCCAGAACTTTGGGGGGTTGCTATTAAAAAATGAAATCATGGGCAAGAGAATCGTCCATGAAACAGAGCACGAAGCAATCATGGCTTTTGGCGGTGGAGAATCCTGGCATGGTGCCGTACTACATGCGCTTTCACTGAATCTCGGCGGAATAGAAAATCTGAGTCTAATTCCAGGAACGGTAGGCGCTTCACCGATTCAGAATATCGGGGCCTATGGCGTTGAGTTGAAAGATGTATTTCATTCCCTTTCTGCTTTTCACATGCCTACGGGTGAAATTCACGATTTCTATGCTGAAGACTGCAAATTCGGGTATCGCGACAGCATTTTCAAAAGGGAGAAAAAAGGACAATATTTCATTACCAATGTTCAACTCCGGCTGAGTAAAAATGCGGAGATAAAAACCCAGTATGGGGATATTCAAGCCACACTAGAGGGTTGGGGTATTTCAACGCCCACGATTCACGACATATCTAAGGCAGTCATTTTTATTCGAGAAAGCAAATTGCCCAACCCTGCAGAAATAGGCAATTGCGGGAGTTTTTTCAAAAACCCTGTAGTGAGCGATGCGATCATTCCGGAGCTCAAGCTGAAGTACCCAGATTTGAGAACTTTTCCGGCCGACGCCGGGATGACCAAAGTGCCTGCGGGATGGTTAATTGAAAAGGCCGGATGGAAAGGATATCGGCGAGGTGATGTGGGCGTGCATGCCAAACAGGCTTTGGTTTTGGTAAACTACGGCAAGGGCAACGGCACGGAAATTATCCACTTAGCGCATGAGATTCAAGCAGATATCTTATCCAAATTTGGTATCGCGCTAGAGATGGAAGTCAACGCTTGGTAAGGCGGATTGGCTCTTTGAATTTTGTGGTGTAAATTGCACCCAATGAAATCCATTTTTACCCTGGTTTTTTCTTTCTTCTTTGGCATGTCGGCTTGGGCCCAACAAGGCAATTCCGATGCAAAAAAAATGTCACCAATTGAAGGGACTTGCGATGTGATTCGCGATATAAAAACGCCATTATCACACGTTTTCGACCCTTCTACTTCCCCAAATATTTGGATGATGCCCACGGATGAAGAAGCAGAAATGCCTTTACCTGGAGGAATCAATGAACAACTCAGACGTGAAATTGATGCGGCTCGCTCCGCTCGCCGCCATACCAACAACATTCAAAACCGAGGTATCATTCACGATCTACCCACCCCGCCAAATTCCATCATCACCCAACCCCAACGCAGTACTGAGGTTCCGCCTGGCGGCGGAACCCCCAACGACAATCATATCGCCGTGGGAAACGACGGAAAAATAGTCTCCGTAATGAATACCGTTATCCGCGTCCACAATGATACCGGGAAAATTATCAAAGCCTTCACGCTCGACTACTTCGCCAACAACCCCAACATCAAAAAAGACCCCATCCCTACCATGAATCGGACCTACGATCCGAGAGTCATGTACGACCCCTTTAAAGACCGCTACATCGTTGTCTTCATGCACGGAACCACAGATAAAAATAGTTTTATTATCGTGGGGTTTTCAACCACAAACGACCCTGCCAAACCTTGGAATGTATACAAAATACCAGGTACCCCCATCCAAGATTCCGTCTGGAGCGACTACCCCATCGTTTCTCAAACCAAAGAAGATATGTTCTTCACTGTGAACCTTTTACACAACGGAAGCAGCTGGGAAGAAGGTTTCGTGGAAGCCGTTATCTGGCAACTCAATAAAGAAGACGGTTTCAACGGCGATACCATGCACAAAAACTTCTTTCACAATATCAAATACAACGGCGTTTCCATTTGGAGCATCTGCGCAATTCAAAATGGCCCGATGCCAGAGGGGGTCGACAACTATTTCATGAGCGTTAGACCTTATGCCAAAGAAAACGACACCCTTTTTGTTCATCGGATCACAAACACCCTCAGAAGTGGCCAAGCCAATTATGAATTGGGGGTGCTCAAAAGTCCTTTGAAATATGGTTTTCCCTCCAGTGCCTTACAACCCGACACCAACTTTTTGCTCAGAACCAATGACGCCAGAATTTTGAGCGGCGTTCGCATCGGCACACAACTTCATTACTTCCAAAATTGCATGAATTTTAAAACGATGCAAGCCCACATCATGCACGGCAGCATCTATAATCTCACTTTGCCCAGCGGCGGCACGAGAATGGGAATTGCATTTTGGAATCAAGGCGGTGCCGTCACCAAAGCGCAACTCTTCACCAATGATAGTCTTGACTTTGGTTACCCCGCCGTTGCAGCCGCAGGCGAAGCACCCTCCTCTGAATTGTCATCCCAAGACCCTTCCATGATCGTTACCACTGTCTATTCTGGAGCCAAACATTTCCCCGGAACAGGCACCTTTTACATCAATCGATACGGTGAATTCAGCGATTATCAAATCCTTAAAAAGGGACAATCCATCATCAACTACACCTACATCAAACCCAAAGAACAGCGCTGGGGCGATTATGAAGGAATTCAAGCCAAATTCAACGAAAAAGGCATCTTTTACCTCGTTGGATCATGGGGCAAAGGCAACAACATGAACGCCTACATCGCCCGAGTGAAAATCAAAGATACCGTGGCCCAAAATCCGATTTCAACAATTAGGGTGTTTCCTGTACCTACAACTGAGAACCTCAATGTAGAAATCCAAGTCAATTCCGAATCCACCATCAACGGACAAGTGTTCAATCTAAACGGACAAAGTGTAGGCATAGAATCGGGTCTCAATGCAGATCAAGGCGCAACCGAAGACCGCAGTCGTTTCACTATCCATGTTGAACCCGGCACCCACCGATACGCCCTTCACACCCATGGATTGGCCAAAGGCGTTTACATTGTTACACTTCAACTAACCGAAGGCAATTGGAATTTCAACTCCGATACCCAGTCGTTCAAATTCATCGTTCAATAAGCACTTTGTAGCAACACGATCGCTCCGCAAAGTTTCTACCCATTCCCAATCAAACCACCTTGGAAAATCTCAATCCCAATGCCCGCGCCAAAGGCGAAATCATCCTCATTAACAAACCCTATGGATGGTCGTCATTCCAAGCGGTGAAAAAAATAAAATATGTCACCAAAGCCAAAAAAGTGGGGCATGCAGGCACTTTGGACCCACTGGCGAGTGGATTGCTGATTATTTGCACTGAACAACAAACCAAAGGAATTCAAGCCATTCAAGACGCCGACAAAGAATATGAGGGCACCTTGGTTTTGGGAGCCACCACCCCGAGTTATGATATGGAAACCGAGCCCAATGCGCATTTTCCAACGGAGCATATAACCGAAGAATTGTTGCATTCGATCATTCCTCAATTCCTTGGAGAAATCGACCAAATTCCGCCGCTTTTTTCTGCTTTGAAAGTAGACGGTAAGCGCGCTTATCAGCTGGCACGACAAGGCGATGCAACGGTATTGAAATCCAGAAAAATCACCATCCATTCACTGGAATTCACCCGTATCGAAATCCCCGAAGTGGACTTTCTTGTTCGATGCACCAAAGGCACCTATATACGGAGTTTGGTTTTTGATATTGGCACAGCCCTTGGTTCAGGAGCTTACATGTCGCGATTGGTTCGCACCAAAATTGGAGAGCACCACCTCGAAAACGCCGTTTCACCGCATGCCTTTGAAGAAGTGTTCAAGTTGAGAAAAGTGGGAAATTCCGACAACCCCTAACACAACATTTCAAGTTTGGGCCAATTTTTGCTATCTTTGGCCAACATGCGCACGATTCACAAAACTCTACGCTCTTTGGCTTTCATAGCCCTATCATTCACGTTGGTACAATGCACTGAACTCAACGCTGGAAAAGTTAAACAAGATTTTAACAATTGGTTTACGGACCTAATCACCCCTCGCGCCTCTTCCTTAGAAATGGCCAACGATGGTTATATCGTAAAGGGAAATTTGAAGAACAAACCCAATCAAGTCATTCGTTTGTTTGAAATGACAGCCGAAGGTTTGGTTTTCATCGATAGCACTTTCACGGATAAAAAAGGCGATTTCAACGTCAAAGGCAGCACCAAAGAGCTCATCTTTTGCGCGTTGATGGTCTTGGACAAGCAAATGGTTTATTTGGCACTAAACAACGCCACAGAAGCAACCCTGGCGATCGACGCAACTACCACGGGCATCAATTACACGATCACTGGAAAAAATGTCGACGAAAGTCAGGCCTTAAAAGACCTCCTGAAGCTCAACGAAGGTTTCTCCTCTCGAATCAAGGCATTGGAAGCAGAAGCCAGCAAGTTAAATCCCAACACAGACGAAGGTTTTAATAAAATGCAAAAACTGCAAGGCGATTACTATGCTACGTTAAGCGAGAGATCCGCCGCCATATTGAGTTTCGCCAAAAGCAAACCAAGCAGTTTCATTCCCTTTTTCATTCTTCATTTCAATGTGGTCCAAGAACCTACCATTGAATTATTAACCGTGGCCCGTGACGCTGCAGTGAAGGCAGACCCTACATCTAAGTACACCCAAATGATTCAACAACGATATCAGGAAGAGGCCAAACTCATGATAGGCGGAGAAGCCCCTGAAATCAATTTACCACAGCCAGACGGTACGAATTTGGCTTTGACTTCATTGCGCGGGAAATATGTTTTGATTGATTTCTGGGCCAGTTGGTGCGGACCCTGCAGAAAAGAAAATCCCTACAACGTTGAAATGTACAAGCGCTTCAAAGACAAGGGTTTTGAAATCTACGGTGTGTCATTGGATCAAGACCCTACTCGATGGAAAGGTGCTATTGAAAAGGATGGGTTAACATGGAAACATGTGAGCGACCTCAAAGGTTGGAGCAGTTCCGCTGGCCAGACCTACAACATCCATTCTATCCCTTCAACCGTATTGGTAGACCCTGCCGGCAAAATCGTAGCCAAGGGATTGCGCGGTGAAGAATTGAATGCGAAATTGGAAGAATTATTGGGCGCAGCAACCGAATCTGCACTAAAGAATTGATAAATCTTAAATTGAAGTTTAATTAATGTTAAAATAATACATTGAGAGTTGAAAGTTAACACCAATTCAATTCCTTTGTAACATAATGATTAAAGGACTGCCTAAAGTATTAGTAGTAGATGACGAGCAAGACATTCTCGAACTAATTAGGCATTCCCTCGCCAAAGAGGGATTCGAAGTGCATATTGCCGCGAATGGAGCTCAAGCCATCGAACAGGCTAAAAAAGTCAAACCGGAAATTATCATTATGGATGTCATGATGCCGGTAATGGATGGCATGGAGGCCTGTAGACAATTGAAAGAACTTCCAGAAACCAAGCACATCCCCGTAATTTTCTTAACGGCTCGTAGTGAAGAATTTGCCGAGCTCGCAGGCTTCGAAGCCGGCGCCGATGATTATATCGCCAAGCCAGTAAGAAATAGAGTTTTATTGAGTAGAGTAAAAGCCATTTTACGTCGCAGAAACGCATTGGTTACGCCTGAACCGGAGAAATACGATTTCGATAATTTGAAAATTGATCGTGAGCGATTTGTGGTAGAATATGACGGACGTACACTACAGTTGCCAAGAAAAGAATTTGAATTGCTTTCATTTTTGGCATCCAGACCCGGAAGAGTATTTTCCCGCGATGAAATCCTAGAAAACGTCTGGGGCAATGAGGTTTTGGTTGTAGATCGTACGATCGACGTGCATGTGAGAAAAATTCGTGAGAAATTGGACGACAAATTCATTTACACGGTAAAGGGCGTAGGTTACAAATTCGAAAGTTAATCGGATTCGAAAATCGACAAAACGGCGCTCGCCTTGTCTAAACACTCCTGGTATTCATCTTCCGCTACACTGTCGTAAGTGATGGCGCCACCCACCGCATAGGCCAATACTTTCGTCTGCGCATCGTATTGCAAAGCACGAATCACAACGTTAAAGTCCATTTCATCCTTCCAGATATACCCTATTGTTCCAGAGTAAATTCCCCTGGCAAACGATTCAAGTTGGTCCGTGTGTTGCATAACCGAAATCTTGGGCGCACCTGTCATACTTCCCATAGGAAAAGTAGCTCGAATCAAATCGTCCAAATTCACTGCCGAATTCAATCTCCCTTCCACCGTAGAAATCAATTGATGAACGTGAGAAAACGAGTACACCGCACAACATTCTGGAACAACCACACTTCCAATTTCACAGACCTTAGACAAATCATTGCGGACCAGATCCACAATCATGATGTTCTCCGCCCTGTCTTTTTCAGACGATTCCAATTCTTGGGCAACTCCAGAATCCCTGATTGAATCCAAAACCGAGGTACCCGACCTAAAAACCCTTGGCCTTGTCCCTTTGATCGGTTGCGAGAAAACCAAATCGCCGCGCTTCCCAAAAAACCTCTCGGGGCTTGCACATAACAAATACCGATCCCCATCTTTCAGAAAAACCGAAAATGGCGCCGGGGCTTTCCGATGCAATAGCAAGAAAGAATCGTAAGGATCCATCTCCTGTTCAGCAGTGAACGCGATGCAATAGTTCATTTCATAGAAGTCGCCATCCACGATATGACGCTTGATGCGCTCTACATTGTCTATATAAGATTCTTTTGACGTTTGCGCCTCCCATCTAGGAGTACATCTGTTAGCCAATCCAACGCTACCCTGATTTTCATCCTGAATATTTATAATATCTCGCACTTCGGGATTGTCCCGCTGAGATACATTCACATCCAACAAATTTCCATCCCCTGAAATCACACCCTCCTTATCCACCGCCACCCATTCCATGGGCGATACAAATTTCAAGGCATCAAATTCTACCAATTGAGAATGACTTGTATTCAAAGAACTTTCAATCTGATTCTTAAAATCATATCCCACATATCCCATAATTGGAGTGGTAGGAGATTTTGGCACCGAGATTAAATCCGGAAACTGCTGGGAAATTCCAAATCCTGCCATGATTGAAATTTCTCCGCGTGCATCAGGACGACCGCCGGAAATAAACAGGCAAGCAAACGACTCATTTCTTGCTTTTTGGAGCAAACATTCAAGTTGGTATGTCTTCGCAATTCCCTGATTATCCATCACTTATTATAAAATCATATGATCATCCTCCGAACTGTCATCGCCTTGATAAAAACGATGAATTACCTTTGATTTTGCCACGCCAACCACACCAGACAGCACCTCAACACTTGCCTCTTTTACCTTTTTTACGCTTTTAAAATGCTTTAGAAGCAATCGCGCAGTTTCCTCTCCAATGCCCGGAATTTCCGTGAGCTCTGTCCGCAACGTCCCCTTGTCTCTCCTACTTCTATGATGCGTAATTCCAAATCGATGCGCTTCATCACGCATCTGCTGAATCACTTTTAAGGTCTCCGATTTCTTATCAATATATAGTGGCAGGGAATCTCCGGGGAAATAAATTTCTTCCAATCGTTTTGCAATGCCCACGATCGCCAACTTGGTATAAATCCCCATTGCTTTCAAGGCCTCCACGGCTGCGCTCAGTTGACCCTTTCCCCCGTCCACAACGATCAATTGGGGCAATGGTTTCTGCTCTTCAATCATCCGTGAATATCGACGGGTAATCACTTCCTTCATCGTTGCAAAGTCGTCTGGCCCCTCCACCGATTGCACATTAAAATGTCGGTACTCCGACTTCGCCGCCTTTCCATTCTTGAAAACAACACAGGCACTCACAGGATAGGTGCCCTGAAAATTCGAATTGTCAAAACATTCTATATGTCGAGGTAGCTCACTCAAACGAAGATCCTTCTTCATCTGCTCCATCAATCGATCTACACGGATTTCGGGATTTAATTTCTCATATTGCGAGAGTTTCTCTTGCTTATAGAGCAGCGTATTCTTCATGCTCAGCTCAAGTAAACGTCGCTTATCGCCCATTTTCGGCACGGTTACGGCAACGCCATCGAGTTCCAAATCGAGTTCATGACTCAGAACGATTTCCCTACAGTCATCGCCATATTGATTTCGCATTTCTGCCACAGCGGAAGCAAGTAGATCTGCATCCAATTCATCCAGTTTTTTTCGGATTTCCACATTGCGACTGACAATGATTAGGCCTTGACTGACCCGCAAGAAGTTTACGAAGGCCACCTTTTCGGTACTACTGATACTATACACTTCCAAATCGCCGAGCACGGTGCTAACGACTGTACTTTTAGATTGATATCTTTCCAAGGAATCCAATTTCTCCTTGAATTCGTGGGCTTTTTCAAAAGCCAATTCCGCGGCGGCCGACAACATCAAATCTTTCAAATGTCGTTTCACCTCCCCCAAATTCCCTTTCAACAAATATTTGATCTGGGCGATGCTTTCATTGTATGCAGACTCTGACTGATATCCTTCGCAGGGACCCAAACAATTGCCCAGCTGATATTCCATACAAATCTTGTGTTTGCCCGCGGCTACGCTCGCGGGCGTCATCCCAAAATTGCAATTCCGGGTAGGATACAATTTCTTCACCAAATCCAAAACCGTGTGCATCACCTTTACATTGGCATAAGGCCCAAAATAATCCGACCCATCACGAATGGGATTCCTGGTAGGAAAAACCCTCGGAAATCGCTCCGCAGTTATCCGAATGTATGGATAGGTTTTATCATCCTTCAATGAAATATTATAACGGGGCTGAAATTCCTTGATGAGACTGTTCTCAAGCAACAAAGCATCCATTTCGGTATCAACTACCGTATACTCCAAATACTGAATCTTACTCACCAAAATCGCAGTTTTGCGATTCTCGTGCTGCTGTTTCGTAAAATAACTGGTGACGCGTTTTTTGAGATTTTTCGCCTTGCCCACATAAATGATCACATCCTCCGCATCGAAATACTTGTATACCCCCGGTGAGTCGGGCAACGACTTAATTAACTTACTCAAATGAGCGGGGACCATAACACAAAATTACGCGCAAACCCCTATCAATGGGTACCAATTTCTATATGACGTGCACTTATACTGTCCCCAAAAAACATAGAGGCCTGAAGATCAAATGTGCTCGCATCGTCAGTCGTGACAAAATCACGCTGTTTCCCCTTCATTAACCCCGTCTCAATCTCCGAATGACGGGACAAATAATCTTTCAATTTCTCAGCAACGATGCCACCCTGTGTTACCAGCTTTATTGAATCCGGAACAAATTTCTTAATCGTCTTAATCAACAAAGGGTAATGGGTACAAGCCAACAACAATGTATCAATTTTGGGGTTGCGTGCCAATATCCGATCCACATGCTGTTTCACAAAATAGTCCGCCCCCTCTCCATTCATCTGATTGTGCTCCACCAAATAAACCCACATCGGACAAGCTTCCTGCTCAACAATCATCTCAGGATAAAACTTAGCGATTTCGATGGGATAAGATTTCGATGCCACCGTTCCCGCTGTCCCCAAAACGCCAATCACTCCCGCTTTGGAATATTCTCCAATGGATTCGGTTGTCGGTCGAATCACCCCCAAAACTCTTTTGTTATCATTTCGCTTCGGCAAATCCACCTGTTGAATCTGACGCAACGCCTTGGCCGAAGCCGTATTGCAAGCCAAAATCACCAAATCACAACCCTCATCAAACAGCCAATTCACACATTCTAAAGTGTAGTGGTAAACTGTGTCAAACGAACGATTTCCATAGGGAGCACGGGCATTGTCGCCCAAATACAAATAATCATAATCCGGCAAAGCATCCACAATACTGCGCATCACAGTGAGCCCACCGTAACCCGAATCAAATATGCCTATTTTGCCCTTTTTCATAAAACAAAGGACTGCTGAGTATTCAACAGTCCTTCAAATGTATTGCAATAAATGAATTACTTCTTCAACAATGCAGCAATCACCGCAGCTGTTAGATCGTCGGCTGGATTTGCACTCCACAGAACGATGTTCTGAGAATTATCAATCACATGGGCATAACCCTTGGCCTTGGCAACATCACCGGCAGTTTTCTTAACCAACTCTAAAATTGGATTGTACAAACGCACTTGCTCTTGTTGGATCTCCGCTTTGTATGCTTCTTGGGTTTCTTGTGCTTCCTGTTGCAAACGCTGAAAACTCTTTTGTATCAATTCCAACTGCGCAGGAGATGCTTTCAAAGCCTGCTTGGTTTGATACTCTTTTTCCTTGTTTTGCATTTCTAATTCCAAATCCTGCAAACGTTGAACATACCCTTGCTCGATGGCTGCCAATTTCGCCATAACTGAATCTTTCATTGGCAAAGTATCTACAACCTTAATGGTATTAATGGTAGCAATTTTCTGAGCCTGCGCGATGGAACCCATTGCCACAAATACGGTCATGGCAATCAATAGAATGGTTTTTTTCATGTATATCAAATTTAGTTTTTATTAATTATTGTCGTCTGGACTGCCATTGGGCGAAGTCCCATTCGGTACATTGCCCTTCGGTGTTGGCATATTTGGCTTAGCTCCCCCTGGACGGTTTTGGGTATTCGGCTTCGCTGGAGTGGCATTTGCACCGGGCATTTCCTCGGTAGGAATTCCCAACGCCTCCATCACTTCCAACGTTTTGTCGTACTTCTGATCAGCATACAACATCAACGCCCCACCCGATTTATCAAAAATGTAAGCGTAACCTTCTTTTTTCGCAACGTTCTGAATGGCATCATACACTTTGTCTTGCAAAGGCTTCACCAACCTTGCGCGCTCTTGATACAATTCACCCGTAGGGCCAAATTTTGTTTCTCTAAATTTTATCAATTCCGCCTCTTTCTGTTCGATGGCTTCTTTTTTCTGACGCCTCTTATCGTTGGTTAACAAAATCTCCTCCGCTGTAAAATCGCGATACATCTGCTCCAAAGCCGACTGCATCGATTGCGCCTCACCCTGATATTTCGCTGCCAAATCATCCAAATCTTTTTGCGCTGCTCTATACTCAGGTAGCTTGGCCAAAATCACATCCGAATCCACGAATCCAATTACCTGACTCTTTTGGGCATTGGCAACACCCAAAATCAACATCACGCATATCAAAAGGAATTGTTTTTTCATTTTCATTGATTTGTCAAACCGCATGCCAAAAGTCATTAGTGCACGAAAATATAGATTTTTCCTTGATTTATGGATGCTCTAACAAAATTGAGGGCGTTACGATAATGTTACTTCTATGTAAAGCACGATCCATCAGCTGAATTGTGAATCGAACGGTATCACCTCGGTATTGATAAGGACGAGCAGGAACATTGAGTACCAAATTCCCATGAATCGATTTGCTTAAGCCAGACGGAGTGATATTTCTGATTCTCTCATGCAGTACAAGTGTATCCTTGGGACCCATCAGGGGATTCATAGGGCAAATCCAACTGCCCCCAATTTTTTGCTGGTAATACACCT
>Ga0214923_10005938_pt1 | contig 13925 bp, 8 predicted proteins | sample LL1510_MetaG_FD_177993 | JGI IMG/M metagenome (GOLD analysis project Ga0214923, IMG submission 177993) | Freshwater microbial communities from Lake Lanier, Atlanta, Georgia, United States - LL-1510 | ecosystem: Environmental > Aquatic > Freshwater > Lake | place: USA: Georgia | collected 2015-10-15 | reverse complement strand
GTTTAGAGCATTTTTGTTTATTTTCTTATGGTTTAATGATAAGAAACAACGCATATCTTCATCAAACTTAGCGCATCTCTCCTTCCCTTCACCCATGATTTCAGTAGAAAAAAGGGTCGCAGAGTACGGTTGAAAAATAGCATACAAATGAATTAAATCGTTCTTGAAACGCCTTTGGATATGTTCTTCTTCGGGGCTGACATATTGCTCTAACAGGTCATAAAATTTGATAAACGCATTGTGCGCGGTTTCAAGTGTTGATATCTTGGTTTGATAATATCGACACAAAGCTTGAGCATCTTTGATTTCAAAGGGAACCGTTAGATCAGATAGAGCTTGCATATCCAATAACGTTGAAAAGGGATGCTCAACAATAAAGGGGAGTGGGCTCTCCTCTTTCATTAAGTTGATGCCGAGGGCCTTGGCTTCATTTACTTCATAAGGGTTATGGCTACTATCATAGATGAATAATGGAACAGAATCTTGGCTTGTGATTGGAATCATCGTCTGTGAGTGTTCATCAAATTCACAATGACGCACAGCAGCAATGATGTCTTGATACAAGAGAATTTGGAAACGACACGTTTCGATACCTCTATCCAAGCGCTCAAACAATGCTCTCTTCAATCCGTTTAAGTCACGACCACACAATCCATCTGGATCACTTCCCACCATCTGTCTTGCTTTTGTAAAATAAGAGGTTGTCTCTGGGGATCTGTTTGTCATTAAACAGTTAATAATGGCATTACAACGGTATCTATCTGTTTTTAAAACATGCGGCTCTATCAATTTAAAACACGCCATGAGTGATTCTTTCAATTTAAAATTATAATCGATGATTGGTCCTCTGTTTTCAGAAACCATCTTAAAAAAATTAATCGCTTCACCCCGAGCCTCTATTAAACGTGCCAGCTCTTCATTTTCTTCTGATAAACTCCGGTACGTTCCACGGAGCCTCAAACCGGCAAAAACACCATCGTTAAGGGTTGTTAAGGCTTCATTCTCCTCTTTAAATTCAACAAATACTTTTGCATACCCTATCAATAATTGATAATGCTGCACCAAATAGTCCATGGCGCTCTTCGACAATTCTCCTGGGTTTAACAGTTCATGGGCTTCTGCTTTGTCAATCAATCCCATTAATTCTGGGAGAATATCCTCCTTTAATTGTTTAATTTTTTTCCGAATATGATCTTGGGCTGCCGCATTGGCTAAACCAATGTGCTCATAAATACTCATCGATAATCTGATGGCATGATCAATCAAACGGATGTAATGCAATAATTTAAAGGGTGATAATATTTGACTACTGCGTGTTTTGTTTAAGGATTTTAGAAGAACCAACCCACTTTCTTGCAACTCATAAAGCTTCCTTCTACCCTCTTCATCCATGTTAGGCTGATTTTTTGCAATCGATAAATAAAACCCCCTCAATTGCTTCTCAAGCGTAATTAAATAACTAGGCTCTACCTCGTCACCTGAAGAAGAACTAGCCTCATGCCCCAATTGATGGATCAGCGCGCCAAAGGATAGGCCTACTTTTCGAGATAATTGATAAAAATTGAAGTCCACTGATGTAAAATATTCACCATAATTTTCTAAATCGGCAGTAAATGTTCTAAATTCATTCCAAATTGGGCGCAACAGCTCGAATTCACGTCCGAAGATTTCAGCAGGATCGATGTCTAAATTGAGCAATAACTTTACAGCATCTTTAACATGCTTATACGTCTTGTTTTCTGAAATACCGGTAGGAATAAGTCTGGTTAATGCCAACAACCCTCTGATTCCATCAACATCTCTAAGCGCCATTTCCATATGAAAAAGGGCATTGATCACTTGCTTCCTACGACGAATTTGCAGGCACTGATCAGAGATTACAGAAAATGGTAATTCCAATGGATTAGGATTCGTGTCCCATGTTCCAGGTTTTATACGACGACTGTATTTTGCACTGCGAAATCTCTCTAACAGCTCCTCTCTCAATTGAGAGCATTTATCTGAAGTCCCATATTGCTGAAAAGCAACCAACTGACCCCATTTTTCTGTTAAATATCTAAACATAGTGTCACAAAATAAGGATAAAAAGTTTTACAAGTGTATATGGTATGGTTAATAAAAACAATATGTTTATAATTAAATCATCTTAAGTAAATTAAATCCCACACCCCATGCCCTAGTCGGTGACCTCGTTCTTCAAATTTGGTCAATGGCCTGTTTTCAGGCCTCGGTGAAAAACCACCTTCTGTTTGCTGATTCCTTAATAATGGCTCTTTTGATAAGACCTCAAGCATTTGCTCGGCATAGTCTTGCCAATCAGTCGCACAGTGAATAAATCCACCAGGCTTTAGTTTTCCAGCCAATAATTGAACAAAGTCTTTTTGAATCAGTCGCCTTTTTTGATGACGCTTTTTATGCCACGGATCAGGAAAAAAAATCTGAATGCCTGCCAAGCTCTCATCCGGAACACAAGATTGCATTAATTGCACGGCATCATAAGGTGCGATTCGAACATTGGTCAGTTGATTGTCATGTAAATCAGCAACCAAACTACCAATCCCTGCGCGATGAACTTCAATCCCCACGAAATTCATTGCAGGATTTTCAGCCGCCATACGAAACAAGGATGCGCCCATACCAAAACCAATTTCAACGACAGTCTTTGCCTCTCTTGAAAAAATCGTTGAAAAACACCAACGATGTTCTGGCCCCGGTAATTCATAATCTTTAAGCCAATGAACTAAAGCGTCTTGTTGGCGATGACTCACCCGGCCAGCTCTTAAGACATAACTTTTAATGGTTCGTTGCATATTACCTCACTAAATTCCGTTGGCCCTGAACCGATCATTTTAACAAAAAAACACCATTTTTACCGTAGATCCTTTGCAACAAAGCGCTAATCGTTTAAGATTCAAAAGGATTTAAAGGATTAAATGGTCAAAAATAACAAAAAATACTGATATTCGCACGCAAGAACCACCTTAATTTTTGTCATGAATGGAGAAGAAAATGAATGGTCTATTAAAAACCCTATCGATTGTTGCCTTAACCAGTATTTCCTTCGCTGCAATGGCGGCACCCAGACAATTAATTACTCATAATACAACGGACTATGAATCCAACGCCTTCGTCGCAAGCTCGATTCCTTCTCAGCACCCAACAAGGGCACACAGCGAAGGTCGAGTTTTTTGGACTGCCGTTAAATTAGCTTGTTTTGGGCACATTGAAAACGGGAAGTGCAGCGCATTGATTATGATGGCAACCAACACAGATAGACCCATACCACTAGGCGTGGTCAGCATGGATATGATTTCAGGTGATATCACTCCTAAAGTAATTACTGCAAATGGATTTACTATGACAGTCAATGGGCCTGGGGAAACGACCTTAAGCCAACCCTAGATTGAGAACCCTCCTCCGCTCAGCAGCACTGCCATTAAGTTAAGAGACCTTGTCATTCCCGCGCAGGCGGGAATCCATCCCCGACTCGGGCTAGGTACCATGAGGGAAATGGATCCCCGCCTGCGCGGGGATGACAGTCTTGCCTTAACTTAGTGGCAGTGCCGCTCAGCAGGAAGAAAGGGAGCTCCAGTTATAACTACTTCATGGGTCTCTCACCGTCTATCGTCCAAACCACCTGCAAACCAGCCAATTGTGCATTGACTTTTCCAGTTGCATTCACATTAAATTCATCAAAACTGCCGATAGGCGTGGTCTTATTGATAGCCGCACGTTGATTGGCAAACAGATAAGTATAACCCGCATCCAGGCCCAGATTTTTAAATAATTGATAGTGAGTTCCTATAGAAAGTGCCCATCGGTCGGTGTCTGGTAAACGGATATCCCTATTGGCATCAATCGTTGGTGTTTGGTCATATCCACCACCAAAACGCATCAGCCAATCTTGCATCACATGATAGTTGAGGCCAAGGGCAAAACGCCAGGTGTCACGATAGTTTTGTGGAGTTATCACATTAGCCATGCGCTGTGATATATTGCCATCACCGTCAGGCAGACCGACTGCTATGTTATTTAATGCGATCGAAGTAAAGGAACTCCATCCGGTATAAACAATCGATCCTAGGAGTGCCCATTTATTGTTAATGTCTTGATAACCACTGAGAGTCATGATGCTAGGTAATTTTATATCTCCAGTGTAGAGTTGATTGCTGGTAAAACGAAGACTGCCATCAGCTTCATCTGGGATAAAGACATTCAGGGTAGGATCCGCAAGTGGGCCTACTAGCAAACTACGACCATCAAACTGATGAACCACTTCTGATTGATAATTAAATCCAATTCGGCTGTGTTTTTCATTAAAAAGCAACATAAACCCGCTATGAAAACCAACACCAAAGGAATCCCCTGAGTTGTTGCTTTGTGAATCCAATGCCGTCACTGGCAAATCAACGGATTGCTCTAACGCAGGCGAGCCTATAACACCGTTATATTTCACTCTTGCGTATTGCAAATCAAGACCTAAGCCGACCAACAAATGATCGGTGATTTTTCCCGCGAATTCTGGGGTGAGATCTATCGTTTCAAATTTGCTTAAAGTGCCTGCATAGCGGACAGCTGATGTCACCGGGTAATTAGTGGATAAGCCAAATGGAGCAACCACACTGAAACCAAAAGCCGCACGATCACTTAATGGCAACGCATAATGAAATAAAGGCACAAAGCCTTGATCACCACCTTGCAGAGCAGTGAATGAGTCCGTGTATATGTAAGGGTTGCCATTTGGTTCCAAAACATTTTTGGTGGTATAACGAGTCGTACCTGTTAATGTGGCATTGGGCTCTACTACAACACCTCCAACCACCACTTGTTGTTTATCTAGCAGTAAAAGACCAGCCGGGTTATACCAACCAATAGAGGCATCAGCCGCCTCTGCTGAAATACCTGCCGCATAATTACCCAAGGCCACAATGCTACTTTCGGTATACAGTGAAAAACCACCCGCATGCGATGGAGGGCTTGCAGCCATGATGACCATCATCCCGCGCAACAAAATATTTAGCGATTTATGAAGACAATCCACTCCATGGCTCCTTTTTATTATTTTTATACATCTAAAATAAAGCTTATCGATGATAAATCAATGTGATTTCTTTGCAAGCTTTTGCAGAGAATAATGTTTTCTTGTATACAAAAAAATCAGCTGCCCCAGTCCATGAGAAATACCTCTTGTATCTCCCCCATTGGATATGCTAGTGTGTCCTATTTTTGGACGGCAGGCCTTCATGCAGCAATTGGTTACAAAATTTGGTGGAACTAGCGTATCTTCTCGTGCGAATTGGGATCATATTACCGCCATTATCAAAAATCATATCAAAGCAGGCATGCAACCCATCATCGTTTGCTCAGCCCTCACGGACGCTTCCAATAAATTAGAAAAGTTGGTGGAAAGGGCCATTCTTGATAATCACCACGATCTTGAAATCCAATTAACCAATGATTATTTTGCACTGGCTGCTGCACTGGAAGTAAACCCTGACATTATTTTGCCATGGCTTAAACAATTGAAACAATGGCTCACTGGAATCGCTCTTCTGCATGAAGCGCCTGCAAAAACCAAAGCACAAGTCATGAGCCTAGGCGAGCTCATGATGACCCATTTAGGCCATGCGTTTTTACAGCAACAGGGCATAAAATGCCAATGGTACGATGCACGGCAAGCCTTGGTCTCAAAACCCATTATTGGCGCTGACGACACCCTCAATTATTTAGCCGCTCGTTGCGAAAGCAAACCGAACCCCCTCTTGGCCGAACAGTGGTTAGAAACGGGTGCAGAAGCCATTATCACCCAAGGATTTATTGCCTCAAACACCCAAGGAGAAACCGTTTTGCTTGGCCGCGGTGGCTCAGACACCTCAGGAGCTTTGCTAGCAGCCATCATCGATGCCAGTATTTGTGAAATATGGACAGACGTACCGGGGATCTACACAGCCAACCCCCATCAATTGCCGCATGCACGGCTACTAAAACAATTAAATTATGATGAAGCGCAAGAAATTGCTTCGATGGGCGCTAAGGTCCTGCATCCCAATTGCTTACCCCCAGTCAAGCGTGTAGGGATCCCCTTGGTTGTGAAGTACACCTGTTTACCCGAGCACTCCGGCACCCGTATAACCAACGAAAGCGACTTAAATGCCCCCCCGATTAAATCCATTTTGGTGAAACACAGTATTACACTCATTTCCATTGACACATTAAACATGTGGCAACAAGTCGGGTTTTTAGCCGATGTCTTTACCACGTTTAAAAGCCACGGTTTTTCCGTGGATTTATTGTCCTCATCAGAATTTAACGTCACCATTTCTCTAGACAACAACGCGATTCTAAAAGACAGACCATCGTTAGATGCCCTCGTTGCTGATTTGAATCTTTTTGGCCGTGCAAAAGTCATTGAGCCTTGTTCTGCCGTGAGTTTGGTCGGCCATCATATCCGTACAGTCCTGCCGCAATTAGGCCCTACCCTGGAAGTTTTTGAAGCAAAACAAGTGTATTTAATGTCACTTGCGTCCAATGACCTTAATTTAACGTTTGTGGTGGATGAATCTCAAGCGGACAAATTATGCCAAGAACTTCATCATTTACTGATAGAATCCAACCCACAGAGTTTTTATTACTCTAAAAGTTGGCATGAAGAATTCGGCGTTCCCACAACAAAAAAAATGCCCTGGTGGGAACAAGAGCGCGACACCCTATTGCAATTGGCTGAGCAACATTCCCCTTGTTATGTCTATAACAGCAAAACGATTGCCGACAAAGCGGATGAACTGCTGCAATTAAAAGCCATTGATAATCTATTTTATGCCATCAAAGCCAATCCCCATGAGGGCATTTTAAAAACCATTTACGATAAAAACATTGGTTTTGAATGCGTTTCCATCGAGGAGCTTCACCATGTACTCGCCCTATTTCCAGACATCCATAGGAAGCGCTTGTTGTTCACACCCAATTTCGCTCCAAAATCAGAGTATGAAGAGGCTTTTAAATTAGGTGTTCACGTCACGATTGATAGTCTTTATCCGTTGGAAAATTGGTCTTCCATTTTAAAAAATAAATCCATTTTTTTACGGGTTGATAAGGGCACTGGGGCCGGCCATCATAAATACGTTTGTACGGGTGGCAATGAATCCAAGTTTGGTATTACCCAAGAAAATTTAGACCGTGTTTCAGACTTGGTAAAATCTCATGACATCCACGTGGTAGGTCTGCATACCCATTCAGGCAGTGGAATTTTATCGCTTGATTTGTGGCAGCAAACTGCTTTAATGCTCGCAGAACTAACGCAGCGCTTTCCCGATGTCAAATTCTTAAATTTAGGTGGTGGCTTGGGTGTGGTTGATAAGCCTTGGCAACAAGCATTGGATTTAAAAGCGCTCGATGACTCCTTGATGCTTGTGAAATCGCGTTACCCTCACTTGTTATTTATGTTAGAACCTGGACGTTTTTTTGTCGCTGAAAGCGGTGTTATTCTTGCCAAAGTAACCCAGCGAAAAGAAAAAGGACGTGTGAAGTTTGTTGGCATAGAAACCGGGATGAATTCCCTCATAAGGCCTGCGCTTTATGGTGCTTATCATGATATTGTCAATTTGACACGACTGAAAGAAGAAAAAACAGGGTCGGCGCACATCGTTGGCCCCATTTGCGAATCAAGCGATACCCTAGGTTATGACCGCATGCTGCCAGAAACCATTGAAAATGATGTCCTACTGATTGCAAATACTGGTGCCTATGGTCACTGCATGAGTTCTTCTTATAACCTAAGAGCTGCTGCACAGGAAATTGTGATTCCTACCAATAACCGCTGAGAGGATCTGTGATGCTAATCGATAGCGAAGAGCGCCATCAAGCCACATCCCCCTATCACTCCTACATTGTAGAAGCACCAGCCGGCTCCGGTAAAACAGAGCTGCTTACCCAACGGTTTTTAAGACTATTAAGTGGCGTGGAGGCACCTGAGCAAATTGTGGCGCTCACCTTCACAAGAAAAGCAGCTAACGAAATGCGGGAACGTATTGTAGTCGCCCTACAAAAAGCCGCTAATCAAACCGACACCACGTCTCCCCATGAAGAACAAACTCGTGGCTATGCGATGGCTGCTTTAAAAAAAGACGCGGCTTTGAATTGGAATATCCTAGCCCAACCCAATCGCTTAAGAATCATCACTATCGATGCATTATGCCAAATGATCAGCCATGCGATTCCTTTGCAAGACCGCCAAATTGCTTATGCCGATATCTGTGATAAACCAGACCGCCACTATCTGGCAGCGGCACAATCTTGTCTTGCTTATCTGTTAGAAGAGCAAACCTATCAAGACTCCATTAAAACATTGCTAGAGCATGTTGATAATCGCCAGGACTTATTATTATCCTTGCTCAGTGACTTGTTAGGGCATCGTCATCAATGGTTACGAATGTTATATCAAGCGAAGAACCAAGACAAAGCAACCTATGAAGCCGCATTGTCTTTCATGCTGCAACATGAATTGGGACGTTTCCAACAAAGCATTCCTCATGCAATGGCTTCTGAATTGATAGACCTTGTCCAAGGGCTTGTATCGATAGACAAGCGCCCCAATGCTCCGTTTGCCTCACTGCTAAATTGGCAGGAATTCAACCAATTATCGGGCCCTTTGGCTCGTGATTTAGCAGCATTATTATTGACCTCACAAAATAAATTACGCAAAGCGTTTGATCATCACATCGGATTAAAACGCGATACCTGCTCCAAAGAAATATACGATGATCTTAAATCCAGAAGCGCTTCTTTATTGGGCCAATTAGAATTACTGCCTGATTTTTTAGATGCCTTGTTGCGCATCAAAGATCTACCAGATCCGCACTATTCACTGTCTCAGTGGAAGGTATTGCAAGCACTATTCACCATCCTGCCCCTGCTTGTAGCGCATTTATCACTCATTTTTACCAAACACAATGAAGTGGACTTTACAGCCATTTCAGAAGAAGCTTTGCAGGCGCTGGGTGACGAGGATTACCCCACCGATCTTGCCCTTTATTTTGATAATCAAATCCAACATTTACTGGTGGATGAATTTCAAGACACCTCTATTCAGCAATATCAATTATTGACTAAATTAGTGGAAGGCTGGCAGCATGATGATGGAAAAACCCTATTTTTAGTCGGCGACCCAATGCAATCCATTTACCGCTTTCGCCAAGCAGAAGTAGGGTTGTTTTTGCGAGCAAAAGATGCGGGAATAGGCCCAGTTCAATTAATCTCCTTGGCATTAAAAGTCAATTTTAGGTCAAATCCCACCCTGGTTCATTGGGTTAATCAACAGTTTAAATCCATTTTTCCCAAAAAAAATGATATCGAATCAGGGGCTATTTCTTTCCATGCCTCTGTCGCTATAAAACCTGAAGAAAAAGGGCATGGTGTGGCTGCTTTTCAATATCAAAATAGACAGGCTGAAGCCACTGCCTTGGTTGAACAAATCGCTGTAGAACTGGCATCCTACCCCAATGATCATATAGCGATTCTCGTCCGCTCTCGCCATCAATTAACAGCAATTGTTCAACAATTGCGAGAAAAGAACATTCCTTTTCAAGGCATCGACATTGATCCTCTTGCCAAACTTAGCCATTTACAAGATGTCTGGTCATTGACAGAAGCGCTTTTAATGCCTGCCAATCGGTTGGCTTGGCTTGCCTTTTTACGCTCTAGTTTCTGTGGGCTATCCCTTGAGGATTTATTTTATATCGCTAATCATGACAAAAATAAATCCATTTATGAAACATTAATGCAAGTCGATCAGATCCGTTCATTAAGTGCCGATGGCTTAAGTCGAGCACGCTATGTCTATCATGTGTTGGATGATGCGTTGACAAATCGCCACCAACAACCGCTCATTCCGTGGCTTTTAAAGACACTCAAAGCGCTGCATATGGATGCGGTGCTGGATGAGCAAGGACAGCAAGATCTGGAGCAGTTTTGGATATTACTAAAACGTTTCGATAGAAATGGGTATATTTCTGATATGGCCGAATGTCGGCGTGAATTTAAAAAACTCTATTCACAACAAGTCACGCCTTCACGCCTACAAATAATGACGATTCATAAATCGAAAGGCCTTGAATTTGACAGCGTTTTTTTGCCCGGGTTAAGTACTAAATCCAACCAAAAAGAAGCTCCTTTTATTCGATTTCTACAATTACCTAGTCAAGAGGATGAGAACTTGCTATTGGTATCTCCTCTAAAAGCAGCCGAGCAAAAATATTGTTTGCTCTATGATTACCTTGGGTTATTAGATAATCAAAAATCTCATTATGAATTACAACGGTTACTATATGTGGCAGTGACTCGAGCGAAAAAACGCCTTTATCTTTATGATAACCATGACAAAATAAACCAAGGTACCTTTAAACAATTATTAAAAAAACAAGTATTTACGTCAATAGTTCAAGACGAATCAGAACCAGAAGTGTCATGCCCATTACCAACGACCCCTATCCTCCCCTCTTCTTTTTATGCAAATGATTACCTGCAAAAGCCCACACCAATGAATGATGACTTAAAATTGCTGCTAATGGATCAATCCTCTCGCTTTGTCGGTATCGTTACTCATGAATTGCTCCAATGGATTTGTGATAACCACCCCACGTCCGTTGATGAAGTCCCCTGGACCTTGGCCCATCATCAACTAAAAGCGTTGGGCTTCAACAATGACCAGTTATCAAAAACGCTAGCTACCATAAAAAATCAAATAACGCCCCTGTTCCAACAACCCATCGGTCAATGGATTATTAAAGCACAGGTAGCGGAACAGAATGAGTATGAAATTCTTGTTGAACAAAAATCAGATCATGCAACAAAGATCATTGATAGAACTTTTTTTGAAAATGGTGAGCGATGGATTATTGATTTTAAAACGGGCCATGATGATGACCTATCTATGCAGCATCACCAAAATCAAGTTGACAGGTACGCGCAGTATTTTATAAAAAAAGGTGAAAAAACAATTCATTGTGGATTGTATTATCTAGCCAACCATCATTGGGTAACTTGGGAGCATAACAATAAATGAACGTTGAAAACATCATCCATGCCGTACTTATGAAGACCCCTGTTCCGTTTTTAAACTTAAATGCCAGTGAGTTGGATTTGAAATTTGAGGTAACGCAGGAAGGTCAACAATTAACAATGGCATTCTCTGCAAGTTTTCCGATTGATTTTATAAAAAAATCCTTGTCATCGGTGCTTGAAAAGGCGCTTGCTGATGCGTTACCAGAGTTTACCGTCATTGTTACGTTGGAAAGTTTTATAAGAGCCCATAAAACTCAACTGGCGGGAAAAGGCCTACGTGAGGTAAAAAATACCATAGCTGTTGCGTCAGGAAAAGGAGGAGTTGGCAAATCAACCGTCACTATCAATCTTGCAACTGCGTTGGCAAGAAGCGGAGCGCGTGTTGGTATTTTGGATGCCGATATTTATGGCCCAAGCATTCCTATCATGTTGGGCAGTAAAGAGGCACTTAACATTCAAGATGACCGTTATCTGCCTATTTTTGCGCATGGCTTGCAAGCAATGTCAATTGGCTATTTAACGAAAGATGAGTCAGCATTGATTTGGCGGGGCCCAATGCTTGCCAAAGCCTTGATCCAAATGCTTGATATCACGGCGTGGGATTCACTGGATTACCTGTTCATTGATCTACCCCCAGGGACTGGTGATATTCAACTGAGCCTTGTGCAAAAAATCCCATTAACTGGAGCGATTATTGTCACGACCCCCCAGGCCGTTGCCACCCTTGATGCAGAAAAAGCGATAAATCTGTTCTCCAAAACGAATATAGATGTGTTGGGTATTATTGAAAACATGTCATCGCATGTCTGTTCTCATTGTGGGCATCAAGAGGCCATTTTTAGTGAGGGTGGCGCACTAGCCCTTGCAAAACGACTTCAAAAACCACTGCTTGGCCAGATCCCGCTGGATGCAAAAATGGTTCGCCATGGGGATGAAGGCACACCAACCGCTTCAATCGGGGAAGATGAGTTAGCCATGACTTGGATGACCGTTGCATTACACACAGCCATCGTTCTTGGAAAAAAGCCACTCAATTATGCAGATAAGTTTCCAAATATTGTTGTGGAGTAAAGGCGGAAGGCAGAGCCTACTTCCTCCCCCTCACCACATACACACTTAAATTGAACCAATACTCGCCATGGTAGGCTTGTTGGCAGTGCAAATCAAATGCATTCACTAGGGCGTCATTCAGCGCAGGAATTTCAGTGTCTGGAACCTGGCCATGAAAAAACGGCAACCCATATACACAGCGACGAAACACATCTAATGAAGGCAATAATATCGATTGCTTCTCGCGCATGACGCTCACGTCTTCGAATGGAATTTTTGCGATTATCTCGCTTAATTGATTCACATGGTTGTAATCCATAGGCAATAAAAAGTGTTGGAGACATGGAAAAGCATTGGATGCTTTTACCGCCTTAAAACTATTCATGATTGGGTCATCACCACTTGGACAAAGCGTGAAAAGCATCCCATTTTTCTTTAATGCGCGATGTATATTGGTATAAGCCTTTAACAGATCGGGGCACCACTGCAGACACCAAAATGAAACGATTTGATCAAAGTCCTCGGTAAAATTCATGTCCAGCACATCCAATGCTTCAAAAGACAGTGATGGGTTTTCTTCCCTTTTTTTCATGGCAAGCTTCAGCATTTTTTCTGAGCTATCAATGCCGAGCAACGTCCCTTGCGGTATTTTTTGTATGACACGAAGACTATAGGCACCATTCCCACAACCAATATCCAAGCATTTCGAATCGGGGTTCATCTGCAACGGCTGTAAATACCTATCCGCGATCGTTGCCTGAATATAAGACCCGACCTCATAATCATCAGCAGGCCATCCATCTTTATGATTTAAATGTTTTTTTTCCATGTTAACTACCGCAGATTGATGAAGTTAACTAGGAATATCGGCAGAAATGGAAAATAGTTTAATGGGTGAATATTGACTCCATTAGGTAAACGCGAGCTTGTCTGCCTGCGTTACCAAGAACAAACGAGTCATTTTGCTGAGAATACAAACCATATAGCTTCGATTCCGAAGTATCTCATTTTATCGGGATCAGTGGGGGCTGAGGAAGGGCGTTAGCCCTGTCTCGAAGCCTTGTTGCATAAGCTTCGAGACGGCGTAAACGCCCCCTCAGCCCTGGGAAATCCTCATTTTAAAAAAAGATAATTAAATAAGGGCAAGCAAACGTTTACTAAACAGGAGGAGTGCTGAAATGACTTATATGTTCGGCATCCTTTTGTCTCCCTTTTCGAACCAGATACGTACCGGCAGAAAAGAGACCAACTGCTAAAACACCAACCCCAACAGCCGGAATGATTCCAACACCCGTCACTCCCATTCCAATCGCCGCACCAACCAATGCAACCGATAAAGCCATCATCAGCTTACCCAAAAGCTGCATGCCAGACAGAGGACTCGAAAGCGCCTTCTGGATAAAAGCCTGGTAGTCTTCTGCAGGCTTTGCTTTAGGATTGCTTATAAAGGCATGGGTTTTGTTTAATACGTGTGTTAGCTCAGATAGATTGAGTGTGTCTTTGATAAAAGAGTCTTTAATTGCATCAATAAGCCTCTCGGCGTGTGTTATTGTTTCGGCATTTGGTGTTTTTTTTGACTTTTTTAAAGTTTTGATTTCATCCGAACATTTTACGTACGAAGCTAAAAATGGACGCAAGGATTTATCGGCATATTGAAGAGCCCAACCCTCTTTCGTCACCACTGCAAGGACAACGTATATGGACTCATCCGTTTTCGCAAGTACTCATTGAGTGAAAAGTGAAGTATATGCATACGTATATCCGACCATTCAATGAGTGAAAACCATTTTTATTCACTCGGGCCTTGATGATATTCG
>Ga0214923_10005937_pt1 | contig 13928 bp, 12 predicted proteins | sample LL1510_MetaG_FD_177993 | JGI IMG/M metagenome (GOLD analysis project Ga0214923, IMG submission 177993) | Freshwater microbial communities from Lake Lanier, Atlanta, Georgia, United States - LL-1510 | ecosystem: Environmental > Aquatic > Freshwater > Lake | place: USA: Georgia | collected... | reverse complement strand
TTCTTCTTTTTCTTCGATTTCTTTATCGGTTAAGTCGGCATAATCTTCATTTTCTTCTCTCTTTTTTTTTGCAGAAAAATTGTTTTGTTTTTTTGTTTTGTCTGCATTATTATTTTGATTTTGCATAAAGTTTTGCAAAACATTATTATTGTTATTTTTCATAAAATGTTATTTTCTCTTTTTTTAAAACCATTATTGGCATTGATTTTGCTTGCAATAATAACATCGCTACTTAGCCCGATCGTGATGTGGAAAAAGCTATCTTATTTTGGTGATGCAATGTCGCACTCTATGATTTTAGGATTAGTAATGAGTATTAATATGCCTTATGGCACAACTGTTATAACGATATTTTTTGCCCTGTTGTTTATTTTATTGTTTAATTTTTTAATATACAAAAATTTTTTTAATCAAGGTTCGATTATTATGATGATTACCTATTTTTGCTTATCTTTGGCGATAATCATTAATGACATATCTGCAAAAAAATATAATTTTAATGCTTTTATTTTTGGCGACATACTTACTATCAATCAGCAAGATCTGGCAATTTTGCTGATTTTGTCTTGTGTGGTTGTTGTTTATTTGTTGTATTTTTTTGATAAAATACTGTTGATAATCATTAACCAAGATTTGGCATATCTGCAAAAAATACCTGTAAATTTTCTCAATATTGCAAATACAATGTTGCTTGGTATAGTTATTGCGATTGCAGTAAAAATTGTTGGTGTTTTTTTGGTTACCGCTTTGTTGATAGCTCCAGCATGTCTTGCTCGCATTTTTGCTAAATCGCCTAAACAAATGCTGTTTTTCAGTTTGATTTTTGCCATTAGCTTATCGATTTGCGGAATTTGTATTGCCTTCAGCTGCAATCTAAGTTTGGCGGCAACAATAATATTTTGTATGGTTTTGATTTTTTTTGTTAGTATCGCCTTAAAAACAATTATGTCAAAATAATCGCTTCTAATTTTTTGAGCTGATCTCGTAAAATCAAAGCTTGCTCAAAATCTAGTTGTTCTGCGGCTTTGTGCATTTTTTTTCGTAATGATTCTATTTGTTTTGCAATATCTTGTTGTTTTTCTTGCTTCTGCTCGTTGTTTTTTTTGCCATATAAATTGTCTAGTGCAGAGCTAATTGGTTTATAGGTCGTGGTTGGTTGGATTTTGTTGGCTAAATTATATTCGCTTTGTAATTGGCGACGGCGATGAGTTTCGGCTATGGCTTTATCGATTGATTTAGTTTGTTTATCAGCATATAAAATAACTCTACCGCAAGCATTGCGAGCCGCTCTGCCTATTGTTTGAATTAGGGATGTTTCGTTTCGTAAAAAACCCTCTTTATCAGCATCTAAAATAGCTACCAAAGCGCATTCTGGAATATCGAGACCTTCTCTTAATAGATTTACTCCAACTAAACAATCGTATTTGCCAAGTCGCAAATCTTGTATAATCGAAATGCGATCAAGAGTATCGACATCGGAGTGCATATAAACAACATTAATACCATTTTCGCCTAGATATTCACTCAAATCTTCGGCCATTTTTTTGGTAAGAGTTGTGGCCAAAGTGCGGAAACCTTGTTCTTTTGTTTTTTTGATCTCGGGCAACAGATCGGCTCCTTGATTGCTGGCTGATCTGATTTCGCAAAGCGGATCAAGCAAGCCTGTAGGTCTGATTATTTGCTCAACCACTTCTCCTGCTGTTTTTTGCAATTCGTATTTAGCTGGAGTTGCTGAAACAAAAATAGTTTGTGGGCGAAAAGATTCCCATTCGCTAAATTTTAGTGGGCGATTATCGAGAGCGCTAGGTAGACGAAAACCATGCTCAACTAGCGAAGATTTGCGAGCACTGTCTCCTTTTGCCATACCGTCAATTTGTGGCACGGAAACATGGCTTTCGTCAACAAACAACAGGGCATCGCTAGGTAAATATTCAAATAAAGTTGGCGGTGGCGAGCCTGCTGGTCTTTTGGTGAGATAGCGAGAATAGTTTTCGATACCTTTGCAACTGCCTAGAGTTGCCATCAGTTCTAAATCGTAATTGGTTCTCTGCTGTAATCTGTGCATTTCTATTATTTTATTTTGCTGTTCTAGCTCTTGCAATCGGATTGTTAGATCGTTTTTGATGCCTTTGATTGCATTTTGCACGACATCGGCTGGAGCTACATAATGCGATGCTGGATAAATATTGATTGCTTGATGAGTAGTTATTATTTCGCAAGTAAGCGAATCAAACTCGCATATTTTATCGATTTCGTCGCCAAACATACAGATTCGCCAAGCTCGATCTTCGAGGTGAGCAGGGAAGATATCGACAACATCGCCTTTTACCCGAAAATCACAGCGATTGAAATCAACATCGTTTCGCTGATATTGTAAATCAATGAAGCGAGCCAGCATTTTTTGTCTATTTATCGATTGTCCAACCTCTAGCGATAGCACCATATTGCTATAATATTCGGGAGAGCCAATGCCGTATATGCAAGAAACTGATGCGACAACAATAGTATCTCGTCGCTCAAATAATGCTCTAGTAGCATTGTGCCTTAGGCGATCGATTTGTTCGTTAATAGTGCTATCTTTTTCAATAAAAGTATCGGTCTTGGCAATATAAGCCTCTGGCTGATAATAATCATAAAAAGAAACAAAATAGCCTATTTCATTTTCGGGAAAAAATTCGCACATTTCGCCATAAATCTGAGCGGCTAAAGTTTTGTTGTGAGCCATAATCAGTGTTGGTCGTTGCATTTGTTGAATAACATTTGCCATGGTGAATGTTTTGCCTGAACCAGTAATGCCGAGCAGAACTTGATCTTGCTTTTTTTGTTGTAAGCCTGCAACCAGACTAGCTATTGCTTTTGGCTGATCGCCTGCTGGTTTGTATTTGGTGTGCAATTTAAAGATGCCTGATTTAGTTGAAGGCATAAATCTCTTTTATATTAAATTTTTTATCAAAAATAAATTTAGGACTATCGAATCCGCGATATTCTATTTTTAAGTCGTCGCCTCTGTTATCTTGAACATAAATATGAGAAGAAGAAACGGATCCGGCAAGCAAATTCCAAGTAGGATCGACATAAAACCAGTGATTGTCGTGGTAAATCATATTCCAAGCATGGCTCTCAAATTTATTGTAATCGCCATAAGCATAGCCATAAACAATCGATGACGGAATCCCTGCTACTCTTGCTAAAGCATTAAATAAGGTGGCATATTCGGCACAAACACCTTTTTTTTCTTGTAAAATTTCTGATACAGATAATAATTTAGAAAAATAGCTGATATCATAAGTAATGTAATCGTGTACATAGCGACCAATTTTGGCATATAGCGGCAGATTTTCGTATTTTTCGTCGACGATGATTTGTTGCAAAATTGGCAACAACAATTGCTGTTCTGATTCGCTTATTTCAAGATAATTTTGTTGTGGAGAATTGTTTTTAATAAAATATTGATCACCTGTAATAATAGTTGCCTTGTTGGTGATGGTTATTTTATCGAGCGATGGTTTGAGTTGAAAAGTGATCATGTTGTTTTCTTTGGTGGTGAGATGTTCGTTTGGCAACATACTAGTGGCAATAGTTTGATCTTGAACTTCTTGAGCCCCGCCTCTAAAAACATACGGAGCTATTACTTTTAATGTGCCAGTGGCATTGTTAGTGTTGATTGAGTTGCTTATTTCGACATCCCAAGCAACTTTTTTATTAGTAAAGCGAAGATTTTCTTGCAGACCGCTCTGCGGAACAATTCCTTGATAAATTATTTTATTTTCTTCGATGATAATATTGTTGTGAATAGATATTAAGCGAAAATCTGGAGCAAAATTAATAACCACTTTTGCTCTTGCTCCGCTTGCAAATTGAGGTAAATAAATAGCTACATCGTTAAGATATTTATTGAATTTGCTATATTTTTGCTTAAAATCATATTCGATTGTAATAGTTTCGTTGTTTTTCTTTTTTTGTGGAAAAGTTATTTCGAGATGATTGTTTTGGTAAGTATATTGAGCATTTTGTCCATCTACTTTTAAGTTGTAAATACTAGAAACATCTTGGCTATTGCTGGTAATACTAAATGATGATGTGGTATAATCTGGTGGTAAATCAACCACTTTAAGCAACATTTTGTGGTGAGATGTTTTGCCAAAGGTATTGACAGTAGAATACTCTTGCCAATCAAGAAATTTGATTTTGGCAAAACAGTTAGAATAAAAAAATAGTATCAAAAAAAATATTTTGATGACAAAAATATGTTTAAAAGTTATTGATTTTACTCCCATTCTATTGTTCCTGGCGGTTTTGAGGTGAAATCATAAACTACTCTATTGATGCCCCTTACTTCGTTGATTATTCTGGCAGATACCGCACTTAAAAATTCGGAAGAAAAATGATAAACATCGGCAGTCATACCGTCAATCGAAGTTACGGCTCGCAAAGCTAAAACATTTTCATAGGTGCGAGCATCGCCCATTACTCCAACTGTTTTTACGGGTAGCAATACCGCAAATGCTTGCCAAATTTTGTTATATAGGCCGTTTTTCTTGATTTCATCGATATAAATTGCATCCGCTTGTTGTAAAATGCTGATTTTTTCTGGAGTGATTGCTCCAAGAATACGAATAGCCAAGCCTGGACCAGGGAAGGGGTGGCGATTGATTATGGCATCGGGTAGCCCTAATTCGGCACCTAAAAGACGAACCTCGTCTTTAAATAAAATTCGCACAGGCTCAAGCAACTTGAGTCGCATTTTTTTAGGTAGACCGCCAACATTATGATGAGATTTAATGGTTTGGCTAGAACCGCTATTAGGATGGGCTGACTCTATGACATCTGGATAAAGAGTTCCTTGAGCTAAAAATTTAGCATTTTTAATTTTTTTTGCTTCTTGATTAAAAACTTGAATAAAAGTGCGACCAATTATTTTACGTTTTTTTTCGGGATCGCTAACATTTTTAAGTTTCGCTAGAAAAAGATCAGAAGCATCGACACAAACAAGATTAACTTTATCTTGAAAGGCTTTTTTGACTTCGTTAGCCTCGTTATGTCGTAACAAACCATGATCGACAAAAATGCAGGTAAGTTTTTTGCCAATAGCTTGCTGAATAAGAGCTGCAACTACAGATGAATCAACACCGCCACTCAAACCACAGATTACTTGATTATCGCCAACTATATTTTTGATTTGCTCAATTTGTTGTAATTTAAAGTTATGCATAGTCCATTGAGGCAAACATTTAGAGATATCAACAACGAAATTTTTGAGCAAGATTTTACCATCAATGGAGTGAGCAACTTCTGGATGGAATTGTAGGCCGTAAATTTGTTTTGATTCGTTGGCAATGGCGGCAAATGGTGCCGATGGAGTAGTGGCAATAATATTAAAACCATCAGGGATAGATGCGACACAATCGCCATGACTCATCCAGACTTGATTATTGACAAAATTAGCAAAAAGAGGTGATTTGCTAGTTAAATTAAGCTCGGCTTTGCCAAATTCGCGATGATTTGATGATTGCACCTTGCCACCTAGTAAATGGCAGATTAATTGCTCGCCATAACAAATACCTAAAATTGGCAAACCAAGAGTAAATATTTGTTTATCGACAGTTGGAGCATTTAACTCGTAAACTGAAGCTGGACCACCAGAAAAAATAATTGCTCGAGGGTTGATTTGTTTGATTTTATCAAGAGAAATATTAAAGTTTTCGACTATACAAAAAACTCCTATTTCGCGAACTCTGCGAGCTATTAATTGAGTAACTTGACTACCAAAATCAAGAATGAGGATAGAATTTTCGGACATAAGTTATTGCAGAATAGCTGTTTTTATTTGTTGCAAATGATTATTATCTTGTTTTTTACTGAAACAAGCAATAATTTTAGCAATTGTTTTGCATAAATCTAGTTTTATTTTTTGCTGATCAGCAAAATCACTAATAATGGTGGCGGCGACAGCTCCTTCGTGAGTTTTGCCTAGATCGACCTGTTGATTTTTTGCTATTTTATAGCCCAAACTATAATTGCGAGATTGCATTGATGAGCAGGTTAGAAATATATCTCCTATGCAAGCAGGACTAGAAAAATCTGGCTTGGTGCCAAAAAATTTACAAAGCAATTCTATTTCTAAAGCTCCTCTGCAAATTAGAGCGGCTTTAGCATTACTACCTAAATCAAAGCCGTCAAGTAAGCCACATCCTATTGCCATAATATTTTTAAGTATGGCACAAATTTCGCTAGCAACAACATCGGCAGAGTATTTTGCAGTAAAGTAATCGTTGTTTAAACAATCGATAACGGTTTGAGCTACATTTTTATTGTTGCTGGCTATAGTTGTTACTGTTGGTTGCTTAATGGCTAATTCGTAAGCAAAATTTGGACCATATAATGTGGCAAAATTTTGTCGAGAGGTAATATTGCCAAAGCTTGTGCTAAGCAAGGTTGGTTTGTTATCAACAAAACCCTTGGTGCAAATTACAAATACAGCATTTTGCTTAAAATTAGTTGTGGCTATTTGCTGAAAAATATCGATGGCGCTACTGCTTGGTACTACTATAAAAACAAGATCTGCATCAATATTATAATACTTAACTGGCGACAAATTGTTGTTTAAATTAATTTGTGGCAAATAATGCTGATTGCGACCCGTATTTTTGATGATATTAAAAAGATGATCGTTGCGAACATATAAGTCAACGATATTGCCATTTGTTGCCAAATGATTAGCAAGAGCGGTACCCCAAGAGCCAGAGCCTATAACTAAAATTTTTTTATTCATAATTTTTCGATAATAACCATAGCAACAGAATAATCTCGTTCATCGCTAATTGTAAGATAAATTTGTGATTGATTGAAAATGTTAGTAAAATTTTTTTTGTTGTCAAGTAGTATAAAAGGCTTGCCTAATTCGTTGTTTAATATTTGTATATCGGTAAAAGAAAAATTGCTACCAATTCCTAAGCCAGTAGCCTTGGCAAATGCTTCTTTGGCAGCAAATCTTTTGGCGATGAAATTTATGGCTTTGTCGCTATAAATATCGAGAAATTTTGTCTGCAAAATTTCTATTTCTTTTCGAGAAAAGACTTTTTTTAAGAAAGCAGAAGGAAATTTTTTGAGTATTTTTCTGACCCTTTTGTTGGAAATTATATCAATACCTGTGCCAATTATCATAAAGTTTAAATATTTACTTGCATTTTTGTTTTAGAATGACAATTATTGTATTTAATCTAAAACAATTTAATTTTTCAAATGTTTTTATTATGGTTTTAACAAAAGCTATTGTCATTCTTATCGGTAATAACGGCACGATACTTGCTTATTGCAATGGCAAAGATATCGAGCACAGATTTATTACTTCAATAAATGACGAAACCAAGCCAGAATTAATTAGCTTTTTTAAAAAACATAATTCGCAAAAAATCTATATTTTGCTTGATACCATAGATCAAACTTACAAGAAAAAAACCTACCCATCAGTACGAAAAACCGATCTCGAAAAAATAATCCGTCGCGATTTGGCAGGAGATGGAGATAAAGAGGCGTTAAAAAGTTATATTATTCTTAAAACTACTAAAAATAGGCAAAAATTAGCCTTAAATTTTGGTGCCAATACTACTGGCAAGGTTGATTGTTTATTTATCAGCTCTTCTCGTTCCGAACTAATTAATAGTTGGCTAAGCTTTATATACGAACTGCCGAATCGCTTAATTGGTATTTATATGTTGCCAATAGAAAGCTATAATTTTTTTAAAAATCTCAATATAATTAAGCTCAACAAAAAAGACCAAGAATCGCAAGATGATAATATTTATTGTATAATCATCCAAACTAATGTTGGCGGTTTTCGCCAAATAGTTTTTTCAAATGGCAACATTGTTTTTACTCGTCTAGTAAACTACAAGCTCGAAGAAGATAATTTTGCCGAAAAATATATGCAAGATCTTTATAGTACTTTTGAATATCTAAAAAGAATGTTTACCGATTTATCAATTGATAAATTTAGAATTATTAACATATTCCCAGAAGATGCTTTTGCCAAAATTTCCTTGTTACAAAACAAGGAAATGCAACAGCAAAATTACCCTCCGCAAATAGCTAAAGATATTATTGGTGCCAAAAACATCAAAATGAATGATGATGGCCAGCACTTTGATTTATTGATGATTGCCTCTTTTCTCAAAGAAAAATCCATCCACAAGTTTGCTACTCAAAAAATCAAAGAACTAGAAACTGCATATTTGCAGTTTAAGTCGGTTTTTATAGCTAATATAACCATGTTATTTTTATTAATTTTTGGTTTGTTGTTTTTATTTATTTCTAATACAAATATTATAAAAGAAATCGAGCTGGCAGAAGAAAAAAAAATTAGCCTTTCCAGAACTCTTAGCTCGGTTCGTAAAGAAGCTATTTCAGGAGCATCGATTGATAGCGAAGATCAAGAAATAACTATTGAAAGAATCGGCGATATTGGTAGAGTGCAAGAAGTGCTAGGTAACTTAACTCCAAACTTCGCTCAAACATATGCCGATTTAGGATTTATAATTGATAATGCCGAAATTAATAGTTTTAAGTATTCAATTGGTGATTTTAAAGCAAAAAGCCCTAGCAAAGGATTAAAAAGAGAAATGCTATTTAATGGCAAAATCTTTAACAGAAGCGGAACAATCGATGATTTATTTATTGAGTTTGATACCTTTATCAAAAAACTGAAAGCAAATATTGGCGATCTTGATGTAAAATATACCGAAATAAATCGTAATATTGATTTTAATGCCAAGTTCTATGAAGAGCCAATAGAATTCACCTTGGTAGAAAAAGATCAAAAAACAACAGAAACCAAAACCGAAAATAAAGATGAAAATAGATAGCCTTAAGCAAAAAATCAAAGTAAATATTATTATAGCTTTCTTAATGATAACATCTCTTGTTACGATAATATTTTTTTACAATTATTTTGATCGCAATTTTCAAGAAGAAAAAGTAAAATTAGGCGACGAAATTTCGTCAATAGAATCAAAAATTTCAGAAATAGAAGCAAAATCTCAAGAAAACAAAAAATACAAAGAAATTTGGAAATTAGTAACCTCCAATAAAAAAAGCAACAAAGGTATCAAAAATGATGATATCGAAAAAATCAGAACCAATCTTTCGCAAAAATATTTCATTAATGACTCTAAAATTAAAATGAATATCCCAGAAAATTTGCCTCAATCAGTGTTTCAAAATGAGACATTAGATATTTTGTATACAGAAGCTGAACTTACATTTAATGCTTATAGTGATGTAAAAGCAATTTTATTTGCTGAAGAATTTTATAACAGTCTGCATGGCTATGTTATTGTCAAAAACTTCGAAATAAAAAAAGATAAAAAATACGAAAATAAAGATCTTAAAGATATTAGTTTAGGCAAAAATCAAGGTCATATTATTGGCAAGCTCGAATTCGCTTGGTATGTTTTTAAAGAAAAGGCCACTGCTGGCGATAAACCAAATCAAGAAAGTAGTCAGCCACCAACTAAAAACGAGGCACCGCTAAATCAATTAAACAAAATCAATAACGATGTTTAGAAAATTATTTTTGGCAACACTATTAATCTTTAATACTGCATTTGCTCAACAAAACACAACACAAAATGCCATTGACAATGCTGAACAACCTAAGCCAGACAAGTCATCACAAAAGCCTGCAGAAAGTAAGCTAGAAAAGTCTGCAATCAAGATTGAAAATAATCAGTTGCAACCTGTATCTGCATCATCGATCAAAAAATCAATAGAAGATTTATTTTCAAGTAAAAAAATTAAATCACTAATGTTTAGCGATACCGATTATAGCAATATTGATAGAGCAATTGAGAGCTTTCAAAATAACCAAGTTTTTGAGTTAGAAAGCGAAGAAGAGAAATCTTCTAGCGACGAAAAAGCTGTTGGTGAAGATGTTAAAAAAGCCGAGCAAGATAATGTTAAATCATATATCTATTTATCTTCGGTTCTTTATTTTAACGAAAACTCTTGGTCTTTATGGATCAATGATAAAAAATATACTTCCAAAAATAATATTCCTGATAGCGAAATGTATTTTAAAAAAGTGAGTAAAGACAAGGTAAATATTATCTGGAAATTAAGTGTTAGTAAATGGAAAATACTTTCTGGCTTGCGTTCTGAAAGTTTAGCTCCTAAAATTAATAGCAATAATCAAGTTGAGATTGATTTTGTTTTGCAACCAAATCAAACCTTCATTCTTAGCTCTAATAAGGTAGTTGCCGGCAGAGCTAAAAAATAACAATAAATAAAAATATGAAAAAAACTTACAAAAAACAAGCTTTCTCTTTAATAGAAATATCTATAGTTTTATTAATAATCGGCATTTTGGTTGCTGGCATAGTTTCTGGCAAAGAAATGATATCAGAGGCTCGGATTAAGGCTGCTCAAGCCGCAAGCAAAAGATCGCCAATAAACAAAATACCCGATCTAGCTGTTTGGCTGGATTCTAGTGCGGAGAATGCTTTTAAAACAAGCTCAAAAGATAATCCAACAATTTGCAATGGTATGTTTGATTCTACTTCAGTTGCTTATGGCAACCCAATTGGCGATAAAATAGATGCTATAAAACTAGTCAATCATAACGAAATAGAAGATGGTGATTTAATTTGTGCCTGGCAAGATATAAATCCGCAGAGAATTCAAAAAGTGTCTTTTTATCCAGTTAAAAGTCAGGCCGGATTAGCTCAGGCTCGAGATATAGTTAAATATGTAAGTGATGACGGAATTTCTGGCTTGCCGTCGGTTTCATTTGAAGGAACAAACGGTTTAATTGGTAAATACATTAGAAAATCATCTGGTAGTATTCAGTTTGACAATATACCTGCAACAGATTTGTCGCAAAACAACGAAATAACAATATTTTTGGTAAGTATTTCTGACGATGCGACAGGTTCTGGTGTGTCTAGCGGGGGAACGACAACTGCAAATGCTAAAGTTTTTAATTACAATGATAAAATTATGATAAATCTAACAAAAACAACCCCCGCTTCAGGATCATCAACATATCAGCACTCTTCGCTTACAACTAGTGTGCAAAATGTTATCATTAAAAAACCAATTCTTACCACGATAGTTAAAACCGCATCCGATCTCTATTTATATACCAGCAACAATAGTGCTTCAAATACAGCATCGACAACATCTTCTATTGATGGCGATTCTTTCTTTACCCTAGGTTATAGCAATACCGGAACAGTGATTTCTCAATACTTTAAAGGCAAAATTAGCGAATTGGTAATTTTTAAACGAGCTATATCCGAAAAAGAGAGAAAGCAGGTGCAAGATTATTTAGTGCAAAAATACAAACTCAATAAATAAATATCTTGTTAAAACCATTTATTTATGCCACATTTACTGCAAAAATACTTGCTAAATGTGGCTTTGATAAACAAAAGACAATTTTTATTTCCGATCACAAAATTTGGCAAAATTGTCAAAAATTACTGCCCGATGATTTTCTTTCTAATTTTTCTAGTAATTTCTTTTTAACAGATCCAATAGCCGACGATCTTAATTTGCAACTATTGCAACAAGCAACCAACAAACACCAATATATAGTTGCTTTAGGTAGTGGCACTATTCAAGATTTATGCAAATTAATAAGTAGTCAAAACAATAAAAAATATATTATTATTATATCAGCACCATCAATGAATGGCTACTTATCGCAAAATGCTTCAATTGAAATCGATGGCATAAAACAATCGTTGCCAGCGCAATTGCCAGTTGCAGTAGTTTGTGACCTTAAAATTTTAGCTACCGCTCCACAATGTTTAGTTGCTGCGGGAATAGGTGATGCAATGTGTTTTTATAATTGTTGGTTCGATTGGTTGTTATCTAATTTATTTTTTCAAACAAAGTTTACTAACAAGCCTTTTTTGTTATTAAAAAAAGCTATGTCGCAATTTATTGACAATTATCAAAATTATCAACTAAACGATCTTGCTTTATTAAAAATACTAACTAATATTTTGCTGTTATCTGGTTGGGGCATGACTTTAGCAAACGGCTCTTACCCAGCTAGTCAAGGCGAGCATATTTTGGCACACTATTTAACCACAGAACACAAAAAAGCATTTGCACATATGTTGCATGGCGAAATAATTGCCTTTACCACAATAACTACTAACTTAATTCAGCAACAAATTTTACACAAATTGCAACAAAATTCATTAAATACCAATATTAAATCAGGCAATGATTTTTTTCATAATACTATTTGGCAAAATTGCCAAACTGATTACTGCAATAAAATCAAAACTAATGCTGTAAAAATTAATCAACAAAAAGTATATCAAAAACTAGCAAAAATATATTTGCCAACCATAAAACTAATCAATATTTTTAAACATTTTTCAATAAAATATCAACCTAGCGATTTGCCAATATCGCCACAACAATATCAATCAGCAATTAACAATGCCAAATATATTCGCAGTCGTATCACCTGCCTTGATTTTAATTTATAGCCATGACCACTAAATGCCTAGCCATAGAAACATCTTGCGACGAAACAGCGGTTGCAATTGTCGATGACAATAAAAACATCGTTGCTAATATCGTCAAGTCCCAGATTGATTTGCATCAGATTTATGGTGGAGTAGTTCCCGAAATCGCCGCTAGAGCTCATCTTGATGTATTAGATGATTTAATCAAGCAAGCATTGGTCGATACAAGACTTGAGCAGATAGATATTTTTGCAGCAACTTGTGGGCCAGGTTTGATTGGCGGGTTGGTGGTTGGAGTAACGGCGGCGAAAACCCTAGCCGCGATAACTGGCAAACCTTTTTTTGCCGTCAATCACTTGGCTGGACATGCTCTCACTGCTAGACTAACAAACCAAATCTCTTTTCCGTATTTGATGTTGCTTATTTCTGGCGGACATTGCCAGATTTTGCTAGTTTCTCAACCAGAAAAATATGATTTGATCGGGCAAACAATAGATGATTCTTTAGGCGAGTGTTTTGATAAAGTGGCACAAATGCTTAATCTTGGTTATCCTGGAGGTCCAGCAATAGAAAAACAAGCAATTAATGGCAATCCTAATAGATTCAAATTTTCTTTGCCTTTGATTAGCAAAAAAAATCATCAAAATTTGTTTAATTTTTCTTTTTCTGGCTTAAAAACCGCCGTTCGCCTTCAAATAGAAAAAATATCCCCTCTTAACCAGCAAGATATTGCTGATATATCAGCATCTTTTCAGGCAACGATCGGCAAAATATTGATAGATCGCTTATCAAATGTCGTTGCTAATCGCGATATAAAAAATATTGTTATTGCAGGCGGAGTTGCTGCAAATAGATATATCTTGACGAGCTTACAGAATTGGGCAAAAAAATACAATATTCAAGTAATCGCTCCTCCGATTAAATTATGCACCGATAATGCGGTTATGATAGCATGGGCAGCATTAGAGCGACAAAAATTTGACCATGTGGGCGATGATTTATCTTTTGCTCCAAGACCTCGCTGGCAATTATAATCAAATATTATGATTTCTCTAGAAAATGCTATAATTATTGTTGCTTTTTATAATTTTATCGCTTAAATTATCATAAAAAAATTTATGAAACTTATCTTACTTGCATCCAATCCTAAATTATATTCCAATCAACGATTAATTGGTGTTGCCAATAGTCTTGGCTATGATGTTTCTTTTGTCAATATCGCTGATTGTTATTTTAAAGTTTCAACAAATGATTGCTCGATATTTTATGAAGGAGTAAAAATAAACAATGTTGATGCGGTTATACCTCGTATTAAGCCAGCACTAACTCATTATGCAACTTCTTTGTTGCGACAATTTGAGCTTGCTAATATTTATTGCCTCAATAACTCTTTAGCAATAAACACCTCTCGAGACAAACTGCATACACTGCAAATACTAGCGAAGC
>Ga0214923_10005936_pt1 | contig 13929 bp, 11 predicted proteins | sample LL1510_MetaG_FD_177993 | JGI IMG/M metagenome (GOLD analysis project Ga0214923, IMG submission 177993) | Freshwater microbial communities from Lake Lanier, Atlanta, Georgia, United States - LL-1510 | ecosystem: Environmental > Aquatic > Freshwater > Lake | place: USA: Georgia | collected... | reverse complement strand
AGATAGCACCGGAACAAGTCGACATTTCTATCAATGTATCAAGTGCAGTAACTGTATTTGATATTCTATATTTAATATCATATTCACGAACTATGTTTTCAGCATAGGCATTATCATTTGAAAACACTAAGAACTCCGCATCGGGATCATCCTTTTTTATCATCTCAATACACCGCGTATAATACTGGCGAAGGTCTACAAAATGTTTAGGGTGGGTTAAATAATCACCCGCCCGCACGTGTATAAAATAGGTGTGAGCTAAAGTCGGCAGCCCCGATAGCGGAGAAACATCTTCAGGAAAGTATTTAGCATTCTGGAAATAGCCGCGTAAAACCACAGAACCAGACTCGTACGGAAGGTCAAAAAAATCCCATGCGTGGTCACTATAATCTAGAGTTATATAATCACCAATGTCATCTAAAACAGGGATTTCGGGAAAAATCTTTGCAATCGGTTCAAAATCCACCGTTTTTGGAATGTATTTTGAAAAGAAGACGACAGTATGGCCATGCTTCTCTGCATAGCCCTTAGCGGCAAGAACCTGGAAAATACAATTACCAAGCTGCCCCTGCTTAAGATAAGGGGCCACGTATATCGGAAGCCTCATCTTCACTAATGCTATTAGAACGCAGGCCAATACAACAAATAAAATCACTAATCCTAAAAGGTACATCTATTATATTGAATCTATAATTTATCCCGGTCCCCGATTGATATTGCGTAAAATTAACACGTGTTTTTGTAAAATCAAAACCCCAAACCCCCGAAGTTTTTTTCTCCAACAAAAGTATAAAATGTCAACTCTTGCCCGCCAATCCCCATTGATAAGCCCCCGCCGCCAGTACATCACTACCGGTGCTTTCAACGCCAATTTCAAGTCTTACACAGTTACCACCCTAGCTAACGGTGAACAGACTGGTGCTTTCAGTGCCGTAACCGGTGCAACTGCGGATAACTGCCCTAAAGGTCGCATATTACACGAAAACGGCAAATCCTTAATTCCCAATAGGTTCAACAGTGCTGCCCTAAACGTAAATGATTATTGGGTTGGTGTCTACGACCCGGCATCAGGCTTAAAGGGGTTCATCAAGCCTAACGACACTGTGTTTGCCACGCTGAACACAAACAAACCCGGCTGGATAAATGCGTTTGAGCAGAGTGATAGTGATATTAATACAAGTCTTGTTGGCACAAGTACGGCGGTTAATGGGAATATTACTATTCCTAGATCTAGTGGGACTGGACTAGCAAACACCGATATTAATCGCCACACCACTGCAGCCGGGTCAATTACATATGCTTCAGGTGCAACAATACAAGTTTACAATAGTCTAGTTATCTCAACCTCCATAATAATAGTCACACCCATCGCTGCTACCGCAGCAGGCGATGCTGCCTTGGCGGTCACTACAGTTGGAACTGGCACCTTTACTGTCACTGGTGCCGCTAAAAATTTCAACTACCTAATTATCAACTAATTACTATAAACATATATATAATATAATAGACTTTATTATGTTATAAATAAACGTAACAAACTGTGATTTTGAATTAAGAACTCCTCTGCTTAAATAACACACCCCATCAAATCGGAATTTCAACCCTGACCACCCCATTATTATGCGACTCTTCAATAAAACTAATTAAAAGGCCAGGCAGCCTTGCACGCAGTGCCTGTAAATACGAAGGGGCTCCAGGAACCTCTAAATAATCACGCGTCTCCTCACGCCAAATATAGTATTTCCCAGTTAGAAAACTAATATTATCCCCCTTATAGCCAGGATATAAATGCTTATGAACCCTATAGGACACAAAATGAACCCCTGAGCAAGCAGCCTCTTTAATATCCGCCTCAATAGTTGAGATAAAAACCTGCCTTAGCCGTGAATTCTTTTCGTCGTTAACAAACAACGGCACGTTGTCTTTTAGACCCGTGGGGATTTTAAATGAGCGTTATCTTTCTCTATAAAACGGATAGATTTAGGACTATCCAACGCCGAACATAAAAATTGACTGCTATGTCGCACCAACTTTCAGGTCACAAAATGTCTTCTCCAAGTGAATTAATCTCTGCGCGGCGTGAAGATGTATCACAAGCATACAACTCAGCAAGAGCAACAAATCACAGGTTGTTTCTTGAGGGCGATGATAAGGCAACCGCTGAATACATCTTTCCAAATCAAATGGAGGATGCAAATAATATTGTAGATAAGTTCTATAAAAATAAACGCCGTGTTATTAGCATTCAAAAGAAAACTAAGGTTGGAGCAGATGGTCTTATGATTGAAATTGCGAAACTTCTAACTACGCATATTGACGACAAGTTCGTTGTAAATCCTGCGAATGTAAGAATTCTTACAGGTATGAGTAATGCTGGTTGGGAGAAGGATATGATTGATAAAGCACCGAACTGCTTCAAGGACAAAATCTTTCATCACGGAAAACTATCAAGGGCAGAACTTCTGAATATTCGCAATGGTCTATTTATTATTGATGAGATTGATACGGGTGATAAAGAGTATCAAGTCCTTCATACTACTCTAAAGGAAGCAGGCGTATTGGACGTGAAGCATATGGAGGAGCATAATAACCGATTTGTCTTTATTAGTGCTACGATGATTAAGGAACTATATGACCTTTATCGATGGGGAGAACTACACGAACTCTATAAAATGACTATCCCTACTTCATACTTCGGTCATAAGGATTTCTTGGAGAAGGGTATTGTGAAGGACTTCTATTCCCTAAGTTCAAAGGAAAATGCGGATAAATGGGTTCAAGAGGATATTATTACCCATTATGGGACTGATTATAGGGTTCATCTTGTTCGTGTGACTGCAAAGATTGTTGATGTAGTTCAGAATGCATGTATTCGCAAGGGTGTCGCATTTAGAAATCATACTTCAACTGACCGCCTTTCAGAAGATGAAATCAAGGAGTTCTTCAAAGAACCACTAACACAGCATATCGTTCTTGGTGTAAAAGGGTTCTTTCGTAGAGCAAATCTTATCCCAAATCGCTGGAAACTTCGTATTGGTGCGACGCACGAACTCTATACGAAGGTCGTAGATAACAACGTCCAAATTCAAGGTCTAACTGGTCGTATGACTGGATATTGGCGTGGAGATATTGAAGGAGGTCATAAGACGGGCCCTCACAGAACTTCAATTAAGGCGATTGAAGAGTATGAAAAGACCTATCTTGACCCATTTGGAACTAACTCCTATCAGACAGCAGGTTTCAAAAAGAAGAAGGGCAAGGTATCAGCAGATCCAACTATGCTCTCATCAAAGCATATTCAACATCTGGAAGCGGTAGATTTGCCTGTTGTGAAAGATGAGGAAGTCGATATTAATCTTTACAGGATTTATTCGAATGAAGATGTCGTTCGTAATGTATGTAAATTGCTTGAGTATCATTATGTTTCGACAAAAGACAATACTGACGGGTTCAAAGAAACTTCCCTAAACAATAAAACGAGCGTTGTTTCTCTTCGAGATGCAGTGAAGAAAGTTCCTACAGCGTATGGAACAAATAATGGCGTAAAAACATATCGAACATATTACCCTTGTTATGTTAATACTACAGACAAGACTTCTCTACGCTTTGTTGTAATCATTCGACCCGGAACTGATAAAACTAAGGTAGTAGAATGTGATGCGAAATTTACTCCTATAACTCTATAAATAAACCTTCTTCTTCCTCTTTAGCGTTGAGTTTCGCTTGTATTCTTTCTTAACTGCGTCCTTATCAAACGCATATGAAAAATAGTTCTTAAACTCTTTTTCCTTCATATCTGTTATAGCATTTTCAATAGTCTTATTAATTTGTTGATGAGTAAGAGGTGATTTCTTTTTGATATAATATTTGAGTTTGCTAAAAAAATTCTCTATTGGATTTGAGCGTGGGTAATATGGAATTGTATAGAGAAACTTATTCTTTTTCTGTATTTCCTGTTTCACATCTTGTGTCTTATGAAATCCAGCATTATCCATAATAATTAATTTGCCCTGATAATTCGCAGTTATATGTTCTGCTATAAAGTCTTTGAGGCGTTCCGAATTTACTGCTCCTTCTTCATATAACTTCCAACCTATGACGCCTTTTGTATTTATGGCAATAAGTAAAGAATACTTTTTGAATACCTTATTATCTGTCGTTTTATAACTGCATCTTTTACCCAAATCGCACCGTCCATAAGTTGTATGTAGTTCAGCATAAATACCTGTTTCATCAAGTGCTATAATATCATTTATGTTATGCTCCTTTACTTTTTCTAAATAATCACTAATCTCTTTATTATGGTGCCTTTCTTTACCCCTATATAATGTAGGTTGATGGATATGACGCAATCTCTTTCTTGTTTTATTATTATCTCGTAATATATCGCCAAGATGTTCCCTTGATACTAAAATATCAGGAAATTCATTTTTCATTTGAATTAGAAGGTCATTCATAAAAATATCAGGTTTATCTTTTATTATGTTTGTAGCACGACGAACAAATCCTTTGCTTATTTTATACGCACCTTCTTTACGATTTTTACGGGTAAGTGATTTTGAAGATTTGTATGTATTATACCATCGTTTCAGAGTTTGACGCTTACAATCAAAATGATTACAAGTATCAGTAAAACTTCCAGACTTTTCGTAATGTTTAATTGCTGAAAGTCTGTAATCGGAAGAGTGTTGTTTTCCAACCATTCCTTACTAAAAACGCTCATTTAAAATCCCCCACAGGTCTAAATATCGGTCCAACTCAACATATGCAGTCTTTCGCAGTAAATCAATCCGTTCTTTATAGACCAAGGCCCGTTCTGAATAAAACGCCAAATATGTTTCGACAAGCATATGAATAAGCAAACCTATGTTTATAATACAAACGCACGTTTAAGCTTATTCGGGTGTCACCCTTTTAAAACGGAACGTTTAAGCCTAAAACGGAACGTTTAAGCCTAAAACGGAACGTTTAAGCCTAAAAACGGCACGTTTAATCCTAAGCCGCCCTTTTCCTTGTCTTTCGTTTACCACCGACTTTAGATATAATTTTGCGAAGCGTTTCAGGCGTTGTTAAGTAATTCAAGCCCCTGTTTCTCCCCTGACCCCTAATATTTCCTTTTCTGGAAAATCCTAGTGAATTATAATATTTGAACAGGCCGTCACTTTCGCTGTAGGGAGTCGCTTTGAATTTTAGTGAATAATCAAGCTGGATTGCCTTGCACGCAGCCAAGTAGATTAAGTCCCGCCCAACCCCTTTGTATTTTGCATTGTCATTACGCGTTACGGCAACAATATCGACCATTTTTCCTTTCTTATCAATACCTAGCGTTAAATTAGCAATACTTTCCTCTTCATCCGGATGGTATACATCTAAATTAAAGTATCTTGTATCATCATCAATACCGTAATCGACAAATTCTTGAAATTCCTCATCAACCTCGTACGAACTCGTAATTTTTTCGATAATTTCAGTGCATTTTGCCTCCATCTTATATTACGCACAACAAAATATACGTCCTTAAAGCCGGGCTTTTCTACTCTTACGGCCACCCTTTAACTTATTTGTATTTGAGCGTCGCTTTGCCGTCAATTTAATATTAGTTCGTGACTTTACAATAAGATGTACTATCAGTTCATTCGTTGCAAACCCCGGGTCTTTAGGAGCTTTTCCCGCCCCATTTTTAGAATCAAGCAAAAATGGATTTTCAGAAACAAGCATTTGCAGAATCAACCCCGCATTCATAACAGACTCGTCGACGACCTTTATAAGGTTTGTTCGCTTAATAAGTTTATGCAAAGCCGTATCACCCTCCTTATTCTGAACCGCGGTTTTGCAGTTTGGCAACTCCAATAGGGCAGAAACAACCTCTAAATTTAACTTATCGCATGCCGTTATTAACGCAGTATTTCCCAAAATATTAACCCTATTGACAATTTCGGGCCTTCCATATCTAACTATAACAAGCTTCGCAATTTTATTAAATTCCGCTGTTTTAGAAAAAAAAAACAATAAATCATCGCTTGCTAAATCAATATTTTTTTCTCTAAGATACGTTTCAAACACACCCCTATCAACATTCGCAAGTTCATCGTGTGTTAAATTATTGACAGTACCATCGTAAAGTTTCACAAGATGACTAGCCCACCGTGGTCCAGCCTCTTTAAAAACATTAATTAAGATTTGACTAGTCACATTTTGAGGCCGCGTATCCTCTTTGTTATTATAAAAATTAAATGACCCATATGTATTTCCAAGCCTAGCAGGGTCAGGGACCTGTGAACGAATGATTGCCCTACATATTTTGACAATACCTGTATTTGGTTCATATGGAGTCAAATAAGCAACTGAAAACAATAGACTATGCAAATCCCTAGTAGTGCTTGTACTAAACTTGAGTCTACTACTGGGTAAATAAAACGGCTTCAACACTAGCTTCCCACCATTTAAAGACGCACAAGAAAGCCCAAAATCGATTAACGAAACGTGAATTTTCGCACCGATTTCTCGAACTAATATATTATTAGTCTTAAGATCTCTATGGCTAAAATTAAGCGTTGTAAAAAGCCAATCTATCATCTTCGTGACCTGTAATAAACAATTAGCTAATACTGATTGACTAGCCCCCTTAATGATAATATCATCAATGTTTCCAATAAGCTGTTCGCTAACTACAAAAGCCTCTAGACCATCGGTGCCAAAATAATAAATTTTAGGCGTAAAAGGCCCCAGTACATTAAATTCGGGAAAGCTTAACTCCTTAGTAGCGTCATAAATAAGCATTTGAATTAAGACTTCAGTACAAATATCATAGAGATAGTCCATCTTACTTATTGAATTACGATGTTCAAACGCCGATAGATTAATACATTTAACAACAAATCGCGTCTTGTGTTCTGGGCTATTTGCCTCAAAAACCTGACCGTAGGCACCTTTTGATAAGTTTTTAGTAATATTTATTCTAACTGCCTGACCACTGTGTGGTTTTTGAAAGCGGAGGATTGTATCGGATTCTTTGACGACCGACCAGACCGAATCTCTAAACGAATCTGGAATCCTAGTAAAAGAATCTGTTAATACCCAATCAATGCCGTAATGGTTAAAATCGGCAACTACTGCAGAAGCAGGACCCCCTCCTTTTCGCATCCTTAATTTAACCAAATAAAATACTATTCGTGTGTTTGATTTAAAATCAAACAACTCCGCCTTCGGCATACCCATTTAAACCCATAGTAATCTCATCGAATAAAGCTCCTTAAGAACGTCGTCAATACTATACCGTAACCGCGGGTCCGTTGCAAGCATCCCTCTAAATAAAAGCATCTGGTTTCGATGATTACGCCGAAAAAAATCCGTTGAGCTGAATCCAACGTCACTAATCATATCAAGGTAAATCAGTAAAAAATCACACCCAACCGACCAAATATCAGCAGGTTTCGAATACATACTGATATATTTTTTCACGTCAAGCGGCCAAACATGAAATTTCGCAAAATTCTGCATATCATCTAAAACACCAGGCTGACTTGGAAATAAATGGTCAATTTTTAAAAGTATCCGTTTACTGCGATATATCTGATTAATTACTGCATTCGGCTCCGCCCCCGTACTAATGCCAGCTAAATAATCCATTTCTGGCCCATAAATATCATATTCGGGTAAAAAGTTCAAGTTAATATTTTGTTCCGTTACTCTATTGACGTTATAGCTTTGCCCAAAATCAATAATGCGTGCCTTATCAAGGTTATCAATAATAATATTTCGGCTATGCAAATCACCATGAACCCAATTTCGCACATGGAGCTGCTTTAGGCTTTCAGCAACATTAATTTGAAGACGCAGCCAGTTCTTATAAAGATTGGGCCTAAACCGCACATATTCAGTTAATAACATGCCTCCATACTCCATCTGAAACTGTAATAAAACGGGGTGTTCTGCACCCTGTTTAAATAACTTACATGACTGCCAGTCATCGGGTTTCCTCTTGACCTGACAAACATTATCAATCAACACAAAATAGTCTTGATAATCGGGTATTTTACTAAACACTGTTGAAGCGTCGATTTCAGATTGATAGTTAGAATCACTATACGGGTCAATTATTTTGTAAACTTTTCTGGTTAAATTACGACCAACAACATTAGTATTTTTAAACGTATATGGTCGACCCTTACACGGCGTCGGTGTATCAAAAACACAGCTCTGGGCACCTTCAAGGAAAAGTCTGCCACCACTAGGCATCTCTTAGACACGTGTCGATTTTAATTCCCGAAAACCCGCGTCCCTTCATTAAATAAGGAAACCTAACATAAAATAGGGGACCCGATGAACAGTTTAATCATCGGTTTGGCTTGTTTAGCCCTTTTAGCAATTATGATATATGAAATGGTAAAGTCAACAAAACAAGAACAAATAGAAGGCTTTGAACAAAAAACGGAAGATTATTTCGCAAAGTATTATCCAAAACGTAGCGACGTTGTACCGGGACAAATCGTCGAACTAGAATCACCATGGATACGCGATTTAAGATACAAAGAACAATATGTTGATGTGCAAAACCTAGGAACTAAGTCTGACTTTTGTCGTGTGATTTCAAAACGTGACGATCCCGGTTCAACAGTATTGGCCTGTGCCTTAGCAGGAACTGACGGCACATCATCCGTAATGTATAGAACCCTGTCAAAAAGCGACGGATTTAAGTTTAGCCGCGATGACTATTTCAAAGACTCGCCAAAAACGGAATACTGTCGTATATTAAAAGTCAAGGAATCCCCAGAGGATAGCTGGGACCCGCTTTGCGTCGAAGCAAGCGTCGAATCGTTTAGTAAAAAAGAGGTAAAAGACGTCTCACCCCCAGAAAATATTGTAGAGATCCTATGGTTTTACGAAGGCATAATGATATGGTATAGGTTTAAAGATGATATGTTAGATTATGCAGAAAACACAAATTTAGGAATCGCCGGAAAAATAACAATAGACCAGAATCCGTTGCCACAAATAACAGAGGGGCTTAAAATAAACGCCGTACGCCCGTCACAAAAGGACAACCCACCCTCCGCAGAGCAGTTTTTACGTATTGGCGAAAACAGAGATATGGAACTAGAAAACAAGGTAAATATCAAGGAGCTCCGTGCATTTTCGGCGTGGGTTAAGTTTGACCTTTTTACAAATAACGCCCGCATATTTGACTTTGGCAACGGTTCCGGCCACGATAATGTTTTTATAGGCATTGATGGGAAAGGAAATACAACAACTCCGCTAGGGGCCAAAAATAATGATGCCCCCGCAAACGTTGTGTGCACACGCAAAGCCCCTAAAGAGGTTCGTCCCGCCCTTTATCTTAATATGACCGAAGCGAACGTGGACGAATGGGAATGCCCTGGCCCTCAACCAGTAGACCACGACACCGAAGACTCCGTCCCACAAACCCAAGAAAACGCAGTAAAGCGGGCAAACCTAATCTTTGAAATCTGGGATAAATCACAGCGGAAAATGCGTATGAAGATTCTTGACTGTGTACAGGAGGGAAAGTGGCATCATATTGCATTTACGACAAAAGACAGTAGCTTCTTGCCAACCTGGGAGGTGTATATCGACGGTTTACGCGTCTTTTCGCACGTGAACGGACACCTTCCACAAACAAACTATACAACTTTAAATTATATAGGTCGTTCAAATTGGGAAACAGCACCAGGTCAAGGAGAATATAAAGATGAACGTTTCCGTGGTTCGCTATTTGACTTTAGAATGTATAGAACCCCAATGTCGGAAACCAAAATTCAGAAAACCTTAGCCTGGGGTAAAAAACAAATACAGACTAACAGTGACAATTAGGCGTTGGTTTATCAGAACCAGAAAGGGTACAGGTTGTACAGCCTTCGGAAGATTTAATCGCTAAACCAGCACGCTTGAGAGTTGTAATTTCAGCCGTCCTATTTGTAGTATCGTGTTTACTTATAGTTCCGCGGGCAGCAGCATACCCATTCTTGAGTTCGGTTAATCCGGCCTGAACAAATGGTTGAGCCGCAGGAACAGGCACATTCGGTAAAACGCAATTACCGTCTGTATTCATCCAGTCGGTCCGTACATAATCACCGTCACCAGACTGTTTAAGTACGCCGCCACCTATAGCACGACCATTATTTGCAACTAACTTCCGTAAATACTCACTGTGGCTTAAGGGCTGAGATAAACACGGCTTAGGCTTAATATACGCATCAAATCGTCGTGGGTCAGTATTAGGCACTTCGGGACACACGTTTTTAGGAACATAGACCGGAACTGATGCCTGATCTATTCTGGCATAGGAACGGCAGCGACTAGACATCTTATTACCTATAAATAAAAAAGAATAAAGGCAGGTCCTATGAATTAATTTTCAGCCCCTTGTAGAATGCCTAGAAGAGTCAAATCCAAAAGGGCGAAAAAAAGCCAAAGGCAGCGAAAGACAAGAAATAAAATGTACGGTGGTGAATTAATTGGCAGTGGTAATAATACTTGTGTTTACAACCCACCCATAGAATGCGTTGATAATAGTGAAATACCCCCAGGACACGTCTCCCGAATCGTACCTTCTGATTCTATTGAGCCTACAGCTCAAGCCAAAATACAAGTTGCATTAGCAAAAATGGATCCAAAGTATCAAAAACATTTTAATTTTGCAACAAAAATATGTAAGGCTAAGTTCAAACAAACCGATTTGGACAAACAATGTACAGTAGAAAAGTTAAGTGATACAGTTAAAGTTGGAGACACAGACTTAATTAACATGTTAACTCCCATACAACAGTCAGATATTAATAGACGTGATGGTACATTATATAAAAATGTGGAAAAAACTAACGCAGCACTCACTGAATTTCTTCATGCACTTGTTGAAATGAATAGTTACTCTGTCCAGGTATATCATACTGACGCCCACTTAGGAAATTTCTCATGGAAAGATGATACAATAGTTTTACATGACTGGGAAAAAACTATTGTAGGGGACGCAAATTTACTAATAGAAGTTAATGGTAGTACACAGAGCAGCTGGCATATATTAGGTTATCCTCCAAAACTTTATGAACGAAAATATCTAGAAGGATTTCCATGCTGGAACCAAATTATAGAAGTTATAGAAAATACAATTGACAGATATCAAGGTGTTTTTCCACAGAATCATAATGAAGTCCATTTTGCGCATGAAATATTATTTAGATTTTGGGATTTATTTTCAATTATGAATCCATTATATGAAGTCTACATAGCGGCTGGAAAAAATGTACCCGCATTCATTAAATTAATTGATAAAAATGTAAGAAATTATTACTACGATACATTTCTTGACGAACTACTTGCGGACGCCAATCTTGAGTATAGAAAAACAAAAATGAATGAAATTACAAATAAAATACATGCTTTAATAGATGCTGCGACAGCGACTGCGACTGCGACCACCAATGAAAAAACAGCAATTGACGCAGAATTATTAAAACTTGTAGCAAAACATGCAAATTCAAGCCCTTCAAAAAAAGTTCTACAAAATATGTTAGGCCAAAGTAACCTATAGTCATTATATTTTGACCGGTGCGGATTTTAAATGAGCGTTTTTAACAATAATTCACTAGCGAATTATTGTTAATTAGGCATCACGCACTGGCAACTTGCCCGCCCGATTAAAATCGGCGCGGGTGTAAATCTACAAGGGTCTTATCATATGCCAGTTCAGACCAAACATAAAGCGGACTCTAGTAATCATTATTAGATGACCACGCTAACAATAGCATTTCCAGCAAAATCACAGATAAATGCACAATTTGCCATGAATCTGCTTGAGGCATTGGACGGCCTTAAGGCAAAGACCGGTTTCACCATCCGAATAAAATATCTATTAGGCAAATCAAACCTATCACATGCCCGCTCTATCTTGGTGACGGAATGGTATGACCAAGCATCAGCCCAAGATCTTTTTATGTTTATTGACACTGACCAAACCTTCCTAGACGACACTATTATCAGGGTATTACGGCTGCAGGGCGACCTTCGTGCCGGACTATACGCAAACCGCCTATCATCACCAACATCAATTCCTGAGTCAAATACGTTTACAACAGCAGAAAACATTCCTTTATCCTTTGCGGCCACAGGGTTTTTATGTTTCACATACAACGCAATAACGAAGATACACACATATATGAAAAATACGGAGGGCATAGACCGTGTAATTATTTCGGACAATATAGCAAACGAAGAAAACTGCATTCCATTGTTTCAGCCGGTTTTTGCAACATTAAACAATAAACCTAAGAAATACTGGCTTGGTGAAGACTTTAGTTTTTCCTATCGTGCGAAAAAAGCAGGACTAACGATAAGTGGGGCAATTATTCACACTCTTGGTCACGAAATCCCTTCGGTATTTCACTTAGCAAAACCGTTACGTCCTTCAAAAACCTGGCCGCAGAATTCGCTAGTATATTATTGTGGAAATTCACGCATACGGTTTAGCCCAAACGACCAAAAACTTGGTGGGTCCGAACAGGCTGTAGTAAACCTTAGTAAAGAACTAGTCAAACTTGGCCTCCGCGTAACTGTGTATGGAAACGTCGACCCAATAACCCAAGATGGTGTGACCTATTTGCGTCACGAAGAGTTTGTAGTTAAGGATAAGTTTAACCTCATCGTCTTATGGCGGCGTTATGGCCTGGAAGCCCTGGGCCCCTTGGAATTTGCAAACGGTGTCTACGTTGACTTACACGATGCAACACCGCTTCCAAAAGAACTAATAGAAAACAAAGTCAAGAAAGTTTTTGTAAAGTCTAAATATCATCGTTCAATTTACCCCGCCCTAGAAGATAGTAAGTTTGTAATCGTAGCAAATGGACTTTTACCTACTAAAATAGCAACAAATACGACAAGGCTTAAAAACCGCTTCTGCTACACCTCCTGTTACGAACGTGGGTTAATACCGATTATAACACATATGTGGCCTCACATTAAAAAACACGTGCCTAATGCGGAGTTTCATATATACTATGGTAGCGAACTTATTTCAGATAAAACAAAGCAAAACCTAGAAACCCTATTAAATATGAACAAAGGTTCAGTATTTGAACACGGTCGTAGAACCCACGACGAAATAATGACTGAACGCAGACGCTGTATAGCACAACTATATGTAACAGATTCCCCTTTAGAAATCGATTGTTTATCAATCCGTGAGGCGGCGTCCGTAGGCTGTATTCCTATTATTTCCACCAAGGGTGTTTTTCCAGAACGTGTTGGGCTCCATATTACTGGTGACCCGACCCAAGCACAAACCTTAGAAATGGCGGCTACACAGGTTGTTAAGATTTGTTCCATGCCTGACCACGACTTGGATAGGTATCGCAAGGCTCTAGAGGCAAATGCTTTAACGCAGACATGGGAAACCACAGCAAAGCTATGGGTTACAAATGTTGGGACCCCGACTTTGCATAGGGACGCTGAATAATGGCGGTTTTTTTGGATTATTACATTATCACGGTAAACAAATGAGCTCTTGGGTACGTGATATGGCAATTAAGCCCCCGCAGAAACCAGAACCAATGCAAGTCTTAGAAACCCCGACATTAATGATAAGTGAACCTGGTCCGGTTCGTGTATTTGAAATGCCAGCCCGGCGTAAGCCCGTTGAGCGGTTTTTTCCATTGGTGGAGCCCTACCCACAAGAGGAGGAACAACAAAATGCTTTCGTAGTTCCTTTTGATTATCCTTCACGTATTAAATTCGGCCAAAAGCAAAGTCCCCGTGTAATGCCAGAGCCTTTTCAGAAAAAGGAACCAGTTAGGCAAGAGCAGCAGCAGCAACAGCAGCCCTATCAGCAGAAGCTACAACAGCAGCAGCAACAGCAGCAACAGCAGCCCTATCAGCAGAAGCTACAACAGCAGCAGCAACAACAGCAACAGCAGCCTT
>Ga0214923_10005935_pt1 | contig 13931 bp, 25 predicted proteins | sample LL1510_MetaG_FD_177993 | JGI IMG/M metagenome (GOLD analysis project Ga0214923, IMG submission 177993) | Freshwater microbial communities from Lake Lanier, Atlanta, Georgia, United States - LL-1510 | ecosystem: Environmental > Aquatic > Freshwater > Lake | place: USA: Georgia | collected... | reverse complement strand
AGCGGAATACCTGTTTTGAAATCTTTGTTGATTTTGGTAAGGTCTGCAAGCTTACGAACAACCTCACGGGCATTTCTACCAACTTCATCTTGACGATCTTTATGTCTATCGAGTTCTTCTAGAACGATTAAGGGAAGAACAAGATCGTGTTCTTCAAAACCAAACAAACTGTTGCTATCTGAAAGTAAAACGTTTGTATCGAGAATATATGTTTTTTTCATACGTAATCCTAAGTAGGTTAAAAATAAAAAAGGGTAGCTGAAAGCAGCTACCCTTTACATTGTCACTCAATCTGAAAGATATTGTTCACTCGGCTTTTGCTGCCTTTTCGCTCTTGCGAGCTTCATCTCCTGCTAGTGTTGCCTTGATAAGTTCTGCACCAAGAGCACGAAGCTTGCGAACGCTCTTACGAACACGAACGCCTGCTGATAGATTGCCCTTAGCTGCATTCTTGTGAACGTCTTCTTCAAGTTGCTCTACAAGAAGTTTAAACTCTGCCCATACATCTAATGTTAAACGTGATTCACTCATATGATTCTCCTTAAGTTTTCATATATAGCGTGTATGTTAAAAAAACGTTTGTATAGTGCTTAACTGCGTTTAGCTAGCTGAAAAAGCAGATTTCCAACAAAAGCAACAACGGACAAAGCCAATGCCCAATAAATGTTTGCTATACGCTTACGCAGATTTACGAGAGCCGCCAGTTCTTCTAGTTGTTTCCCGGCGATGCTCTCTATCGCCGTTTGAAATTTTTTTAGGTCTTCTACCTCTTCCTTGACAGAAGGCAACTCGTCGCACTTCTTGTCTAAATCCTTGATGTTTGTATCAAGTTTGCTTTCAATGACTTTAACACGAGAAAAAAGACCGTTGTTAGGATCGTATAAAGCTTCAGAAACTTTATCGAGTTTGTGTCCGCTTTTTTCTTGTTCTGTTTGAACGTGTTCGATCATAACACACAATTTTTCAAAACCAGCAGAGCTGTCACTTGCTTTTTTAAGCAGCAACTCTAACAGTTCTCTCTCACTGCTCGTAGCCATTGTTGCACCTCTTCTCTATAAATAGTTCTTAAACAAAGGTATTTTTAATGCAACACAACACTTTTATCGAGAAAAATAACACACAAAAAAACTTGGCTTTGTGCCTTGAAAAACTAGAAACAAACTTAGACAAAATATCTTTGGCTATTTCAAACGAAAACAAAACCTATCTGCAAAAAGATTCATATCAACTTATCGCAAAACTACTAACACCAAAAAACTCTTGGGAACGAATGCTATACCAAGAGTTAATCCAAACATGCTATCAACTAGAACTTAAATGCCATAACACAAGCAACTTGTTTCTTCGATCATTTATCTCTCATGCTTATAACCACATAAAGAATGAAAATCAAACTCATAAGAGTGTTGTGGAACATAACCAAATAGAAGGAAGCAAGTACCTTCAAAACATATTGCAAAAATGTTATCCAGCAAGTCCAAGTCAAATCGATTGTATAATCAATGAGATAACCAATGACAAACATATGGCGGTAGCGGTTAAAGAAGCAATAAAGCTAGCTGGTATTGAAGGTAACATATTGCTAGAAGAACACGATCAAGCAAACACAATTGTTGAGCTTCAGTTTGGATATAACTTTAAAGTGTATCCGTTCAAAGGGTTTATTCCTCAGTTTGGTACTTGGGCAAGAAACAACACAAAGGTTTTACTTGTTGATGGTATGATTGAAAAAGTTTCTGAGCTAGACAAGGTGTTAACAAAAAGCTTTGAAACAAAAACACCAATGGTATTGATTGCTCAAGGATTCTCTGAAGAAGTTATTGCTACTCTTCATGCAAACAACAATAGGGGTAGCTTTGATATCATGCCTATCAGGTTAGAGCAATCGTTGGAAGCGTTAAACATGCTTAACGACATTGCTGTTGTTTCTGGATGTGATGTTGTTTCAACTTTAAAGGGTGAGTTACTTACATATGTTAACTACGATTCACTCCCAGTTGTGGACAAAGTATCGTTAACCGAAAAAGTTATTACCATTCATAACAACAACACAAGAGGAAATGTTATCGCTCATTTAAACTACTTGAGCAATCGTCGTAAAGATCAAGCTGAAGGCGCATCTGTTTCTGACCTTGCAGATCTTACAACAAAACGAATTCAAAACCTTCTTGCTCACATTGTTAAGATTAACATTCCAAAGGGGTCAGCAAACCGTTTTAAAGGCCCAATAGACAACGCTATTAGGGCTTGTAGGACTGCCTATACCTATGGCTTTTGCAAGCCATTAGAAATCGATTTAGAAGGCTTGGCAACGGATTGGAAACAAGCGCACAACCATATGCTTAACAACACAAAAAATAAAGATGTGTCAAGTATTGGTTTATATCTTGCGGCGATGTATGGAGCAAGTTTAGCTGGAAGTTACTTTACAGCTTCTGGAGCTGTTATATCAGCTACGGAGTAATGTTGTAGCTAGTTGATTGTGTGTTTCGTTTGAAACATATAGACGCATTGATGGAACGCTTTCGCACAAAGCTTTGAGATCTTTCAAAGAAAGTTTTACAAGTTCTTTGGCTAGCATGTTGACTACTGGTTGAACGTTACCTTCCATAAGTTTATACGCTTGTGATTTCTTAACGCAAAACTCTAAAAGCTGTACAGCGTCTTTACCGTATACACCATACATTGTTTTTTCTTGTGAATGTTTTTGGACGGTAAGTTTTACTGCTTCGTTAATGCATTTGTTTAATGACTCGCAGATAAAAGTATAATTCACCATTGATGCTTTGATAGCATTTGGTTTAGACTTACCTTCAAGCAAAACGTTAGAATTTTGTTGTACAAACATATGCAACGTTGGAACTTTTGTTTTAAATCTGTTTGCAACTTCTTCTAATTGTTCGATTTTAGCTGCTGTATTAACTGCTTCAGTGCTTTCCTTAAGAAAAACGTCAAAAGGATACACGCCTTTTTCCAAAAGCTTTACTCTTGCTTCCATAAGACGATTTGATTGGTATTGATTATAAGCTTGCTTTAATGTTGCCATGTTTACTCCAGAGTTTGACTATAAGTATCGTGTTTTAAACAAAACCGTTGTAAAATCTTATTTGTGTGTTATCCTAAAGGTATCAATATGGAGATCAAGCAAAAAAAATCTATATCACTTGAAGAGCTTATTGAAATGGATAAGCAACGTCAAGCCGAAGAACAAATAAAAGTTCCTTCCAAGGCTAAAACCTTAAAAGAACAAGAACAAAGTTCAAGTGAAGAAAAAGATTATCGAGACAAGTATTATTTGCCTGTATTGAACATTAATCAAAATCATGAATGGGAAAGCAAACCAAAGGAAGAACGTAAACATTTTACGGATGAAGTTGCAGTTGCAACTTGTCTTGGAAACTGTTGTGGTGTGCCGGGTCTAAAAGGTGCATGTTGTCATTTAGATCCGTTAGATTTAGAACACGTACTTGGTCCCGTTGACGAAGAATGGATCAAGGATATTGTAAAATGGTTTCGAAAAAAGGGAGTAAACTTTTCCAGACAAGACATTGTAATCGATTATGAAGAAGGCGTTGTTATTGGTGACACATTGTTTAAGGATGCACCAAACAACGCTGTGTTTAAAGACAAGAAAGCTTATCCTTTTTTGAGGTTTCAAGTTCTTGGACCAAGGTATGTTTGCAAATTCATGAATCCAACAACTTATAAGTGTACCATATACGAAGCAAGACCTAATATGTGTAGAACATACTATTGCAATTATATTCAAACAAACTTTCTTGTAAAAACCAAAGATAAGCCAAACACATGGCGAAAAATGAGATAAAGGATAACAAACATGAAAAACTGGAAAGACGCTGATGGAACCGTTGTTAGTAACGATCATATGATTGATTGGGTTAAGCAAAACTGTCCCTTGTACAAACAAGATTATGAATTGATTGTAGGTGTTGATTCACATCTTCACGGCAACCAATATAAATTCGTTGCGGTTGTTTGCGTGTATTACAAAGGTCGTGGAGGGTTTTACTACTACACAACCTCGGAACAAAATCGTAGAGAGTTTAAAGGCATATACCCAGCAAGAGTAAAAGCTCGTATGTTTCATGAAACAAGTATTGCTATCGAGCTAGCTACCGAGATTCAAGAAAAAACAGGTAAAACTCCAGTTATTCATATTGATGCTTCACCACCGAACGCTGGTGAAGTTACAAGCTTGTTTTCCGATCAACTAAAAGGTTATGTGGTTGCTTCTGGTTTTGAAGCAGTGCTTAAGCCTTGGAGTTTTGTTTCTTCTGGTATTGCAAATAAGCACAGCAAGTAATACATTATTTGCAATTCTTAAAAAGAATAACAACACGGAGAAAAATATGACTGACGAAAATCGAGTAAAGCTAGATACGGCTATTGAAAAAGAAGTACACAAACTAGTTCATTCAATATCTGAAGGAGTGTATGACAGAGTACAACTTCAAGCACGTAAACAAAATCTACCTATTGAACCAGAAGTTCTAACTCATATTCTTAAGATGGTACAAATTTCTATCACAGAGTTCGAATTCAAAAACATTGATAGGTTTCACGCAAACATCAAACAAAAACTTGATGATTATGTAGGCGAAGAAAACCCTACCGATCTGTTGACTACAACCGAGTCAACAACAAAAAAAGTCCGAGCAAAATCAGCTATAGCGTGATAGCTGGTTTGTTGTTAACAATTATAACAGTGCTTGTACGCTATGCTTGAATCAATCAAACATCTAATAACTTGCAACTGTGTTTTGCGTCAATATCAAGAAGTCGAACCAACAGTTTTTCATCAGTTTGTTGTGTTTTCTGTTATCAATCAAGACGGCAGCATTAAACCGTCATATGCGAAATGTAACAACTGCGGTGCTATTCACAAAGTAACCGAAGTTAATGTTTCAGAACGCTTGAAAAAAGAAGACAGCCCATTGGTACCAGACGTAGAAGAAATAAAATCAACGTTGCCAAAAAAGCTTGTTAGCTTGCTAGCAAAATACGATTTAGCACTACCAACTTGGCAAGAAATCAAATTCAATCACGAAAATCAAAAATGGGATCGTCCTGTGATTTTATATCGTGAAAAACAAGGCGAAGAATACCAAGGGAAATATCTTCTTATGGCAGGTAAAACTCTTTGGAAGATTGAATCGTTTTCAACGGAGGAACTATGAGCGAAGAAAACACAATGCTTACAGATGAATCTGAAGCTAAAGAAGGCGAAGCCTACGTTATTCCAAACTATGTAGAAACAAAGCTTTCAAAAGAAAAACGTATGGAATGTCGAGGTATTGTAAAAACAATCAATCAATACGGTGTATCCCAACGTATGAAGCTTTATCTCATATATCTTCTTGCGCTGGAACTTGAAAATCGTGATTCAATGATGAAGATAGCTAAAATCGTCGGTGAATGCAAAGATGCAATCGAAGATAGCAAGCTCATTGTTGATAACAAAGAACCTGCCAAAAAACTAATTCTTGGCTAAAGCTTTATAGCCAGTGGGCATCCTTTGTCCTCCCATTGCTTAAGCAATAAACCTAATGTTTCGAAGTTTGGCTTTTCATCTTTTACAAGATTATAACCATTTTGAAAAGCCAAACAAGCTGTTGAGCTTTTCGTGCCCCAAGATGCGTCAACTTTTACTCCAAGTAAATGTTGTGCAACAATAACTTGACAACGATATACAACCTTTTTCCATGACTCAACGCTTTTATCTGGGCTAGCTTGAGTTACTGGTCCCTTATACCCAGCTAAACACAACTCCAGAAACCAACTTGAATTCGGTTTCCAAAAAGCTTCACCTGTTTTGTTATAACGTTTATCTTTTAGATTTGGAACCGAAGGAACAAATCGTTCCACCCATTCACGATAAAAGTGCAACGGTTCCACATATCCACGGTAATAAACAATTGGCTCGTCACCAGAAGCAACGTGTCCTTCGTCTTGGTACCAAGGAGCACTAACCTTGTAATGCTTTTTATATGAGTCCGCATAAGCTTTGTTGATTTTCCAACCACCAAAGTTATAGCCGTTCCAATATTTACCCCATCCAGTTTCAGAAACAAAGTTTCCAATAATCCAAAATATTTGTTCGGTTGTTAGCGATGAATTACATTTGCGTAAAGACTTATAAGAGCAAAGAATAAACACAACACTTTTTGTGAGATCGTCCAGCTTTTTGTAAGCTTCTGGTTGTTGATTGTTCTTTATTTCTGTAGTTGGATCTAGCCAAGATGGTAAAGGCATGATTTATTTCTCCACGGCAACAAGACGTTTTTCTGAACCGTTCTCTTTGATAACTACAACTCCACTAAAAGAGTTATGACTATAGTTTTCGGTATATACTCCTCCAAGTGTTTGCTTGTCTAGCTTTGTTTGAGTGTTGCCTGTGTTGTCTTGAAAATGAACAAAATGGCTTATAACTTCTTGGTAATAACCATCTTTGCGCTTGTGATAACTTTTTTCAATACTTGGCCAGATTTTCATGTTAACACTCCTTTGATATAAGATTACTATGTATAGTGTAAGGTGTTTTGTCAATATGATCCTACTTGAAGATCTTTTATACGAAGAATATGAGAACGAAGGAGCTGGATACGAAGCGCAAGTTATAACTGCTCTTGTGGCAGCGGGGATGAGTCCTAAAACGATTATAGGTGCTGGCTCTGATCGTCATAGTGTTGATGCTGAATTCTCATTAAAGGATGGCGACGGTAACGTTGTTGGCCCATATCGATTAGAAATCAAGAAAGATTTTAAAGCACAACTTGGTGGAAGTAGCTGGGATATAAGCGATCCAAACAACATACGCTTTCTGTCTGATCTTGGCACAAGCAGAGCAATGCTTAAGGCGCATGATGAAATGAAAGCGGTTCTTGAAGCTGCTCTTGGAACCGGTGGAGCTTTAAAACGTTTGCGGCGATTTCTTAAAAACTTTAAAGCAGGTGCTTATGTTGTAAAAGGTAAAAAGTTTAAAGAAACAAAAGAAGGTGAAGCTTACAACCTTGCAGGAGATGGTTTGAAATGCACACGCTTGGCATGGGCAGCAGCGCAAGAACGAGGTTTGCTTGAAGCATTAAACATAAACGTTCTTGCTCATTCAAAGTTCATGACAACTCTATATTCACAAAAAGGTATATATTACGCACAAATTGGTGGTAGAGAAAACGATCACCGAGGATTTTATATTCTTGGTGCTGATCCAGCTAACCTTGCCGCTATTGGTGTTCCTCGTCTATCAACCCTAGCTTCAAAAAACAAGTTCTTTGTTGAAATGAGAGCCACGCCGGGAGGAAGCGGAACATATCTTTATCTACGTATTCGTTGTCAGGGAAGATTGCATATATCAACACCTATTCCAGAAGACTATTCACCTTTCACAGTAGACACACCAGCAGGTGCCAAACATCTCATGAGAACTTATATGGATATATCACCACCAAAAAGAAAAAGACTGCAAACAGAAGCAAAAGAAACTACATCTTCTGACGTAACCATTGACAGCATCGTGCAATCAGATGAACCAATAGAAGATGCCGAAGTATATACACCAGACAACGTTGACCTTGATTGGCTATCTCAAGGTGGCTACGAACCAATCACTTAATCAATAAATCGATAGGACGGGAAACCCACATACCATGAAGGTTACCGTTCGCTTTTAAAGCTCTTACAGTGGCAGGACCGGGAATACCATCACAATCCTTGTCAGAGAATCCTAAAACCTTCTGACGGACCTTCCAAGTGGCTTTATCGTCATCATTGTCGAATGAGTAAGTTTCGTATCCAGCTTTCTTTAAAGCTTGTTGAAGATATGGACCGGGATCGCCATATCCACGATTTGTTGTTTGATGATAATGAGCATAAACACCAACAACATCTTTACCATTGTTGCTGCCAGCGATACGTTTAACAACACCTTTTGGTGGACAATCGTTTTTCATATCCCAAGGTATTTGACGTTGGATTCCCAATTTAGCTGTTAGAAAATCAATAAACTCTACAGCTTTAGCAATTTGTTCTTCGTACAAATCACCATTATCATGTTGTACTAACTCAAACCCACAAGTAAACGGATTGACACTTGATGCTTGCCATGTATAGAATTTTGTTGGATCGTTTTGAACCAACCATTCTCCGTTTAAATCACAGGTAAAGTCCCATGAAACTTGTCTTGTTGTGTTAACTTGATATTTTGCTTGAGCAATATCAATACTTGTGTTTGGTCCCAAACCGGGAAGAAGCTTGCCAAGTTTACCGTGAATGGTATGACAAACAATTGAACGTAACCACAAGCTTCTTGAATTTTTATTTGTTACTTCTTTTAATCCAAGTGTTTTAGCTTCTGGGTCTTGCCAAGAAATTGTTTTAACACCGGGGATATCGAACTTTTGCTCGTTAAGGATAATAGACATAAGAAAACCTCCTATAGCGTTAACTAGTAGGAGGTTTCTATATTAACGATAGTGGTAATTATCAAGTACCAGAGAATGATAGAGAGCCGCTCCTGCCGATAACGAGAAAGCTCTTACCATCTGAAATAAGTGATACCGAGCTACCGATTACGTTTGCAACAGCCACTTTTGAACCGTTTCCTGTTCCATCGGTGAAAGCTTTTGTTCCGTTTGCTTCTTGTGAGCAAGTAAGAGCGTTAGCTTGAGCTGTAACAGAGCGGAATGTGAAAACTGAACCGGGGCAACTTGATGCAAGTGGCATCACATATGTTACAGCGGAACCGCCTGTACCAAAAGTAAATGCACCAGCTTGAGCTGCTGAAATTGTAGCTGCTGTTGTAAGAGCAATCACTGGAGCTTGTAACCCACTGATTGTTACTGTTCCAGTACCTGCTGGGTCATTTGTTGATACTACACCTAATGTTGCGTCAATTGTTGTTGTAACTGCCATTTTAAATTCTCCTACCTTTATTTAGGTTACATTTAATTATGACATGTCGATTGTTTTATCATTGAGACTCATGCTTTTCTTCTTCGGTACCTGTTGCTGTTTTGTCTTCACTCCATCTACGGCCCCAATACAAAGCAAGAATTGGTGTAAGATAAGCCATAGCTTCAGAACCAGAAAACGCACGAATTTCAATGTTGCCAATTTTGGCTACAATAGAAACAGTAAGCCAAAGAGTTACAACCACAAATGCAATAACCATCATTGTGTATGATGCAGATTTAGTACCTGCTGAATTTTTTAACAACATAACTTAGTCTCCTTAACGACTAAGTAGGATGATTGCAGCAGTTGTTCCAGAAGCTAAAGCAATACCACCAACGGTTAAACCAACAACAAACCATACATTACTTGTTGGTGATCTACGCAAAGTTTCTATTGTTGCATCAGCTTCACGCAAAGCTATGTCTCTTTGATTTACACGGGCTTGATAAGCTGCACGCAACAAACCAAAATCATTTTGTAACAAATTGATATCACGAATAGCATTTGCACCTATTGTTTCCAATTGAGTGAAGTTGTTTTCGTTTACGGTTCTTATAGCTTGCCTTGTAGACGCATCAATATGAGCCAATGATACATTATTAACACACACGCCGGGAAAAGGACCAACAACGTGATTTCTAGGTATTCGTAATATCCCTTCATTGATTTGTGCTCTTGTATACATTTCAATTCCAACAGCTTCTGCTGGAGCTTGTCTTAACAAAGACCTTGTATCAACTGTGATATCTTGTCTTGGTCTTTGTGGGCGATAACGATTTAAATCAACTTGAGTTAAAGCAACTTCTGTTTCGTTTGCAAATCTTCTTTGTGTTGAACTAGTTGTTGCATTGCAAGCAGTCAAAGCAAGCAACAAAGCAGAAACAAGTTTTTTCATAATCAACCTCTATCGATTCTTATGCCATAAGTTTCAAACAAACTTTGAGACATTTGTTCGGGGTTGTTTTGATATCTAGCAATCAATTCTTTGATTTCTTTTTCCTTAAGCTTAAGGATATTTTCCATTTCTTTTTCGTGTCGTTGTTGAATGTCTCTTAAGAGTTGTTGATAATCGGATTCAATCTTTCTGCGCTTGATAATTTCTTGTTCAATTTGTTGAGCTAGTTCATTAATGTTTCGTTGATTTGCTTCACGGGTTCTTTGTTGTTCGTCAATCATACGATTGATAACATCTTGCTTTTGTTTCAAAACAACAACAGCGTAAAACAAAACCAAAGCAAAACCAATTTCTAACCAATGGTTTTTTAAGAAAGCTTTTACTTTTTCAAAAAACAACTTAACTTCTAATTTTTTCAGTTCCATTTTTTATCGTTCTTTTCTGCGGTGGCCGTTTCAGCTTCTTCTTCGGGTTCATGATATGAAGAAGGTTCCGACGCACCAATGTTGTTTAGTAGTTCTTCATGTGCCAAACTCAAATAAGCAACGTGTTGCTTGATATCTTTTAACAAAGATCGATCTATGATTTGAGCTTTTTGTATGCCTGCTATACTACTTTCTATCACTTTAAGACGATCCAGTAAAGCTTTATTTTCAAATTCTTTCAATCTAGCGAACAATTCTTCGATGTTGATATCTTCTCCCGATAGGATTTTTGGTGTTTCATCAACCTTTTTTTTCTTGTTCGCCATAATGTTATTCCTTACTGTTTTTCAATGGATCTTTTTCGTTCAAAGCAGCGTAAATTGCTTTAGGGTTTGTAAAAATCAATTGACGCTTCTTGTTTGCAAACTTTTCTTTTTTTGCTGATTCTAAAATGCTTTTGATTCTTGGATCTTTGTTTTCCATCATCACAATGATTTGAGAAAACAACTCTTGAAGCGAAACGCCGTTTTCAAATAACATTTTGCGACAAGCAATCAAAGATGCCTTGGGCAAAGCCAACCAAAGCCCTATTCTTGTTCGTTCCTCAAATTCTGATATCAAACGTTTTATCCTCCCCCTCCTCCACCCGGAGCCCCACCACCATTATCAGGTCCAGAGTTTCCTGCCCTTGGTGCTGGTGGATATTCAGCTTGAACTTCGGATTGTGTTTTTGGTGTAAGATCGAAATCACGTTCCAAAATACTCATGAGTTCTTTAGCCAATCGTGGTGAATAGTTTTTTGCAATGTAATACATCGCTCTATTTAATATAATCGTTTTTGGATCGATTAATGTTTGATAATTGTTAACAAGTCTTGCTATACCTTCGGCAAACTTACGAATGTTGATTTTTGGTACAGGAGCAACAGGAGCTTCAGCACCGGGTTCCGGTGTTTCTCCCCCGCCCCCGCCACCAGAATCGTCTCCACCGGTATCCCCACCAGTATCTCCACCAGCAGGATCATCTTGTTCGAACAACCAACGATAAAGAGACGAACGTTTCCTATAACGTTCCGCTAAAGGAACAGGTTGTTCTGCGGCTTGTTGTCTTGCTTCTGGGCCAAGTTTATCTTCGTCGCTTGCATCCAAAGGTACAGCTTCTTTTTCATATTGAAGAAGATAACTGTCAATCTTTTGATCAACAGACGCATCTTTTTCTGTCATTGAATCAGATGAATCTGGAGTTGTTAATAGTCTTTCTTGTGGAGGAACGTATGGTGGACCCTTGCTTTCCTCATCTTGTTCACGAACAAGTTTAAACTCGTTTAATCTTTGACGTTTGGAATAAAGCATCAGCGACCTCCAAGAACTTCAACAGGTGGCATTGCTTCTGGTAAAGCAACTCCACGTTCTTTATCGTTTGATATAATAGGTTGAATTGCGTAAATCTGATTAAGCTTTGCCATTTCTGCCGCAAGCATTCTCATCTCAACCACATTCCAGTTAATCTCACGCATTGACTTGTTAAGATATTCCATCTTCTCACCGGGATAATCATAGAACCAAGCATGATGCCATGTGTCCACAACAAGAACAGGAATGCACATAAGAGGAAGATTGATTGTGTGACCTTCGATAAAACAGTTAAAATATTGTTGTTTAAAAGGATCAAAGTAACAGATTGCCCAACCTTCTCTCGCTGACATACCGCAAGCACGGAAGTCTAATTGCCAAGCATCAAAGGTTCCCCAATCTCTTGACAGTCGCATAAATGGTGTGCTATCAGCACGAATCTCTGAATTAACATCTCCAGAGTTGGTGAAGTATAACTCATGCAACTTAACACCATTCATGTTATGAACTTCATCTTGTTTTAATCTGCGAAACTCTGAGTTGTTATTGTTGTCAGCATCTGCTCTTGGAACCGTATCAAGCTTGCTGGATATCTTGTTGAAGCTATCGACATAGTTCTTGTAAAGCTTTTCATGGTTTTCTTTTGTGGTTGGAGATTGTACTTCACCTTTCATTGAAAAGGTGCGTGGCATGATTATAACAGCTTCTTGTAAAATCTTTTTACCAGCCGCAACAACTTGTTTAAACGCAGGCTTTTCCAATACACCACTGTTCGATAACACATTACCAACAGCTTCTTGAATAACTTTTTGCAAACGTTCTTTGTCAATCATTTTTGTCATGTGATTATACCTTTGCTCATAAGTATAGAACTTATGGGGTTATCTTATATTCCATTCGATCTTCTTGCGGAAACGTTGAATCCCAATCATCTTCCGGTGAATCTATATCTAAATCCATCGTGTCAACGATATTCAAAAACCCTGCATCTTCAGCATCTACACCTGTTCTAGAAACTCTTCTTGGATCGTTTCCTAATGTTGGTATAGCACTTTGAGCCGATGGTCCCGTTTCAAATAACACATCAAATAACTTCATATTCTTAAATATGATTACTTCCTTCTATTGGTTGTGTTCCACAACCATACATAATCCTTTTAACATCTTCATAACAAAAAGCCATCATAATACCATGAGCAAAGTTAAAGTATCACCAAACTATTGGCACAAAATCATTGAGTATTATCACAACGTTTTAAACGAAACGTTTTTAAACCAGCCTTTGACTCCTGTAACACAACACTACATGAAACAAAAGTTCGAAGCCGCTGTTAATGCCGCCAAAAGAAGGGAAACACATCCTGCTTGGCATATCCCATTAACCTTAAGCTTTGATCTTCCAAGACATCAAGTTATCATTGAAGCTTCTGATCCGTCATCCATCGATTTCATCTAGCATTTTAACCAAGAAAAATAATCTTTAGAATATCGAAACAATATGGTATTCTGTTTAGAGACAGGAAACCAAACGATGCAATACAAAAACAACGGGCAGGATATCATGAACAAGTGGATTGGTTGGGTGACCGATTCACAAGGTTATATGGTGTTCTTTGTTCCTCCTACCACTCAACCTTGGGCAAAACGCAAGGTGCATGGTTTCTTCACGGAAAACCACAAAGAAGCTACATATATCAACGTTGGTTATGCTCTTCGCACGGTATTGCATTCTCGCAATATTGATGATGATTGGTTTCGTAAGCTTCTAGCTGGCGATAAGCAAAAGCTTCAAGAGCTTTTGGAAATGGGCTTGAATATGGGGATCGTCGGGCAAACTCCAATCTGAAAGCAAAATCATGTTTGATTTAATTGACAAGCTTTTTTCCGTTTACCTTGCGTGGCTTTGGTTTAAAGTTATTGCGATTCTTGTGGGAATTGCTGGCTTGTTTTTGTTTGCTGCTTGGCTATCAACCTAAACACATATGAATATCGAAAAAGTGCTTGCTGTATATCGTCAAGAAAACGGCAACGCAGGAAACAATATTTCTCACGTTAGAGATTTAATCATTGATTTGTTGCATTACGTTGATGCGACCAATCAAGGTATAAGCAGCTACGAACTCTTGGAAATCGTACAAGATATGTTTACAGAAGAAAAAGTAGAATATTCCGAAAATGCGTCGGAAAATCAATGTGTGGAGTAAACAAAGAAACCCGCCAAATTTCCAGCAAAAAATAAAAAGAAAAATAATCTTTAGAAAATCGTAAACGTCTGATATTCTAAGA
>Ga0214923_10005934_pt1 | contig 13935 bp, 13 predicted proteins | sample LL1510_MetaG_FD_177993 | JGI IMG/M metagenome (GOLD analysis project Ga0214923, IMG submission 177993) | Freshwater microbial communities from Lake Lanier, Atlanta, Georgia, United States - LL-1510 | ecosystem: Environmental > Aquatic > Freshwater > Lake | place: USA: Georgia | collected... | reverse complement strand
AGGTGCTACGGGTTCTACTGGTGCAACAGGTTCTACTGGTGCAACGGGCGCTACAGGTGCAGCAGGTACTCCTGGTACTCCAGGTTCTGCTGGGGTTACAGGTTTTACAGGGGCCACGGGTGCTACAGGTGCTACTGGCGCCGGACCCGTATATACAACTTTATCAGCCGGTGGATTTTTAAATCCAAACGGAGGAACTGTTGGTCCGGGACAATTTAATGCTTTAAATGCTCAATATGTATTACTAGGAGGTGTAACAATTGGTCCATTTGGTCTCAATCAACTATTCACTGTACTTAATCGTGTAGGTATAACAGCCCTTGGTGCCACAGGAATTTTCTACAGTTTGAGTTAATAAATATTTTTTAATCCTATCATAATTTATCAACAGTTTTGATATTCATTTGAAACAATATCAAAAAATTTTATAAAAAATTCTATATCCAATAATTAACCATGTATTGATTAAAAATAATGATCGACAAGATTTAGATATAATATTTTAGTTGACGGAAAAAACTACATTATAAGGTTTACTTCTATGATAATAACATTAAAATACACTTTTTGAAATAGAATATTATTTAAATTTCAAAAAGATTTATGTACCCTATTGGATAAATAATATAATAAATTATTTTAGTTTAGGTATGAACATTTTCAATAGTATCGATGATTTTTTTTTCCTGAATAATATCTTTGTTATTTTTATCATCTATCCGTCCTTCTTTTATATCTGCTGTTTTATCCTTCAATTCAGCCAATTCATCCTTTAACTCTTTGTCAAGTTCATTTTCGTCTAATTTATCCATCTCATCATCGGTTTCTTCATCGATAACTTCAGGCTGATGATTGGGTTGAATATTACTCAAAACACCCATAAGTCCTGACATCATGGGGGCAATATTGAGTAAAGGATTCACTAAATTTGGCGGACTTGTTGGTATGTCTTGTTGATTCCTGATGATACCAGGAACATGTTGTGGAAAATGTTGAAGAGGTCTGGGCGAATTTAAATTATTCATGGGATTTAAAGGAGGTAAATTCGAATGAATAGGAAATTCCAGGTTTTCTATATTATTTAACCCATCCATATTTCTAGATCGACCGGTTCGTAATAATTTTTCATGATTTTCAATATATCGTTGTTGTTCTAAAATCTGATTTTGTAAAGATTCAATGGCTGATAATTGATAACTCATTTTTTTATTGAAATGATAATATAAAGCAATTATAATTATGATAAAAACTAAACATTGAATCAAGAATATCGTCGATTGTTGCATTTTTTATTATATTTCATTTTATTTAAATAAGTTTAACGGGCAAAAGAAATTATGACGCATTTATTTTGAAATTTTCAACGATGTAAAATATTGAATAGTTTTTTCAATTCCATCCTTAAAAGAAGTTTTCGGTTCCCAATTAATATATTTTTTTACTTTTGTGATATCTGGTTTTCTTTTTTTTGGATCGTCTTGAGGCAAAGGTAAAAAAACAATTTTGGAAGAAGAATTTGTCATATTCAAAATAAATTCAGCAGTTTCTAATATCGTTTTTTCATCCGGATTCCCTAAATTAATAGGTCCAATAAATTGATTCATGTCCATTATTTTTATTAATCCATCCACAATATCAGAAACATAGCAAAAACTTCTTGTTTGCATCCCATCTCCATAGATAGTAATGTCTTTATTGTTTAATGCCTGGACAATAAAATTACTTATCACTCTTCCATCATTTTCATTAAGTCTTGGTCCAAAAGTGTTGAATATTCTTACAATTCGTATATCAACATTATGAATACGATGATATTCTATCATTAACGATTCGGCCACTCTTTTTCCTTCATCATAACAAGATCGAATCCCTATAGGATTCACATTTCCCCAATATTCTTCATTTTGGGGGGAAACTAATGGATCTCCATATACTTCTGAAGTAGACGTAAACAAAATTTTTGCTTTATTTCGTTTCGCTAATCCGAGCATATTTAAAGTTCCTATGAAATTAGTTTTTAATGTTTTAATAGAATTATATTGATAATCTTTAGGACTCGCAGGACAGGCTAAATGATAAATTTCATCTGCTTCTATATACAATTTTTGTGTGACATCGTGTCGAATAAATTCAAAATTAGGATTTGATAATAAATGTTTTATATTTTCTATCTTTCCACAAAAATTATTATCTACACATAATACATGATTTTCATTATTTAATAATAATTTTTCGCATAAATGACTACCAATAAAACCAGTTCCCCCTGTGACTATTATAATTTTTTTTTTCATTTAATTATATTAAAAAAATTATAATAAACGGTAACATTTTATATTTGCTCTACATTGCGGGCAAGAATAATTTTTTAAAAACCATAATTGAAGACAATTTTTATGATAAAAATGCCAACACGGAGTGATTACTAATTCATTTTGAATGGTCGAAAAACATATACAGCATAAATGTAAAGGTTTTTTTTTGAAAAACACGTTCCACACTACTTTATTTAATAATTATTTATTTATGTATTTCTACATGACATTTCTCACATAAAGAGATTAAATTATAGAGTCCGTTTTTATCATGATTTTTAGGAATGTCTCGAAAAACTTTTTGTGGCGTAATATGATGGGTATGTAAATTATTTTTAGACCCACATTTTTGACACTCGGAAATAATTAATTTTTTATTGTATTTTGATGATTTATATTGTAAATTATCATCCTGAATGATTATATCGATTCTTTCTCTAAAATCAAAAGCCCTCGATATAAAATCTTTGGGCAACCCTAACGATTTAGCAATTTCAATTCCATAAATATCTTCTCCCGCACCATCGTATAATTCTCTATCATATCGTATTCGTATATCTTCAATCAAAAAAGAATTAAAATTTTCAGAAATGACTTTAAAATGTTTAATATCAATGAAATGATTATCTCGGATTTCAGGAATATGAGAAACTATATGTAAATGGGTGGTAAACAAAAATAGTATCTCTTTTTTTACAAAATGTAATAAAGCAGATGATACAATACCCGTCGCCGATCTCGTTTCAGTACCTGATGTTAATTCATCGCATAAAACCAAAGATTTATGATGACTTTTTTGTAAAATATAATTCAATTCACTCATTTCTGCAACGAAGGTAGAATGTCCACAAAATAAATTATCATAAGTCCCTATTTTTGTAAATAAACTTTGAATATTTGTATGTTGAAATTCTTTGGCTGGTACATATAAACCACACTGTGCCAACCAAACAGCACACCCTAAACTCTTTAATAAAGTACTTTTTCCCGAGCTATTCATGCCATACAATAGCATCCCAATATTTTTATTTCCTAACGTAAAAGTGTAAGGCACAAATAATTGATCTTTTTCGATATATTCATAAATAGGGTGTCTTAAATCTTGAACTATAATTTGGGAATGTTGTGTTTCATCAGAAGATATTAATATTGGTCTGGTATAATTATTTTTTTTAAAAAATATGGCGAGATGTATAAAGCAATCTAATTCACTTATATGATAAATAATATCATCTAAATCTTTACTATATTTTGATAAAATATCATCCGAAATGGAACGAAAAGTTTTCAGTATATAACTTTCTTTTTCTTGATTCAATGATTGTAATATAGAAGACGTTTTATCTAATAATTCAAAACTTAGTTTTACATAAGTTTTATTCTTTGAAATTTCGTATAATTTATTATTTGTATTCTTGTATTGATAAGATTCCCATTTTTTTATTGTACTATAAAGATAAAAACTTCCATCCTGATTTTTTTGCAATTTAAAATATTCTTTGAATTCTTCTTCAATATTTGCAAGAATGATTTTTTGATTCTCACATTTTTCTTCAAATTCCAACATTTCATAATTAGATTTTTTAATGAAATTAATATCTTCATTCTGCATTTTTTCCAAATCAAAAGAAGTTTCAATTTCAGTTTTGAATATTTGAAATTGTTCATAATTTTGGTAATAATCAATAAAATACGGATTCCATTTGTCAAATATATCAAAGATAGATAATAAAAAATGACCCGTTAAACGATATGATAATTTATTTCTTCGCCATTTTAATAATAACCATTCTAAATCGAGAATAGTCATATCAAAACAACATGATTCTTTCTGGAAATAATCAATCTTTCGCAATCGATCTTCAATGAGATTAATATCCGTAATAGGTCTCCGTAAAATATTATTTAAAACCCTTTTTCCAAGACCACCCATATCTTTTGATAAAATATCGATTAACGATTTTTGTTTTTTAACTTGGACAAAACTTCTCCTTCTCTCACATATCGAAGAAATATTTAATTCTATGAATGCATCGCGATTAAATTCCATATGACCTCCTAAACCATTTATAAATTTTGGTTTGTGTAGTTTTGTGGCAAGTATAGGGTCATGTTTTTTAATATAATATAAAATCATAATCAATACATGAAGAATAGACATATGTCTTTCAAGACCTAAATAGAGAACAGGATCATGTTTTGTTTCATATAACTCCTGTAATAATCCAATACAGAGTTCTGAAGAATAATTTTCTTCCATGAAAACAGTTTTGGTTCCAAAATTATTAATACTATGAATACTTTTTTGGACACCTTCTGAATCGTCTTCAAACCCAGTGAATCGAATAAGTAATTCTGGGGGTGAAAAATTTAATATTAAATTTTGTAATTCTCTCTGATAATCATCCAAATCATTTTCAAAAACAAAAACCTCTCCAGAATTCATATCTACGTATGCCAATGATAATAAAAATCTATATTTTTTAACCCGTGTACCATCTTTATATCTTTCAATGTGAATTCCAAATAAACGTCTATCAGACGAATTGATAATTTCATCTTCACTTTCGTGTCGCATTATATGATTATATATTCCTTTCAGTATCCTCGATTGTTTATTATCTGCATCCTGATCATAAACGACTACTGTAAACCCCTCATCATTTAATTTTGCAAGATGTTTTGCCAATACATAAGTCGGGAAGCCAACCATCCATGGATTATTATCAGCAATAGATTTATTCCCATTTTTTTTTGTTAAATGCATCCTTAACACATTAGAAATTATTTTAGCGCAACCCCTGTTAGGTTCATCAATCTCATAAGCTTCATAAAACGAACCCACCTGCATTAATAATAATAATTGCTCGTTTTTAAATTCGTCCTTATATTTTTCAAATAGTTCAAAATATTCATTTAAAAGAGGTGTCATTTCATTAAATTATTATTTCTTTAAACCAACATACAATTAAAACATTATAATTCTATACTGCAAAAAAAAAACTTATGACGACGTAATAAAATAAATTTTACAATATAAATGAATATAAATTGGTACAAACCAGGAAAAATAATCAAGGTAAATGATTTGATGCAAAAAAATTATTCGTATCCGTTAACTAAACATTATGGTGATTTAAGCGATTATCCTGAATTCAAACCGGAATTATCTCCACAACAAATGTTAGAAATGGGTATTTTTGAGGGAAAGTATCTAAATGATTGTATTCACGAATTTCCCAAAGAATGGTTTGAAAAGGCATTCAAAAAGGGAAAATTATCGGAGAAAGCAGATCCTTCTATTAATTATTTTAAAATTAAATCTAGACAACCCCTGTCCGTATGGAAACAAAATGGATGGATCTATGGTGATGACGTTAGAGGTTGGTTTCAATGGTATTGCAGATTTTATATTGGACGAAGAGATACAAAGAATGATCCAATACAAATCAAACGATGGGCTTCCTTTAAAAGACATAAGGCTCAGATTATCAAAAATTGTAAAAAGAATGATATAACGTGCAGACCTAAACAACGACAAGCTTTATTACAATGGGCCTATAATCCTATTTTTTAGTTTTGGTGCTGATTTCATAAAACATACATTCTTTTTAACAATCGATGAGGATGAACTTGTGCTGATCGTCCATGCACTATGGCTTCATTATTAATAATCCAAAGATCTCCCGAACGTAAAATAAAACTATTTTTATTCGATTCTGAAACTTCTCGTAAATTTTCATAAGCTTTTTTTGCATCCACATCACGAAATTCGATATCACAGTGATTGGCCATAACGAGTTGAAAAGGATTAATAAGGATAGGATTCCACTGAAGAGGATAAGATAATAAAAAGGATTGGGGAGGATGAATACAAAAATCAGGTTTTTTTAGTATTTTTTTTGTAATTGGATGTAATTTCTTTACAATATCCTCATGTGACAAAAAATAGGTATGGGTGAAAAAATTTCGAATACAAAATAATAATACGTATTTGGGTCGAACCTTATGAAACGCCATTTCGGTATGTAAACCAATCGCAACATTCGAACCTTTTGATGTTTTTGTGTTTTCATATCCGTGAAACGGTTTAATATCATGAATAATTTTTCCATTTCGTTCGCCAAGGTAAGCCAATGGTTTACCCAATCTAACGGCTGTATTCCATAAAATATTTTCTGCTTGTTCTATTGCAAGATTTCGAAACAACATTCTTTATTTTTTTGGGAAGGGGTTCAAATGTTTCATTTTTTCAAAATGAAACATTTTACCCGTTAATGACCAAAAATATGTGGCATAATGAATAATTTTTATGAAAAATAGTTTAATAAAATAAAATGGTCAAATTATCATGGATATTACCAATTTTCACTTTATTTCATCACGATACTACCAAAATTATAATGACAAATACAATCGATAATTCACAAGTATATGTACAGAATATAAATAATATTAAAAAAAGATATAATGATAAACCATTATTGGAAATAAATATTTTACGAAAAAGTAATGATGAAATAGATAATGGTCATAATATATATATTCATGATATTTATAAAAATATTGAATTAGAAAAAAAAGTTATACCTTCTTATCATAATTATGATACCTTTCATTATCAATATTTATACAATCGGTACTCAAAATTAATTAATTATAATGAGTATTGTTTATTAGAAGAAAAATTAAGTAATATCGTCATTCAATATATTCAAGATAAAAGAAATGTCCGATATTTGATACGATTCGATGATCCATTCTGGTTGAATAGTAATTCTATAAAATCGTTAATGACCAAAGAAGAACAATCTAAAATTGCAACATTTCATTTTAAAAATCTCGACTATGATAGCAATGATATCATAGATCCTAAAGACCATAATATTTTTCTATGGGATATAAAAGAACATAATCGTATATAATTTCATCATAAAAATTGATATATTATATTAAAAAATAATATAGTATTTAAATGGAGTCCATCGATTTTCATCACAATAATGTACCGATTACTATACGATTTTATTACGCATCGAATCCGTTTGATATAAAAGATGTTTTCATTGAAAAAAATAAATTGTCTCTGTTTCTAGAAAAAAATTATATTCCTGATGATAAATTTATCCACAAGGTTTGTAATTATTTATTTACGTTAGCCGATAATGTTATAAATAAAGATCCGTTGGATGAAAAATCGGCAAATATTTTTTTAAAATATTCACCAATAATAAGAAATGATTATAAAAAATGATCTAATCGCGTTCATCGATCATGATTTTCGGTTTTTTGGTGCTTCCATTTATTTAAAATATTTATATGAAACCTTGATTTCACGATTTAATCTCGTTTATCTTATCCCAAAAGAACCAAGGATAAAATTAACCTTTCCCTATAAAGTTTATGGTAATAATGTTATTACTATAATTCGAGAAATGAATCCAAAAATTATTTATATAAATTCTATGAACGATGAAATCAGAACCAATTGGGAATTGATTAACAAATATCCGGTAATTTATCACAGTCATGAAAAATTTTCATCAATACTTCCTGATTTTGTTGTTTCTCCTTATATTTCCTCATTATATAATGACCCCGTACAAATACAACCACCTTTTTTTCCAAATCATAAATTAAACGAAATATTTTCTGTTAAAGAAAAAATAAATTTATATTCAAATGATCCAATTACGATAGGTATGTGTGGGGAAATTTCGGATCGAAAAGAATTCAGATTATTTAATCTCGTAAGTAAATTATTCCCGCAATTTAATTTTGTCTGGTTAGGAGGAAATGAGGATAAAAAAATGTCCTCCAATTTTTTTATTAAAGGATATACCGAATGTCCGTATGATTATTTCAATTCTTTTGATTATCTTTTATTTACAGGAAAAAATGATCCATGTCCGTACGTTATTTTAGAAAATATAATATTGAATACAAAAATTATACTATTTAAAAACAGCATATTGACAAACTTATCAAACGTAGAATGCATCATATTTATTGATGAAAATTTATCATTAAAATCAACTATCAAATCTCTTATTTTACATGCAAAGGATAAAAGATATAATGATTGTAATCATAAATTTGGATTAAATTATATAAAAACACATTTTACTTCGATCCAAAATGTAATTAAAGAATTAGAAAAAAAAAGTTGTAAATAAATCCATGTTAAATTTTGGTGAACCTATATTTAATTATTGGTTTCTTTTACCGATACAAGACGATAATGTGCCAACGAATTATATTGCAGTCCGACGGAAACCATTGAATTATGAAGAAGAGTATATCTTGAAAAAACAATTACAAAAAGGTAAAAAAATAATAGGATTATCATCTTTTGGTGATTTTCCCAAAAATGAAAAAATATTTTTAGATCAATATGGAAAACATATAATACTATGGTGTCATTGTTTTAAAAATCCAGAAATATTTATTCCTCCCAGTATACCGACATTATTATTGTCGGAAACGGACCTATATCCTTTTATACCATTTTTATTAAGTATACCGGAATCAAGTCCCAAACAGTATGATTTTTTATGTTACCTACCATTCCATTCTACATTTAAAAATGCTGAAAAGGCAGTAGGATATTTGAATCAATTAGCAAATAAATATAAAATTATTGCTTTTACGAATGACGATTATTTTCCGAATTTGATTGTTGCTCAGAAATTATATATACCGTGGGAAGAATTTATCACATACCTGAGTTCTTCAAGATTTTTAATCAACTTTGCAGAAGAGGATGCCAGTCCTAGAACGATTATCGAAGCAATATATCTAAATGTGCCTGTTTTAGTAAATAAAGATATTTACGGAGGTTGGAAATACATCATACCCGGAATCACAGGAAATTTTATACATTTAGATCAAGATTTTGAAACACAAATCGATAAATTTTATAATGATAAACATTATAATCCTCGTCGATATGCACTCGATCATTTTTTAACCATGAAGGATAATTCTCAAATTTTAAAAGAAACAATTACAAATTTAGAAAATTTGAATATGACACAATTTGCTGATTATTTTATCTATATTAATCTTAAAAATCGTAAAGATCGACGCTTATCAATAGAATTTGAAATGAATCGTTTGCAGATTCCTAAAGATAAAATTATTAGAATCGACGCGATTGAAAATAAAAAGAATGGTCATTTAGGATGTTGTGAAAGTCATATTTTTGCATTAGAATCGTGTTTAAAAATGGAAGGCAAAAGATTTATGATTTTTGAAGATGATTTTGAATTTTCACTCAGCAAAGAAAGGATTTGTTACATGTTGCAAAAGTTTATTCAAGAATTTCCGGACTTTGATATATTTTTATTATATTGTTTTCAAGAATTTGAAATTATTACAAAGAATCGTTTTATATATAGGATTATAAATGCGAGTTCAACCATTGGATACTGGATGAATAAAGAAAAAATTCCTATATTTTTGCAATGTTTTAATAATGCAAGAAATAAACTGATTCAAGAAACACAAGAATGTCCACATAATAAAAAAATTTCTTACACAAAATACGCAATTGACCAGATGTGGAAAAATTTACAAAAAGATTATTTTTTCTATACAACAATCCCAATGATAGGAAATCCAAAGTCTAGATTGTATTCGTCAATTATCTAATCTTTTTTTTAAATCAGAAATAACTTTTCTCTGAATTTCCTGATGATGTTTTAAAAAATTAGCATATTGTTGATGATCTAATTTTAATTGAAAAAATGATAAATCTTTATTCATCAACATTTTTATAATCTTGAATAACATCTCCAAAGAAATATTTCCATCTATATTTAAACTTCTGCACAATCGTAATAATATTTGCTCTTTTGATACGTATTCTTGCGATAATCCTTTTGATGCACATAATAATAATGTATAATTACTAAACAAATATTTCGCTTCTATCGTTTCCTCAAGATTATTTTCATTCAATATATTGTAAATGAAAATAGAACTCTGATTGGTCTGGAAACATTTTGGATAGGCCCGATTTTTTTTGCTAATCGACATTTTACTATTAATAAATATTTTTTTTAATTAAAGAAAAATTATTATTTAAAAAAATGTCATGTTTAATATGCGCGGAAAAATTTACACAATCGGTTAGAAAAAAGATTGAATGTCTATTTTGTAATAATTCTTTTTGCACACAATGTATTAAAAAATATTTATTATCGAATCAAAATGATCCATGTTGTATGAATTGTAAACATGAATGGAATCGTGAATTCATTGATTTAATTCTATCCAAAAATTTTAGGATCAAAGATTATAAAAAACATAGAGAAAATGTATTATTCGAACGAGAAAAAATGTTTTTCCAGGACACCCTCCATTTAATGGATACAAATATGGATCAAAAGAAGATATGTCATGAAAAAATAAATGAATTTATAGGAGTAAAGAAAGATTTGCAAAAAAAATTATCGGAAATCAATTCCAATCTTTCAACCTATAGAAATAATTTGCACATGTTGGAAAATAATCCTACCATGATCGTTAAAGATATCCATCAACCAGAAAAAAAACAATTTATCAAAAAATGCTCATTTGAAGAGTGTAAAGGTTATATAAATCATAAAGGCTCATGTGGTTTATGTAAAACAATAATTTGTATGAATTGTTATGAAATAAAAAATCAGAATCATACCTGTATACAAGAAAATGTAGATTCTGTTGCTCAAATCAAAAAGGATACGAAACCATGTCCCAAATGCAATGTGTTAATATTTAAGATTGATGGATGTAGACAGATGTGGTGTACACAATGTCATACAGCATTTGATTGGAAATCAGGGAATATTATTCTTGGAAAAGTTCATAATCCTCATTATTATGAATGGCAAAAAAATAATACAGATCAAATCAATAATGAATGTAATGCGGATGAATTACCATCTTTAGGAAGGATGAGAGTTCATTATCATAATATCTGTTTAGATTTATTAATTAAAAAACGTCTCTATGAAATCCATAGAAATATAATTCATTTACAAGATTTAGAGATGCCTCGATTGAATGATTTTATGCAACATGATCTTTTCTCCAGAAATCTAGAAATCAGAGTTCAATATTTAAAATCTAATCTTAATGAAACTATTTATAAAAATCAATTGGCCTTGAAAGAAAATAAAACCGAACGGAATAGAAATTTGTATTTATTATATGAAATGCTCATCAACGCAATGATATCTATATTTTATGAAACACTGACATTTTCTAAACAAGAAATCGAAAACATTTCAATTAAAAAAATAAATTCTTTACACGAATATGCGAATCAACAATTAGATATTCATTGTAAACGTTTTTCTATTCGAAAATTTAATTTTAATACAGATTTTGTACTCGTACGTCTCTAAAAAATTGATTTTATTATGAATTATTCAACAATAAAAAATGTATGAAATCAGATTAGAAAATGAGAATGATACGATAGGTAATTTAATTAGCAAGGAACTCTTGAAAAATCCACAAGTTACTTATGCTGCCTATCAAAAAAAACATCCATTTGATCAAGAAATTTATATTTTATTTGAAACAAACCAGGATCCTGAAAAGATATTTTTACAAACTTTATCGGATTTAATAATCATTGTTAAAAATTTACAAAGTCAACTTCCATCTAATATAGAATAAAATCCAAATTATGAGTGAATTTTTTTAAATAATTTTTATTTAAAATAAATGTCATCAAAATTATTGGAAAAAGAAATTCCTTATTCACAAATCCTAAAATTTTTAACCAATATGCAAAAAAGACATTTTCAATCATTAAACAAAACGGCTAAATTATTATTATTGGCAAATATTAAAAAATTATCATTCAATCAGAGAACTCCCAATTTATATACTTATCTTCAATGGATCAGAAATAATTCTCAATATTTATCAGGAATTGTAGAGATTGAAATAGATACACAAGACGCTCAAGAATTTTCTCAGATTATGAATACTCTGGTTCTATTAGAATATAAAAATATAAATAAAATCGTAATTCGATACCTTTTCCAGATTATAAATCCAAATATTCTGAAACAATTTTTTTATAAAATTCCAAACATTCAAATTTTAAACATTACCAACATTATTTTTGCAGAAATCTTAGATATTTATATTTTCAAATATATTCAGGTATTAGAAATAACGAATAATATATTGGATATTTTTGACGAAACACGATTTACATTATTTTTTAAAAATAATCATTGGAAATATCTCCGGGAAATTTATATTTATAATATAAATACGTCTGGATTTAGTATACTATGTAATTGTTTTATGCAAAATAAATCCAAAATAGAAAAAATTAATTTATTTTTTTTCGATATCACTGAAATATCGGGTCCTATCAAAAGTTATCTCGAATCCGATTTGATTAAAAAAATAAGAACTATTGAAATTAATAATTCAGAACATTTCATAAATGATCGATTGATTGAATATTTTTTTACACCTCTTATTCACAAAATAGAGTCTAATTTAATTAATGATGATCATTTAATAACTATTGGAAATACTTGTACCTCTTTAAAAGAATTGGATATTATACAAGCATTATTTACTCAACGAGGATTCCATAAATTTTTAAAAACAAATCAATGCAAACATTTAAAAAAATTAACGGCCAATCTGAACTATTTATACCCCGAAAATATACATCAATATTTGCCGAGTCTCGAAGAAATGAATCTTGATTATTTTTGTGATTTACAGGATGAAATAAACACCAAAAATTTTTTAATAGCGAGTCAAGATTTAAAATCAATTGAATTTTCATCATCATGGGATTATAATTATATTATCCCTGAATTTCAAAAATTCAAACACTTGGAATCATTATCCTTTTCTTACAATTATATATCCTTGTCTCAATTTATATTATTAATGAATGTATTAAATCAACATGTAATAAAATCCATCAGTTTAAATATTAGTGAATTTTCGTTTGAAATGATTGCGCCATTCTTTAAACATCTGAGTCATTTACAAGAAATTATAATTGGATTCCATGTGCACGAGGATTTTAATAGAATCATGATTGAAATACAAATGATGAGATTTTTAGATATTATTTCTTCACTCGATATTAAAAATCGTCATCTTACGAAATTAAATCTAATTGCAAATATAAACAATAATGAAATTAGAATTCCAAATCATAGACAAAGAATGTTACAATTATTAGATAAATTTCCAAATTTGAAATCAGTTCAATTAGGATGGGGAATATTTTATTTCCCCTAAAAATATTTGTAAAAAAAAAAGTTATTTCTTAATACCAAAAAAATGACTCAAAAAATACAAATTCAATCTCATTCGAGTGGTACTGTTTTAGGATTAAAATGGTACTGGTGGTTAATCATCGTCGTCGGTTTTATTGTTATTACTGGAGGATTATCCTCTATTCTTGGAGGATCTAAAAGTTTAGGGAGTAAACTTGCTCAGGCTGTATTAGGATTTGCGGCGGGGGTGTTGAGTGCATTATCAAAAAGTCCATTGGCATGGTTTTTTGCCATCATTTTTCTAGGACCTATAGCATTTAGAGGGGCTTGTGGATTTTACAAAACGTATAAAGAACATTTTGCGA
>Ga0214923_10005933_pt1 | contig 13935 bp, 8 predicted proteins | sample LL1510_MetaG_FD_177993 | JGI IMG/M metagenome (GOLD analysis project Ga0214923, IMG submission 177993) | Freshwater microbial communities from Lake Lanier, Atlanta, Georgia, United States - LL-1510 | ecosystem: Environmental > Aquatic > Freshwater > Lake | place: USA: Georgia | collected 2015-10-15 | reverse complement strand
AGAGCGAACAGCGGCTGATAAATTTGTAACATCATGCACACTTGCTAATTGAAACTGCTGAATTTTTTGCAGGTAGGTAGGTTCTTTAAATTCCCGCTGATATTGCGGAGCTCCCCCACCTAATACCAACTCATTTGCAGGTATACTGGCTTCAAGATTACCATGCATATAAAATTGCAGCAAACCATCATCTGTAACATAACCGATTTCATTGCAACTCAAATCCCATTTTTCAAATACGGTAATAATTTCATGCTCTCTTCCTTTTTCTGCAACCAATAACATGCGTTCCTGACTCTCACTAAGCAAGAGTTCCCAGGCTTTCATATTTTTTTGCCGGGTAGGTACTTTTTCTAAATCAATGTGCATGCCCACTCCGCCCTTGGCACTCATTTCTGCTGTTGAGCAAATGATTCCGGCTGCACCCATGTCTTGCATACCAACCACTGCCCCGGTCTCAATTACTTCTAAGCAGGCCTCCAATAATTTTTTCTCCTGAAAGGGATCCCCCACCTGTACTGCTGGTAATTCTTCTGCGCTTTCAGCGGTTATATCTGCTGATGCAAAAGAAGCCCCTCCAATACCATCTTTTCCGGTAGCACTTCCTACAAAGAAAACCGGATTGCCGGAACCCTTGGCAATGGCACTTACCATTTTGTTCGCCTGCATAATACCAACACTCATTGCATTCACCAGCGGGTTGGTATGGTAACAAGGATCGAAATATACTTCACCGCCAACTGTTGGAACTCCGAAACAATTACCGTAATGACCAATTCCATGTACAACTCCACTCAGAAGGCGTTGTGTTTTTTTATCGGAAGGATTTCCGAATCGTAAACTATTGAGCGATGCAATAGGTCGGGCACCCATGGTAAAAATATCTCGCTGTATACCGCCTACTCCGGTGGCCGCTCCTTGAAAAGGCTCAATTGCTGAGGGGTGGTTATGACTTTCAATTTTAAACACTACTCCATATCCACTGCCCATGTCCATTAAGCCGGCATTTTCTTCGCCTGCTGCCACCAGCATTCTTCCTCCGCTTCGGGGAAGGGTTTTTAACCATCGTATAGAATTTTTATAGCTGCAATGTTCACTCCACATCCCACTAAAGGCGCAGAGCTCGGTAAAATTGGGGGTTCGGTTGAGTTTGCTGCAAATACTTTTAAATTCTTCTTCTGTAAGGCGAAGTTGTGCAGCAGTTTGGGCTGTTATTTCCATGATGACGCAAATGTACTATTTGATACCTAAAATTTATGTAGAGGTTACCCCCACTCTCCTACGATTCCTCAACCCTAAGTTAAATGACACCGAAATCGAGTAACCTTTTAAATGACAATCAATTGTGCAAATAATTTATGCTTAAAACCTATAAAAGTTGAACACAAATTATTAAATATAATAATATTATAATTAATTATATATTTTGTTTTTCAACATTTTCTTGCATTTTTTTTAATTTTTAAAGTCAAAAATTCAATTTTATGAGAAAAAAATCTGAAATTTGAACCAAATTAAATCATTTTTTATGTCTTTACGCTTCAATGCTATCGAAACAATCTCTGATGATAAGGGATTTCCGGTTACAGCAAACAATGTAAAAATTACGGGAATTTTTAATGAAAATGTATTTACTCTAAAAACTGCCAGGCAATACCTGAGTGATGAGGGATACAAAAGCTTACTTACCAGTGTAAGGGGTGGTAAAAAAATTGATCGTGGAGTAGCCAATCAGATTGCAAATGGATTAAGAGCATGGGCGGAGAGTAAAGGCGTAACACACTATACACACTGGTTTCAGCCTTTAACTGGAACTACTGCTGAAAAGCATGATTCTTTCTTTACTTTAAAAGGAGATGGTACACCTATAGAAGAATTTGATGGTGCTGCACTGATTCAGCAGGAGCCGGATGCATCCTCTTTCCCAAGCGGGGGTTTACGTGCCACTTTTGAAGCCCGAGGTTATACTGCCTGGGATCCATCCTCGCCTGCATTTATTATTGAAATTGGAGCAGGTAAAACACTTTGTATTCCAACTATTTTTATTTCCTACACCGGTGCTTCACTCGATTATAAAGCACCACTTTTAAAAGCGTTGGAAGCTCTGAACAAATCGGCAGTTGAGGTTTGTAACTACTTTGATAAAAATGTTACCAAGGTAACTGCAACCTTAGGTTGGGAGCAGGAATATTTTGTTATTGATGAGCGACTTGCCAATGCGCGTCCTGATCTGGTTCAATGTGGCAGAACTGTTTTTGGTGCAGCTCCTGCAAAAGGACAACAATTGGAAGATCATTATTTTGGCTCCATTCCTGAGCGGGTATATGCATTTATGCGCGACTTTGAACAGGAAGCTTACAAATTAGGAATTCCTTTACGTACACGACATAATGAAGTTGCACCCTCTCAGTTTGAGTGTGCTCCTATTTTTGAAGAAGTTAATATTGCGGTTGACCACAACACTTTGTTAATGGATGTGATGACCAGGGTGGCTCGTCGTCATCAACTGGTTGTTTTATTACATGAAAAACCATTCGCCGGAATCAATGGAAGTGGAAAGCACAATAACTGGAGCATGGCAACGGATACCGGTGTTAATTTGCTGGCACCCGGAAAAACTCCGAAAACCAACTTAATGTTCCTCACCTTCTTTGTGAATATCATTAAAGCAGTGCACGATCATGCGGATATCATGCGCGCCTCCATCGCTTCAGAGCCTAACGATCACCGTTTGGGGGCCAATGAAGCTCCCCCTGCCATCATCTCTGTTTTTGTGGGACAATACCTCGCAAAAGTACTGGCAGATGTAGAAGCACGGGTAAATACAAAATTTGATGAGCAGGATGAAGCGATATTGAAACTCGACCTGCACCGTAGCATACCGGAATTAATGTTAGATAATACCGACCGTAATCGTACTTCTCCTTTTGCATTTACCGGAAATAAGTTTGAATTCAGAGCGGTGGGTTCCTCAGCCAACTGTGCAATTTCGATGACGGTATTGAACACAATAATGGCTGATACCCTGAAACAATTTAAGCTGGATGTAGATGCACTGATTGAAAAGGGTGATAAAAAAGAAATCGCTATCATGCATGTAATTCAGCGCTACATTGTTGAAAGTAAGAAAGTATTATTCGAAGGAGACGGATATAGCCAGGAATGGCATGAGGAAGCTGCTCGCAGAGGATTGCCCAATGTAAAAACAACCCCGCTGGCTCTTGATGCTATGGTTACAGAAAAAGCTAAGCATTTATTTGAATCTAACGGTGTATATACACACGAAGAGCTGGAAGCCCGTCATGAAATTGAATTAGAGAAATACACTAAGAAAGTTCAGATTGAATCTAGAATCATGGGGGATTTAGCAATCAACCACATTTTACCTGCTGCAATTCGATACCAAAATGAGTTACTTGAAAATGTGAATGGATTAAAAGCAGCCGGTTTACCAGCAGATACCTACAAAAGTCAGTTAGATATTCTTAGCGAGGTTAGCCGTCATATTCAGGTAATTCATAACAAAGTTCATGAAATGGTAGAGGCGCGTAAAAAAGCCAACAACATTGAAAATGCCCGTGAAAAAGCAATTGCATATGATAAGGAAATTAAGGCAGCTTTCTTTGATGATATACGTTATCATGTAGATAAACTCGAACATGTGGTGGATGATGATTTATGGACATTACCTAAGTACCGGGAGATGCTTTTTATCAGATAAAATCCTACTTTCCACATGATTTTACCTAACCCGAAGCCCTGTGTTTCGGGTTTTTTTATGACTACTATTGCCGAGAGAAAAGGATATTTGACCGAAAATTTTAATAATTGCTACTCAATTTTGGTAAATTACAATTACTAAAAAATAAATTATGAAAAAATGGATGTTTTTGATGCTGATGCTTACTGCGGGCATCAGTTCACAAGTTTGGGCTCAGCCCCCCGGAGGCGGTCAACAAATGTCGCCCGAGCAGCGAAATGCAATGATGAAAGAAAGATTCAAAGGAATGGGTTGTGATGATGTTCAGGCTGATTCACTGATTGCGATAACTAACGACATGCGGCCCAAGCAAATGGCACTCCGTGATTTGGATCCGGAAGCTCGTCAGGCAAAAATGAAAGAAATTGCAGATGAGAGAAATAAGCGTATTGAAAAAGCACTGCCAGCAGAATTGGCAAAAAAAGTAATTGAGCTGATGTCGCAAATGGGTCGTGGTCCCGGCGGTGGAGGAAGAGGCGGCAATCAATAATGATTTCTGCAAAATGTACATATTAAAAAAACCTCTTCGAAATGAAGAGGTTTTTTAATGAATAGATGCTGTTACACCATTTTAAATGATTCCAGAAACTTGGTAGTGAAATTTCCTTGACGGAATTGTTCGTTTTTCATTAATTGCAAATGAAAGGGTATAGTAGTTTTTACTCCTTCTATTACATATTCACTCAAAGCCCTGTACATAGTATCAATTGCCTCTTCGCGGGTTTGAGCAACTGTTATCAGCTTCCCAATCATTGAATCATAGTAAGGTGGAATAACGTAGCCGGCATACACATGACTATCTACCCGAACTCCATGACCTCCGGGTGTATGCAGAACCGTTATTTTACCGGGCGAAGGACGGAAATCGTTATATGGATCTTCCGCATTGATTCTACATTCAATTGCATGCAACTGTGGTTCATAATTACGACCGGATATTTTTTCTCCACTGGCAATTTTTATTTGCTCTTTTATCAAATCGTAATTCACAACTTCTTCAGTTACGCAATGCTCTACTTGAATACGAGTGTTCATTTCCATGAAATAAAAGTTTCTGTGCTTATCAACCAGAAACTCTATCGTTCCCACACTTTCATAATTAATAGCCGACGCTGCTTTGATGGCTGCTTCACCCATCTTTTTTCTTAACTCAGGTGTCATAAATGGAGAGGGTGATTCCTCCACCAGTTTCTGGTGCCTGCGCTGAATAGAGCAATCCCGCTCACTTAAGTGGCAAACATTGCCATACTGATCACCGGCAACTTGTATTTCGATGTGGCGGGGTTCCTCCACAAACTTTTCCATGTAAATACCATCATTTTTAAAAGAGGCAGCCGCTTCTGTTTTTGCAGTTGTGTAGGCTTTTTCCATGTCATCCTCCTTCCACACTACCCGCATTCCTTTACCACCACCACCTGCAGTTGCTTTTAAAATTACCGGATAGCCAACTTCTTTTGCCATTCTGTTGGCTTGCTCTAAACTATCTAATAAACCTTCCCCTCCCGGAACAACCGGAACACCCGCTTTAATCATGGTTTCCTTCGCAGTAATCTTATCCCCCATTTTACTAATCATCTCTGGTGTAGGACCGATGAATTTAATTCCATGGTCTGCACAAATTTGTGAGAATCGGGCATTTTCAGCTAGAAATCCATATCCGGGGTGCACCGCATCAGCATTGGTGATTTCCGCAGCAGCCATGATATGCGGAATATTTAAATAAGAATCTACGCTGGCAGGCTTTCCAATACAAACTGCTTCATCGGCAAACTTAACATGCAAACTATCACGATCGGCTGTTGAATAAACTGCTACTGTTTTAATACCCATTTCGCGACAGGTTCTAATTACCCGCAACGCAATTTCACCGCGATTGGCTATCAAAATCTTTTTAAACATATTAAAATATTTTTAAATTAGTTTTTTCGGGCAAAACTTCTTCAATTTTTATCGAAAAAGTTCAATAACTATTTATGCTGTGGGTTCTACTAAAAACAGGGGCTGATCGAATTCAACCGGACTTGCATCATCTACCAAAACTTTCACGATGGTTCCGGAAATTTCAGCCTCTATCTCATTAAATAATTTCATTGCCTCGATTATACAGAGAACCTTGCCAGGTGCAATGGCCTGACCCACATCGGCCAATGCCGGCTTATCAGGGGAGGATCTGCGGTAAAAGGTTCCAATCATGGGACTTTTAACTGTGACTAACTTTTCATTAACCGGAGCCGCTGCTTGGGAAGCAGGTGCACTCGTTACTACTGGTGCGGGAGGTACCGAAGCAGGTGCTTGAGCCGGAGTAGTATGATACACCTGTTGAACCGGTGCAGATTGTACAATGGCAGGCTCCTCTTTTTGGCGAATCGTTACCTTTCCATCTTTGTCTTCAATGCTAATTTCACCTATGTTACTCTTGTTAATAATCTTTATTAACTCGTGAATTTGTTTCAAGTCCATAATTTGGAATTTTAGGGGTAAAACCGGGGGTTTTTGGTCAAATTGGGGGGCAAAATAGCCTTTTTTTGCTGAAAAACGGGTTTTTCTTTAAAAATCGGTAAAATGAATTTTTAACCGAACTCGGTAAAAAAAGAGGGAATTTTACCGCTAAATAAACCAAAATAGCCTCCAAAGGAGGCTATTGTAATTAAATATAATAAGGTGATAATTACTCCTTGCCTTCCTTAACCCTTTCCACGTATGAACCATCTTTTGTATTCACCCGAATCAATTCGCCATCTTCCACAAAGAGGGGAACCATTACGGTAGCTCCGGTTTCAACAGTAGCTGCCTTTAAAGCGCGGGTTGCGGTATCACCCCTCAAACCTGGTTCACAATAGGTAATCTTCAATGTGATTTTTTCAGGTAATTCGGCACCAATAGGTTGCTCAGTTTCAGTATTAATAAAAACAAATACTTCAGATCCGTCTTTTAAGAACTGTGGAGCATCAATCATTTCTTCTGCTAAAGCGATTTGTTCAAATGTCTCATTATTCATAAGATTATACCCGCTGTCGTCTTTATATAAAAACTGGAATGCTTTTTTTTCAACCCGAACCGGGAAAATATTTTCTCCACTATTCCAGGTTTTTTCAATGGAGCGATTATTATCGACTCCTTTTAGTTTAGCCCAAACTTTTGCTGCAGCGCGGGCTGTTTTATTTTCCCCAAACTCTACAACTGAATAGAGACTTCCATCTAATTTTAATATCATTCCGCGGCTGATGTCGGATGTTGTTGCCATAGTATAATTTTTTTTGCGTGCCGCAAAAGTAGGCAATGGTATTGAATTTTTTTCTTTTAGCTCATATTATATAATGTAAAGTGCTTCTTTCGGCAACTTTTCAAGGGAAAGTCTGGCTATGAATATCAGTTTTCTAAGGTTTAAAGGCTGCAAATTCGAATGGTTTAGTATCATTCATAGTAGAAAATCCAAATTCTATGAAAAACCTAATTTCCTTATTGTTGCTTCTTGCGGGATTGGTATTCCAACAAACTGCATTGGCAGGTACATTTATTATTAAAGGGACTGTTACCGATGACAGCAGGCGTCCACTAGCCGGTAAAGTAATTTATATCAGTTCCGAATCCGTATCATCGGGATGTAATTTTCAGCGAAAAGTAATTACAAATAACAATGGCTATTATATCGACTCCCTAACATGTTCGGCAGATTTCGCATTTATTCAGGTTCAAACTACCGACTGCAATGGTCGACCATATATTCATAGGATGGTTCCAGGTAGCCAGCGGGTTATAGAGAGCAATTTTGTAATGTGCGGCACATCCTCGCTGGTAACTTGTAAGGCTGCGTTTACTTATTCACCTTATAGCGAAACAATTTCAACTTCTACTAGTAACTATCCATTTGTATTATTGTTTACCAGTACAAGCAGTGAAACGGTTCCAGGCGATAGTATTGTTTCAAGAACTTGGTCGTTCGGTGATAGAACCCAGCTGTTAACTGGAAATGACCCCATCGTCAGACACGCATTCCCAGGTCCGGGTACCTATCAAGTAACTTTATCAATTAAAACCGCTCGGGGATGTGAAAGTAAAACCACCACTTCAGTAATAGTAAAAGAGCAGCCTTGTACGATTAATACAAAAGTTTTCATTCAACGGCAGGCAGATCGCTACTTCCAATTCAGTTCCGTTCAAGATAATCTTGCTCCTGGGGATACAATCATAAAAAGGATTTGGTCGTTTGGGGATGGATCTGTTTTAGATGGGAATGAGATTAGTCCGGTTAAAAAATACTCAGATACTGGTAGTTATAAAATCTGTCTGCAATTCAAAACTAAATTTGGTTGTTATGGAGAAGCCTGCCTTTCCATCAAGGTTAAAGACAGTTTGTTTGTAAATGCTTCTTGTAAAGCGCTATTTACTGTTCAAAGTGAAGGACTTACCGCTTTTATAAATAGCAATCTCGCAAGTGCTGGTTTATTCAATAATGGCAGGAAGGATAGCATTATTAGTAGAAGCTGGTATATCAATGATAGTCTTCAAGGCCCCTTCACTACTTCCAATCCAATTGATTTTAGAAAAACGTTTGTAAAAGCAGGAACCTATAGCATTACTCTTCTGATAAAAACAGCAGGTGGATGTGAAAGCAAAAATGTACAAACCATAACATTACAGGCACAAACCTGCAACCTGAGTACAAAAGCGGTTGTCGCAAAAAATAACGGATTACAATATGTATTCAATCGCATATTTACCAATAATATACCGGGCGACTCAATTATTAGTACTTCCTGGAAATTTGGTGATGGAACCACTTTGGAAGGTAATCAGGAGAGTCCGTACAAAGTATATCAGCAAGCCGGAAGATATACAGTATGTGTAGTTTCAAAAACACTGAAAGGTTGTGTTAGTGAAGCATGTATCACAATTGAGGCAAAAGATTCAGTGATTGTACCAACCGATTGCAAAGCCTATTTTACTTATGAAATTAATAATGGAGTGTTACTGCTGAATAGTGCATCTTCCAAATCATCTTCTGGCGGAATAGGCACTCAATCTGATAGTATTATCAGCAGAACATGGGTTCTGGCCGACACTGCTAGATACACGGTAGCTGGATCCAGAACAGATTTTAGTTACAGTTTTGCAAAATCCGGCACTTATACTGTTTTGCTTTACATTAAAACGAGATTAGGATGTGAAAGTAAATATGCTGCCTCAGTTGTTATTCCACCAGTAGTTTGTCGTTTTGATGCTAAAATTGAAACTGGCAGATTTGTTGGACTCGTGCGGGATTTTAAAAACGCTTCCAATACTTTACCTTCAGGAGATTCGATAGTTAAACGTACCTGGAAATTTGGAAATGGAACCACTCTTGATGGAAATAATCCTAATCCGATTATTACTTATAGTAAGCCGGGTAAGTATACAGTTTGTTTAATTGCAGAATCAGTTAAAGGATGTATTAGTGAAAATTGTATTGATATTATTGTTTCAGATTCACTTCCTTCAGCCACGAATTGTAAAGCAGCATTTGGCTATAGCATCAATAGCAATATTGTCTACTTCAATAGTAGAGAATCTGCAGCCTCCATCAATAGTGCTAATACTGTAGGGATTGATAGTATCGTTAGCAGAACCTGGTACTTTGGTGATAATGCATCCGGCAGTGCAGGATTAACCGGAAATGAAATTGAAACCAAACATGAATATTTACAGCCAGGCACTTATACTGCCACGCTTGTTATTAAAACCAAATTGGGCTGCGAAAGTAAATATGCTGTAACATTTGTTATTACAGCTTCCCAAACAAATTGTAAAGCAGTTGCTGATTTTAAATTTGAAACCGCAGGAGGTTTAAAAGTTCAGTTTGCCAGTGGAGCAAGTTCAGCTGGAACTTCAAATGATAGCCTGGTTTCCCGAATCTGGAGTTTTGGAGACAATACAGTACTCACCGGAAATGTAATCAATCCGCTGAAAGAATTTCGCATACCAGGTAGTTACAAAACCTGCCTACAGGTAAAAACTGCCAGTGGCTGCAAATCAGAGATTTGTAAAGATATTCGGGTAGCAGATACTGCAAATACTTCGCCCATCTCCATTACTTACCTTTCAATTATCGCCATTAACCCGAATCCGGTTCAGTCTAAAATGGCTGTTACCGTGTATAGTAAACTTCCCGATATCAATACTGAATTTACCATCTATGATTTGAATGGTAACCCCAAAATGAGCTTCAAAAAATCGCTCACGCAAGGAAATAATATCCTGGAAATCTATGCAGGTCAGTTAAGTCCGGGACTCTATTTCCTAAAAGTTGCCAATGCCTACGGGAAAGATAGTATGCAATTTTATAAGCAATAACTAAACATTTACCATCTTTAAGGCCTGCTGATACATGTCGGCAGGCCTTTTTCCTTGGTGCGATAAGCATTGAATTTAGGAATCTTTGCGATTTCTCAACTTCTCTATGCTGTTTTCACTTATTTTTGCGGCAAACTTTAAGTAAATTCTATCATGTCAGTACTGGTCAATAAAAATTCTAAAATAATTGTTCAGGGTTTCACCGGAACAGAGGGCACCTTTCATGCAACGCAAATGATTGAATATGGAACCCAGGTAGTGGGTGGTGTTACCCCCAATAAGGGTGGAACTACTCATTTGGATAAGCCTGTATTCAATACGGTTGCGGATGCAGTTGCCCAAACTGGTGCAGATGTGAGTATCATTTTTGTTCCACCGGCATTTGCCGCTGATGCCATCATGGAGGCTGCAGATGCAGGTATCAAACTGGTGGTTTGTATCACCGAGGGGATTCCAGTGCAAGACATGGTGAAAGTGAAAAATTATTTACAAGGATCTTCTACCCGCTTAATCGGGCCCAATTGTCCGGGTATCATTACTGCGGGTGAAGCTAAAGTGGGTATTATGCCCGGATTTATATTTAAACCAGGTAGAATTGGCATCGTTTCCAAAAGCGGAACGCTTACTTATGAAGCTGCCGACCAGGTGGTAAAAGCCGGAATGGGTATTACTACTGCCATCGGCATTGGAGGAGATCCAATCATTGGAACCCCTACCCGTGACGCAGTAGAATTGCTAATGAACGATCCGGATACGGAAGGAATTATAATGATTGGTGAAATTGGAGGAAGTATGGAAGCCGATGCTGCGCGCTGGATAAAAGAAAATAACCGCAAACCTGTAGTTGGATTTATTGCAGGCCAAACCGCTCCTCCCGGAAGAAGAATGGGCCACGCAGGTGCCATTATCGGCGGTGCAGATGATACGGCTGCTGCAAAAATGAAAATCATGGAAGCTTGCGGCATTCATGTAGTTGCGAGTCCGGCCGACATCGGTAAAACGATGGCTAAGGTATTAGGAAAATAATTTACAAATTATAAAAACCGCTCCACCGTAGCGGTTTTTTCATTTCATAGACTGGCATGATATTTTCAGTCGGTCATTACGATATTTCACTACCTTTTCATTAAAAATAGCGTGTTCAAAAGTGTTTGTATGCGAACCATCGGTCTGTTATTGCTTATCTTATCGCTTCTTCCCAGTAAAGCAGTTGCACAATTAAGAGATAACAAGATTAACAGAGAGTATCTCAACATAGATTCGAGGCATACTTTACAACCATTACCTAAAACGCAAGCATTTTTAGAGGAACAAAGAGAAACATTAGCAAAAGTGAATCTCAGAGTGAATTTATTTAATACAGCGTTCCTCTATCCCTATGTAATTAGCGATGATTCGGGGAAATATACCAACAGCAATAACCTTTCCAAATCTTTATCGCGATTGAAATGGCAATATCTGGCAAATGCCCGTTCAGGAATCTTAGAAAGTTTCAATACAGAAAACAGCCAACAAAAGACGCTCATGGTTTTACCGGGCTTGCCACATTTGCTGCGAGAAGGGGATGGAATAGAGTTAACACCTCAGATTGCGAATTTGGGAGATAGCGAACTAACTGGGGTAGTTGTATTGGAATTAGTAGATGCATCAACTGAAAAACCAGTTGATGGTTGGTTTCAGAATGTTTTCCCTCAGCAATATTTTACTGTGGAGGCAGGTAAAACAGAAACGATACGTTTCCCATTGCAGGTTCCGTTCGGATTCAATAAACCACTAAAAATTCGAATAAAAGCCAAAGCAGGTAAATATGAAGATGATAAAGAAAATATACTGCCTGTTTTAACCAATCGGGTACTTATAACCGAGAGTAAATCTTTCTTGGTTGCGAATGATACCAGTTTATCACTTCAGCTGCCCAATTTGCTTCGAAGTAATAGTCCGAGTATTACCCATGAAAGTTTTCAATTTGAAATAGCCACCCAACCTGTCTGGTATGTAGTAAAATCGCTTCCCCATCTCATGCAAAATACCAACCCCACTACCGAGCAAATATGGAACAGATTATTGGCCAATCAACTTGCTGCTTATACCTTATCACAATTTCCAATAATTGCAAGCACGCTGGAACAGTGGAAAAAAGATGCTACTGCCTTACAAAGTACTTTTACTAACAATCATTCTCTTCAAGCAATGCTGATGGAGGAAACCCCTTGGGTTCAGCAAGGGCAAAGTGAAGTGGAACAATTACAAACATTGAGTATTTTGTTTGACAGTGTACAACAGAGAAATGAAAATACCATTTCACTAAATGAACTGAAAGCTGCACAACTATCCAGTGGAGGATTTCGATGGATAGATGGAGAACGGGAAGATCTTACCACTACACTTTATATTTTAAATGGCATGGCACAGCTTAGCCAAATGAAAGCATGGCACCCAGATGTAAAACCAGCAATCGATCAGGTTTCAGTTAGGGCGCTCCAGTATGCAGATACTGCCTTTAATCAATTTTATCTTAATGAACTGCAAAATAAAAATACAGTTACTGATATTCGTATACCCCAGCAATGGATAGCGTATGCTTGTATGAGAAAACAATTCCCCAATATTGCAATTGTTACAGCAAAGGGGTTGGAAAAAATAACATTACAATTATTAAAAAACTGGCAGCGCTATGATTTACTTGCTCAAACATGGATCGCACAAATGGCGTTAACTACAGAAGCTAAGGACATTGCCATTAAAAAAATTATACCTTCTCTATTTGAAAAATCGGTTCGTGACAATAGCCTGGGATTGTATTGGAAATACTTTCCCCTAAGCAATGGATTCTATTCAAATATGACTATGCAAAGCAGGATGTTTACATTATTCAATCTATTACCAATAGGAGAACAGCAGCAATATCAATCCTACCTGCAAGAAATGATTCAATGGGTATTACAACAAAGAAAATCAAATCACTGGATCAATAGTCCTGCCACAACGGATGCCTGTTTTTCGTTACTTACTATTTTACCAAAAACCTATCAAAATAACCCTTACAAAATAACAGTTCAAGCAGGCGAACTTGCCTACCAAACTACTCCAGAAAAATCGGAAGCCAGCACCGGATATTTCAGACAGCGCATTGATGGAAAAAAAGTATCAGCCAGTTTAGGAAAAATAAAAATTACTACAGCCAGTGAAAAAAAATTGGACACCCTTTCCTCTTTAACATCACCTGTAACAGGTGCTTTCTATTGGCAATATTTTGAAGATATACAACAAATAAAAAAAATTCAGCATCCCACTTTAGGTTTACAAAAAACGCTGTTTAGAAAAAAAATAGTTGGGAATAAAATAAGCCTGGAACCCATGACTGCTCTAACCTCCTTAAAAAGAGGAGATGAAGTTGTAATTCGTTTAACCATCACCTGTAAACAACCTATGGATTATGTATATGCAAAAGATATGAGGAGTGCAGGTATGGATCCGGTTGATAACGTGAGCAAATTTAAAAGTCAGGATGGATTAGGCTATTATCAAACCACCCGGGATGCCTATACCGGCTTTTTTATTCGCCATCTGGAAAAAGGAATTTATAAAATAGATTATCCACTTACTATTACGCATCTGGGATCTTTCTCAGGTGGAATTGCTCAAATTGAATGTTTAAATAACCCAGCGTATCGGGCATATTCGTCAAATACCCCTTTACGTGTTGCCGAATAATGGCTGATATTTGAAGTATGCAAGTCGATTATCTCATAATAGGACAAGGAATATGTGGCACATTTTTAAGCCGATATTTACTGGATGCAGGCTGTTCGATTCGGGTAATTGATTGTCCTAACCACAATAGT
>Ga0214923_10005930_pt1 | contig 13941 bp, 10 predicted proteins | sample LL1510_MetaG_FD_177993 | JGI IMG/M metagenome (GOLD analysis project Ga0214923, IMG submission 177993) | Freshwater microbial communities from Lake Lanier, Atlanta, Georgia, United States - LL-1510 | ecosystem: Environmental > Aquatic > Freshwater > Lake | place: USA: Georgia | collected... | reverse complement strand
GGAGGGTCGCCTATGTGGCGTCCCTTGCTCTGCTGGGCGCGGGGACGGTGGCCGTCGCCCTGCGTGGGGTCAACGCCCTGGGCGTGGACTTCACGGGCGGGGACCTGGTGACGTTGGGTTTCCAGGAAAAAGTGGAGGATGGGCGGGTGAGGTCGGCGTTGGGTAATTTGGCCGAGGTGGCCCAGTACCAGCGCAGTCCTGTTGGCAAGGACGAGATTCTTTCCCTGCGGACGGCCTTTGGTAAGGGGGAGGTGGCGGTGGCCAAGTTGCAACAGGATTTTCCCTCGGCAGGTTTTCAACAGATCCAGTTGGACAAGGTGGCTCCGGTGGTGGGCGAGGAATTGAAAAAGAACGCCCTGATCGCACTGATTTTCGGCGTGATCGGTGTGTTTTTGTACACGGCATGGCGTTTTGAGTCGGCGTTTGCGGTGGGGGCGATCGTCGCCTTGATCCATGACGTGCTCATCAGCCTGGGTGTTTTCGTCCTGCTGGGGCGGGAGCTTTCCCTGCCCATGGTGGGGGCCATCCTCGCGGTGGCGGGTTACTCGATCAACGACACAATTGTGATCTTCGACCGGATCCGGGAGACGTTCCGCGGGGGGTTGCATGGAAATAAAAAAGAGGCCATGAACCTGGCAATCAACCAGACCCTGAGCCGAACGCTGATGACTTCGGCCACGACCTTCTTGGCGGTGTTGGTGCTCTTCCTTTTTGGCGGCAGAGTGATCAATGATTTTGCCCTGATCCTGCTGATCGGCATTGCCGTCGGCACCTACTCCTCGATCTTTATTGCCAGTCCGATAGCTCTCCTCGTGGGCGGAAGAAAAAAATAAGTCGGGAACGGCTTGCGGGTCGCAAGCCTTTCCTTATTCCGTAAGGATGCGTTGGGTCGGAAATCCAGGCCGGGCGGAGTCAGGGCAGGCTCCCGATCAACTGATCGACAGGATCCTGGGTCGCCGCGGGCTCTCCCCGGGGGCGGAGCGGGAGGCCTTTCTTCAGCCCAAATTGGCGCATCTCAGTCCTCCCGAAGAGATTCCCGGAATACCGGGCGCTGTGGAACTCCTCAAGCGCCACCTGAAAACCGGGAGTGCCATGGTGATTTACTCCGATTACGACGTGGACGGGATCACCAGCGCCAGCATTTTGCGGTTGTTCTTGGATTCCATGGGAGCGGGAGCCATCCGTCATTTCATGCCGGACAGGAAAAAGGAGGGGTACGGCCTGACCGCCCCGGCACTGGAGCGGTGCCTGCAAACCGGGCTGAAACCCAACCTTTTGATCGTCCTGGACTGCGGCACCAACAGTCGGGCGGAGGTGGCCAGTGCCAAAGCGGGCGGCATGGATGTGCTCATCGTGGACCATCATCAGGTGGGAGAAGCCGCCAAAAGCGACGCCTTGGTGAATCCCCAGTTGGGCTCCTCGCATCATCATCTCTGCACAGCGGGACTGGTGTTCAAGCTGTGTCACGCTTACCTCAAGGCAGAGGGCGGGAGGCAGTTCGACCTGCGCACGGTGCTGGATTTGGTCGCATTGGCCACGGTGGCCGACCTTGTCCCCCTAGAAAAGGATAACCGCATTTTTGTCCGGGAGGGGTTGCGGCGACTGGTCCAGACCGTGCATCCGGGGTTGCGGAGGTTGATGGAGGTGAGCGGGAGCGGAGTAAGGACACCGACAACCTTCACGCTGGGGTTCCAGCTTGGCCCGAGAATCAACGCCGGGGGTCGCGTGGGGGAGGCCTCGGCGGGGCTGAACCTCCTGCTGAGCCGTGATCCGGGAGAAACAGCCAAACTGGCCAGGGAACTGGATTTGCAAAACCGGAAGCGTCAGGAGCTGGAGGCGATGGTCTTGGAGGAGGCGGAGGCCGAGATCGGGGAATCTCCCGATGGACTGGGGCTGGTGGCGGCGAGCGACCGCTGGCACCCGGGGGTTGTCGGGATTGTGGCGGCAAGGCTGGTTCGGAAATATCACAGGCCGAGTTTTGTCATCGCGCTGGAAGAGGGGGCGGGCAAGGGGAGCGGTCGTGGCCTGCCCGGAGTGTCCCTGATGGACGCCTTGCGGGCCTGCGCTCCGTGCCTCAAGGGATTTGGGGGGCATGAGGGGGCAGCGGGAATCACGATCGAGGCGGACCGGGTGGCGGAATTCAGAAAGATCCTGGTGGCATGGCTGGAAAAAAGCGTGAGGCCGGAGGTTTTTGAGAAGAGCCTTTCCATAGAAATGTCTCTGCTGCCGGAGCACCTGACACCGGAAATGGCGCGGGCAGTGGGGGATCTGGCTCCGTTCGGGAAAGGGAATCCCGAGCCGGTTTTTCAGTTGGATGGTGTGACCATGGTCAGTGCGCCGAAAGTCTTTGCGGAACGCCACCTGAAATTCCGGGCCCAAGCGGGGGAGCGTAAGTTTGAGGTGGTGGGTTTTGATTTTGCCCGGCGCCCGCCGGACCGACCGACGTTCGACTTGGCGGGATCCTGGGAATGGGACGAGTACACGGACGCACCCCGGTGGCGGATGGTCGACTGGCGTTGAGCCCGGAACAGAACCGCATACGGAAGGCGGCGGAGAGCCTCGCGGAGAGGCTTGGGTTGTCCGGCCCGGAGCAATTGGCCGGCTATCTGCCGAGGAGACATGAAGACCGGCAGGGAGGGTGGCACCCCTCGCAAGGATTGCCGGAGGGGCCGGTAAATTTCCAGGGAACGGTCACAAGATCCAAACTGAACCGGTGGCGGGGGCGCAGGTGCATGGTGGAAGTGGATGTGGAAGTCGCCGGCAACATGGGCGGCTTGGTCCGGCTGGTCTTTTACAACCTTCCTTTCATGGCCCGGGCCTTCCCCGAGGGGAAGCGGGTGGCGGTTTTTGGCCGGGCGGAGGAAAAAAAGGGCGTTTTTGTCTTTGCCCATCCGGAAACGGAGACGGTGGAGGAGGGGAAGGAGGAGGGGATTCATTTAGACCGCGTGGTTCCCGTTTATCCTTTGACGGAGGGGGTAAGCCAGCGGCGCGTGCGTTCGGTTCTTTATCATTATTTGAAGGAATTCTGGCCCACCTTGGAGGAGGTGTTTCCGGGTTTGGCGGGAATCCCCACCCGGTCCCAGGCATGGAAGACTCTCCATTTCCCGGGTTCTTTGCGGGAGGTGGAGATTGCGCGAAGAAGCCTGGCCCATGAGGAGTTATTGGGAATGCAGTTCACGCTCAGGGTGAGGAGGGCTGCGCGTGAGGCCATCCGGGTGGAAAGGCCCGGCAAAACGCGGGATCTGGTGGAGCCTTGGAGAAAATCGCTTCCTTGGCCGATGACGTCAGACCAAGCACGGGCGTGTGGGGAGATTGACGGAGATCTGGCGCTCGGAAGGCCGATGCATCGCCTTCTTCAGGGGGATGTGGGGTCGGGCAAAACACTGGTGGCGGCCCATGCCTTGTTGCGCGGACTGGAGCACGGCACTCATGTGGCGCTGATGGCTCCAACCACTCTCTTGGTGGAACAGCATGCGGCCTCGTTGCGCAAACTGCTTCCCCGGGGAGTGCTGGAGGTGGTCACGTGGACCTCGGATAGCAAGCCGGGTCCGGTGGGCCTGTTTCCCCGGATCACCGTGGGCACCCATGCGCTTTTTGCGGAAAAGACACGGTTATCCCGCCTTTCCCTCTGCGTGATCGACGAGCAACAGAGATTCGGGGTGAGGCAGAGGGCAGCATTCCTTGCCAAGGGGGAGCGTCCTGACCTGCTGGTGCTAACGGCGACACCGATCCCCAGGACATATGACTTGCTGTTGCATGGGGATCTTGATGTTTCCCTTCTCCGGGAGATGCCGCCCGGGAGGGGCGAGGTAAGGACGCATGTCCGGGACGGAGCAGTGACGGAGAAGATCTGGGCTCATTTGCGGGAACGGGTGATTGCGGGTGATCGGGTCTATGTGGTTGTTCCGCGGCTGGGCGAGGAGGTGATGGATCCGGCCGAAGAGGCGTCCGTCAAGCGGACCCACGAGCAGTTGTCGACGGTGATCGGCAGGGCGGGGGTGGCCTTGTTGCACGGCAGGCAGAAAGAGGGGGAGAAGATCGCGATTTTGGAAAAATTCCGGAAAGGGGAGATCGCCGTGCTCGTGGCGACCACGGTGGTCGAGGTGGGGGTGGATGTGCCGGAGGCGAACTGGATGGTGATCGACCATGCGGACCGGCTGGGATTGTCCCAATTGCATCAGCTGCGCGGCCGGATCGGCCGGGGAGGGAGAAGCGGGAACTGTGTCCTGATTCAGAGATCGGGAGGGTCGGTCGCCAGGCAGAGGCTGGAATTCCTGGCACAAAACCGGGATGGCTTCAAAATTGCCGAGGAGGATTACCGCTTACGAGGTCCCGGGGACATCCTGGGAGAGGACCAAAGCGGGATTCCCCGTTTCCGGTTTGCCAGACTTCCGGAAGATCTGCCCCTGCTGCAAGTAGCCCAGCAGGAAGCGGGGAATCTGATAAGGGGTGATTGGAGGCAGTGGAAGGGACTGGTGGAGGCCGAGAAGCGTGCCAAGGAGGATGTGGCGACGAATTAAAAGGGGCTCCCGTTTATGTTTACGATTACGTTTGGGCGGTTGAAAGGTTAGGATGCGGGGATGTCCTTGGGTGGTGGAAAAAGATCCGGAAAGCTGTTTGAGCAGGCGAAAAGAGTCACGCCGGGCGGCGTACACTCCCCGGTGCGCGCGTTTCGGGCGGTGGGGGGCACGCCGGTATTTATGGTTTCCGCAAAAGGGGCCTACCTTCGGGATGCCGATGGAAAGAGTTATGTGGATTTTGTGGGTAGCTGGGGGCCGGCCATCTTGGGGCACGCCCATCCGGCGGTCACCAGGGCGGTGCAGAAGGCTGCGGCAAAAGGGCTCAGTTTCGGAACGCCACATGAAGGGGAGGTGGAGCTTTCGCGTTTGATTTGTCGGATGGTTCCGAGCGTGAAAAAGGTTCGTTTTTGCAACAGTGGCACAGAGGCGACGATGTCCTGCCTGAGGTTGGCCAGGGGATTTACCGGAAGAAATGGAATCGTGAAGTTTTCCGGTTGTTACCACGGTCATTCCGATGCGTTGCTGGTGGCTGCAGGGTCAGGGGCCCTGACCTTGGGGAGGCCGGACAGCGCGGGAGTCACCCCCGGGGCAGTGGAGGACACCCACGTGCTGCCTTTCAACGATTCCGGCGCTGCGGAGAGGCTTTTTGCCCGGCGGGGGGCGGAGATTGCCGCGGTCCTGGTGGAACCGATCCCGGCCAATGCCGGCCTGATCCTGCCGATTCCGGGTTTCCTGGAAAAACTCAGGGATCTGACAGGCAAACACGGTAGCCTGCTGATTTTTGACGAAGTGATGACCGGATTTCGCCTGGCGCCGGGAGGAGCCCAACAAATCCTGGCGATCCGGCCTGATTTGAGCGCATTTGGCAAGGTGATCGGGGGAGGGCTTCCGGTGGGGGCCTTTGGGGGGCGCGCCGAGGTGATGGATCATTTGGCCCCGGAAGGACCCGTCTATCAGGCCGGCACCCTATCGGGGAACCCCATGGCCGTGGCGGCAGGCCTGGCGCAACTAAGGGCGCTGGCGAAGGGCAATATTTACCGAGATCTGGAACGGACTGGAGCAGCCCTGGAAAAGATGTTCCGGGAAGAACTGGGTTCCGCGGGTTGGAAGGATCCCTTTGTCCGGGTTGGCTCGATGTTCTGCCTATTTTGCCGTCCCGGCGGCGAACCGGTCCGAAAACTTGAGGAGGCCCGAAAATGTGATACCGGGAGATATGCCCGGCTGTTTCACGGGCTTCTGGAAAAAGGCGTGTATTTCCCTCCCTCCCAGTTTGAAACCTGTTTTCTCTCGGCGGCTCACGGGGAAAAGGAGTTGGAGATCACCAGGAAGGCGTTACGGGAGGCTTTTCGGCAGGCTTGAGAAAAAGGCCCATTCTGGGCAGGGTGGATCTGTGAACACGGCGCTGGCCGATTTTTTCGACCTCAGGGGACAGAATCACGAGGAGTTGTTTGCCGGGGCTATCCATGCCTGGGAGGTCCTGCCCAGGATCCATGATTATCTGAAGAAAAACCTGAAGAACGGCTCCAAGGCCAAGATCATCGGTTCGCCGGTCATCGGGGAGAATGTTCATCTTGGGGAGGGCACGATCGTTGAGCCCGGAGTGTACATCCGGGGTCCCGCCTGGATCGGGAGGAACTGCGAGGTTCGGCACGGCGCCTATATCCGCGAGAATGTGATTGCCGGGGATGGGTGTGTTTTGGGCAATAGTTGCGAGTTTAAAAACTGCATCCTGCTTTCCGGCGCCCATGTCTCCCACTTTAGTTACGTGGGTGACTCCGTGGTCGGGAGGGACGTGAATCTTGGGGCGGGGGTAATCCTCTCCAACTATCGCCTGGATGGGCAGGCCATCCGGGTGCGGGTGGCCGGCAGTGTGGTGGAAACCGGACTGCGCAAGTTCGGAGCCATCGTGGGGGACAAGTCCTCGGTCGGCTGCAATGCGGTGATCAATCCGGGAAGCTTGATTGCAAAGGGTGCAAGAATCCTGCCGGGGACAATCTGGTCTTCCCAAGGTTAATTCGGATCGTTTGCCAGCTGCTAGTTTGCGGACGAGCCACGGTTGCCCGGCGGGGCAATGCCAAGATTTCTGAGTCTTAGGCGTAGGGGGACCCGACGAAACTGTGAAAGGGTGCGGTGGCGAAGGAGCGGCTGATCAAGCCGTCAAAAATGGCGGGCACGGCCTCAGCGGTCTGCGGGTGAAGGTCGTGGAGCAGGATGATGGAACCGGGTTGGCTTGCAGCGAGGACCCTTTGGGCGATGACCGCACTTCCGGGTTGCGACCAGTCCTTGGGATCAACCGACCAATAGGCGACACCCAACCCGTGTTTGGAGGCAAGAGGCCCCTGTTCCCGCCGAAAGGCGCCATAGGGAGGGCGAAACCAGACAGGGGTGACCCCGGTGGCCCGTGCGATGGCTTCCTGGGTCCTGGTGATCTGGTTGTCCACCGCCGCATCGCTCATCCCGGACAGCCGTGGATGCGTGTAGCTATGATTGGCAACATCGTGGCCTTCGTCCACCAAGCGCCTGGCGAGATCCGGCCGGGCGTCAACCTTGGCGCCGATCAGGAAAAAGGTTGCCCGCATGTCCCTCTTTTTCAGCTCGGCCAGCACCCTTTCCGTGATGCCGGGTGTCGGGCCGTCGTCAAAGGTCAGTGCCAGCTTGTTGCCGAAACCGGGCCCGGAATTGATGAACGCGGGGTTGATCTCCACTTCGCCGGCCTCCCCGACCGAGCCGTTTTGGGCCCGCCCTGGGACGGCCAGACCGGCTCCGGCCATGGCGAGCATCCGGAGAAAATCATTCCGCCTCATAGACTTCCTCTTTAGCAGGGTAAGGGGCATTCTCAAGTTGCCATTCCATGAAGGTCTGTGATCTCACCCAGATTTACTCTCCCCGCGGGGGCGGAGTCCGCTCCTATTTGGAGGCCAAACGGAAATATATCCGGGATCATACCCCGCACGAGCACCTGATGATTGTTCCCGGGGCAAAAACCGAGCAGGTGGAAGGGGGAAGGACCCGGTTATGGACGGTGGCGGGTCCCTTGGTCAACCGGACCTCGCGGTACCGCTGGATGCTCGATTTGCCCTCCCTTTTGCGAATTCTGCACGACGAGCATCCGCAAGTGGTGGAAGCCGGAGATCCCTACCATGCGGCGATGATCGCGCGGAACTGGGCCAACCGCCGGGGCTCTAATTTTTTCATGTTTTACCACTCCCATTTTCCCGACGCCCTTCTGCGCACGGTCCTGAAGTTTGCGGGAGGCTGGGCCCGCGGTTGGGTGGAAAAAGTGGCGGGGGACTATCTGCGCAACATGGCGCTCAACAGCCGGGGCATTTTTGTCGCCAGCCGGCATCTCATGCGTGTTCTTGATGGGTGGGGATGCCGGGGACTGATCCATCTTCCTCTGGGGGTGGATACCTCGGTGTTTCATCCCGTTAACAAAGGGGAACGCGGGGAAATTCGAAAAAGGCTTGGACTTCCGGCTGACCGGCCGGTTTTTCTGTATGTTGGGCGTTTTTCCCCCGACAAGGATACGGCCCTGCTTTTGCGCGCCTGGATAAAAATTGGGGAGGCACAAAAAAAGCCATGGTGCGGGGTCATGGTGGGGGATGGTCAGATGACGGGGACGGTGGAGGCGTTTCTCCGGCATCATCCCCATATCCGGCGGGTTCCTTTTCTCAAAAAACCCGAGGACCTGGCGGATTGGTACCGGGCGGCCGACCTGCTCATCCATCCGGGCCGATGGGAAACATTCGGCCTGGTTTTGCTGGAAGCCCAGGCTTGCGGGTGCCCCGTGGTGGGTTTTCGGGGCGGGGCGATGGACGAACAGGCGGAAAATCTTTCCGACTGGTCCCCGGAGCGGAACTCGCTGGGCCTCGCGCGGGCGGTGATCCGCAAGGCCGGCCTCCTGAACGAGGACGAAAGGGTCAGGACCTCGCTTTTTGTGAAGGAACGGTTCAGCTGGGAACGGACATTCTCCCGGCAGATGGAGGTTTATGGCCGATCCGGCTGACGAACCGGGGGAATTTGTTGTTCGTCCGTATCGTGCAGAAGATCGTCCCATGGTCCGGCGAATTTGCGCGGATACGGGATTTCTGGGCACACCGATCGATCCTGTTTTTGAGGATCGGGAGCTGTTTGCGGATTTTTTGACCTCACCCTACACCGATGCCGAACCGGAAAACTGTCATGTTCTCGAGAGCGGGAGCGGGGAGGTGGTGGGATATTTGACTGCATCCTCCGACGAAAACCGCCGTCGCCGCTACCTTCTGAAAAAAATCCCCGGTTGGTTGGTCCGTGCGCTCCGGGGATGTCTGGGCGGATATCGACCGGCCACGCGGCGATACCTTCTTTGGCTGTTGTTTCGTGGACGCAGGGAAACCCCGTCCGCCCCCCGGAATGCGGCCCATTTTCACATCAATCTCCTCCCCGGGGCGAGAAGCGTCGCAGCAACACGGTCCCTGATTGATTCGTTTCTCCTCTCGGCGGGACGCCGCGGAATCCGGTGCGTTTACGGGCAAATGGTTACCCGCGGGGGGCGGCGCGGAGAACGGATGTTCGCAAGGTACGGGTTCCGCGTCACCGACCGCAAAAAAGTGACCAAATTCCGGTCTTATTCCGAAGAGGAGGTTCATTTGTGCACCGTGGTGAAGGATCTTGCGGAATCCCCGTTGCTGTATGGAAAGGATCTGCATCGGAAGGGCGGGCGAAAACACGGGCGAATCGAAAGAAAACTCCTGCTTTCGCTGCACGATTTCCATCCCGGAAGCCGGGCACAGATCGCCGAACAGCTGGAATTTTGTCTGCAGGCCTGCCCGGGGAGTGCCTCCATCCTTGTGATCCCGGAGTATCATCACGGGCGGGGAATCGAGAGCTGTGGCGAAAGTCTCGAGCAGTTGTCGCGCTGGGAGCGGGAGGGGCATGATCTGGCCATCCATGGGTATTTTCACGATCGATCCGGCCTGCCGGAGGAATCGTTCTTCTGGACGAGAATTTACACGGACCGGGAGGCGGAATTCTTCCGCCTCGATTCGGCGGAAGCAGAGTCACGCATCGGGCGGGCCCTGGCCATCTGGGGGCGCCACGGTTGGCAGGCAAGGGGATTTGTGGCTCCCGGATGGCTCCATGGTCCTTCCACCGAAAAGATCCTGCGTCAAAAGGGCTTCGCCTATACCTGTCACCTGACGGAAGTGGTTCATCTTGCGGAGGGGCGTCGTGATCGGGCTTGGGCGGGGACCTACAGCCTCCGGTCCCCATGGAGGCGGAGATTGGCTCGGGGATGGCATCCTGTCTGGAAGGCCCTGTGCTCCGGGCAACGCTTGGTGCGCTTGAGTCTTCATCCCATGGATCTGGAAGTCCCCTTTGTCCGCAGGCAAGTGGGCACCCTTCTCAAAGAGTTGTCGGCGCGGGGATATCGGTCAGTCTCATACGCCGAACATGTCCAGGTGTGACCTTCATCTTCATTCCCGGCATTCCGGCCGGCCTTCGGAGTGGATCCTTCGCAAGGCCGGGGTCCCGGACAGCCTTTCCCGGCCGGAACAACTCTACGACCAGCTGCGCCGCCAGGGACACGATTTCGTCACCCTGACGGATCACAATTCCCTCGGCGCCCTACGGGAGTTGCGGGGCCGGGAGGGGTTTTTCCCGGGGGTGGAGATCACCAGCTATTTTCCGGAGGACCGGTGCAAGGTTCACCTGCTTGCATGGAATCCGGACGAGAGACAATTCGGGGAAATCGACAGGCTTCGCCACAACCTTTTTGAGCTGGCAGCATTTCTTCGCCGCGAGGAAATCGCCCATGCCGTCGCCCATCCCCTGATCAGTGTCGACGGTCGGATGACCCCGGATCATTTTGAAAAACTTCTCCTGCTTTTTCCCGTTTTTGAGACGATCAACGGCCTCAGGTCGGGGATTGCCCACAAGGTCGTGCGGCTCTGTCTGGACGCTCTGACCCCCGAAAAGATGCGGCAAATGGCCGAACGCCATCATCTGGAACCGCCCGGAAAGGAGCCCTGGAAAAAGGGGAGGGTGGGCGGTTCCAACGATCATTGCGGTCTTTATGCCGGCCAGGTTTGGACCGAGGTCTGCGGGGCGAAGGACGCGCAAGGCTTCCTGCGCGGCGTCATGGAGGGGCGGGGAATCCCGCACGGCCCGGATGGCGATCCGGCGCGGTTTGTCAACGGACTCTTCCACATCCTCTTCGAATTTCTGCGGGAGAGGGTCGGTTCCCGGGCCCCCCGCGGATCGGAACTACTCCTGCGCATTATCAACCGTTTCCTGGCGGGCGAAAACCCCGTACAGATGGGCTTTCTGGAAAAAGCCAGGGCCGCGGTTGACATGGTGGCGAGCGGGAAAATCCTCGAATTTTGGAAGGCTCCGGAGGGGGGGTTGAGCAAGGAACTGGCCCACTATCTGGGTAATCCCGAAACCAAAAAAACACTCCAGAAAGTTCTGGATGAGGAGAAGACGCCCGAACGGCGGAGTTTTCGTCTGGCTTCCAAGGTCATCAATGACCTTGGGTTCCGGATTGTGACCCGGTTTATCGACCGGGCCACGCGGGGGGACCTGGTGGCGGGACTGGAACCTTTGGCAGGGGTTCTCCCGCTTGGCTTGGCCACCGCCCCTTATCTTTATTCCTTTCACACCCTGCGTGTGAACCGGGAGCTGTGGGGCAATGTGGCGCAACGGATGACGGGTTTTCGGCCCGCGGATATGCAGAACAGAAGCAAGGGTTGGTTCACCGACACGCTCGAGGATGTCAACGGGGTGGCTCGAACCATCCGGACGATGGCAGCAGTCGGGAGAAGACAAGGAGCCGATTTGACCATCCTGACAAGTCGTCCGGATCTGAAGCCAGAAGAGGGGGTGGTTAACTTTTCGCCAGTCGGTGTGTTCACCATCCCGGAATACGAGCTACAGAAGCTGAGTTTCCCCCCGATTCTGGAGGTGATCGATCATGTGGCCCGGCGCGGCTACACGGAACTGATCCTGAGCACTCCGGGGCCGATGGGGCTCACCGGACTGTTGGCCGCCAAGCTGCTGGGTCTGCGGGTCAGCGCCATCTATCACACAGACTTTCCCCAATATGCGCGTTTTCTCAGCGGTGATGACCCGATGATGGAGGGAATCGCCTGGAATTTCATGAACTGGTTCCATAGCCAGGTCGACAGGGTCTATGTCAATTCCCCCCACTATTTGGAGCGCTGGGCGGAAAACGGCCTGCCGAGAGATCGTTTGGCCATTCTTCCCCGCGGGCTGGAGACCGAGGTTTTCTCGATTCAACACCGGGAAGATGATTTCTGGAAGAGGCGCGGGGCAAGGGGCCGGGTGGTTCTTTATGTGGGTCGAATTTCCAAGGAGAAGGAACTTGGGTTTTTGGCGGAGGTTGCCGTTCGGATGAGGGCCGAACCAGGGGTGACCTTTGCGTTCACGGGGGACGGTCCTTATTTGCCTGAGCTGAAGAAGAGGGTCCCTCACGGAATTTTTACTGGCCCCCTGCACGGTGCCGAGCTTTCCAAAGCTTACGCCTCGGCCGACCTTTTTGTCTTCCCCAGCACCACCGATACCTACGGGAATGTGGTCCTCGAGGCTCTGGCCTCTGGCCTGCCGGTCCTTGTTTCCGAGCAAGGTGGTCCCCGGGAGTTGCTGCGGGATCCCGCGGACGGTTGCGTTGTCCCGAGAAACGCCGCCGCATGGGTTGCCGCCATTCAGGCGCAATTTTCGCAAGCCATGGATTTTCGCTCCCGCGAGGAGCGCAGAAACCGGACAATCCGGGGAAGGGAATGGGGGGAGGCTTTTGAGAGATTTTGGAATGATGGCATTCTGTGAATAACTTTAGTGGCAAATGATTTGACCCCAGGCCTTTTCTCTCATTTATTTCTCGGATGTCTTTGCCCACGCCTCCGCCTCCACCTCCGAGGCCTCCGGGAATACCTGTTCCTCCTTCGGCAGCGCCCATCGCCAAGCCGGCCATCCCCGTTCCCGGTTTACCAAAACCGGCAGGCATTCCTTCCTCGGTGCCTGTTCCTCCTCCTCCCGGTGCCCTTCCGGGGATGAAAAAGGAGACCATGCGTTTGACCCCTCCTCCCAAGCCGCCAGGTGCTCCGGTCCCTCCGGCTCCTGCCGTTCCGGTGGCTCCCACCCCTTCCGCCACTCCTCCTCCGGCTGTTCCTGGCTCAGGGCCCCAGGCGCCGGCCGTCCCGGGCATACAAAAGCCCCCGGCGGATCTTCGCAAGGAGACGATGAGAATCAGTCTCCCGCCCCGTCCCGCAGGTGCAGGCACCAAGCCTGCAGGACCTGCGGCCACCATGGCGATGCCGGCCGCCAAACCTCCCATGCCCTCGTCGCCGCAAGCCGGAAAGGCTCCGGCATCCGCTCCCGCGGGGGTAAAGCCCGGACCCGCCCCGCAGAGGGGGCCTGCGCCCGCCATGGCCATGCCCGTTCCGGTGGCGGACAGCGGCGGCACGGGATTGGCCATCGCCGCGCTACTGGCTGCCATCATCTCCTTCGGCGTCGTGCTGTGGAGTTTTCTCCATAATTGACGGCTGGTTTTATGGCTGGCGCATCCACCGTTGTTCTCACCCAGGCGAACTTTGACGAACTCGTCCTGAAGTCCAAAACCCCCGTGCTTGTGGATTTTTGGGCGGAATGGTGCGGGCCCTGCAGGATGATTTCCCCCCTTCTGGAGCAGATAGCCACGGACCATCAGGGCAAAGTCCTTGTGGGCAAGGTCAACGTGGATCAGGAGCAGGCCTTGGCGTCGAAATACGGAATTCAATCCATCCCGGCATTTTTCATCTTCAAAAACGGGCAGGTGGCGGATCAGTTTGTCGGGGCTCAACATTCCCGGCAATCCATCGAAGCCAAACTCGGAATTAGCTGAGCGCCTGCCGGTTTTACGCCGTGGCGGGCGAAGCGGGGATCAGGACGAGGCGGTGAAGGTGCAGCGATAGAGTCCGGCTACCCTCTCTTCATCCCGCCGAACCTTTGTCCGCAGAACCTTCTCAAACATCTGACGCTCGTAGTCCCTGATAACGGGAAAAGCGTCTAGGCAATCCTGGATGGCGGAGTTGAACTCGGTAATGCGGTGGTTGCGGGAGGAGTTGTCGAAGCTGTACTCCGACATATAACCGTCCTCCTCCCGAAGTTGGGCCAACCCGCGAAAACGGCCCTCGCCCTCCAGCTTCTCCAGCTTGTGCTCGTAGCGGGCGGTCTCGGCCTTGTAGATGTTCAAAAGGATCTTTTCCGGGGCCAGGGAACCGAAGCTTTCCTTGACCGCCTCCAGGATCTGGAGGCTGAACTGGGGGTAGCGGCTGGGGAAAAACTCCCGCGCCCCATCGGTGAGACGGTAGGCCTTTTCCGGGCGCCCCATTCCCTTGGGTCTGCGCCAGGTGTCCAAATATCCCTCCCGCTCCAACCCGATGCAGTG
>Ga0214923_10005929_pt1 | contig 13941 bp, 15 predicted proteins | sample LL1510_MetaG_FD_177993 | JGI IMG/M metagenome (GOLD analysis project Ga0214923, IMG submission 177993) | Freshwater microbial communities from Lake Lanier, Atlanta, Georgia, United States - LL-1510 | ecosystem: Environmental > Aquatic > Freshwater > Lake | place: USA: Georgia | collected... | reverse complement strand
GGCTCACCACGGCCTTCTCTTATCCATTCCCTGTTTCCTCATGCTGATAAGCTATGTAGTTGATCGATCCTTCCAAGACAAATTAAAGGGACAAAGCTTGATCGCCCTCTTGGTCATCATAACCACTTACATTAGCTATAAAGAGCTCCCTAAATATAATTCAGACCTTAATCCAAACTTCAGCTCACTTACTAAAGCTTTGGCAGAAATTCCCAGAACGCAACCCATTCTCTATATTTGGCCTAACCGTTGCCCCGCTTATGTTTTTAACAGTGATCACGGAAAATACTGGGCTCAACTGGTTCGAACTCCCGAAATGGATAGAGGTAGGGATATTAATCGTTTTGCGGACCCCAAAATTACTTGGGTAGCTTTGGATGATGTCATGTTCAATTTTTTAATCCCCACCGAAAAAGACTATCTTGCTAACAACTTTGTAAAGTTTGACTGCTTATGGCAGAGAAAATAGCGTTTTTTTAAAGTTGAAATCTCGACTTTTGCAGCCTTGAGAGTTATCTCAGAATTATGGATAACTCACATTGTCTTCAAGAAAAGTTCGCTCCTCAAAACTCCTGCTTTGGGTGTGGCCCCTCGAATCCCAAGGGACTAAAAGTCCGCAGTTTTCCGAGAGGAGATGAGGTCGTCGCCGAATGGACACCAGAAACCCATTACGAAGCTTTCCCTGGAGTACTTAACGGAGGAATCATTGGTGCACTTTTAGATTGCCACTCTAATTGGACTGCAGCTTGGGCACTCATGGAAAAAAACAAAGAAGTGTCGCCCCCATGCACTGTCACTGCAGACTACGCGATCAGCCTCAAGCGCCCTACACCTTCAAACACTAAGATTTTTTTATCGGCCAAAGTCGCTGAATTGCAAGCAGACCGGGCTATCATTGAGGCCACCTTGACTGCAAACGGAAAAATATGTGCCACTTGCCGAGGCACCTTCGTAGCTGTAAAGCCGGGCCATCCCGCTTATCACCGCTGGTAATCAGATCATGGGATTTTTAGGCGCACATATGTCGATTGCGGGTGGTTTGGATAAGGCCATCGAGCGTGGAGATGAAGTGGGCTGCGAATCTATTCAGATTTTCACTCAAAGTAGCCGCACCTGGAAAGTTTTCCCGATTATCGAGGAAGAGGTCTCAGCATTTAAATCAGCTTTAAAAAAAGCAAAAAGTGTCAAACGGGTCATAGCTCACAACAGTTACTTGCTCAATCTTTCAACAGAGAAAACAGAAGTTCGAAAAAAATCGGTTGAGTTTTTTGTCGCTATGATGGAGCGCTGTGAAGCTTTTGGTATTGAATCGCTCATCACTCATCCTGGAAGCCATTTGGGTGCTGGAGAGTCAGTGGGTCTCAAAAAAACAAGTCAGAGCCTTAATGACGTTTTAAAAGCCTGTGCAGGATTCAAAACTCAAATACTTATTGAAAATACGGCCGGACAAGGGGACTGCGTGGGGCACAGTTTTGAACAGCTTGAAAAAATTGTCGAGGCTTCAAAAGAGCCTGAAAAGATATTTTTCTGTTTCGATACCCAACATGCCTTTGCTGCAGGATACGACCTAAGAAATGAATCTGGTTATAAACAGACTTTCAGTGAATTCGACAAGCGACTCTCTCTGAAAAAACTGAAAGCCTTCCACTTAAATGATGCTTTAAAAGACATTGGTTGTCGCGTAGACCGACATGCTAACCTTGGTACCGGTTTTTTAGGGATGAATATTTTTAAATACTTGGTAAATGATCCGAAGTTTAAAAACCACCCTATGTGTCTTGAAACCGACCCTGGCGAGGAGATGGAAAACTATCGAAGTGAGCTCGCCAAATTACGACTGCTTCGAAAATCTTAAAAGGAAGTGGGTACCTTTTGGAGGACATACTCCAACGCGACGACCTCTTTGGTTAAAAGTTTGAATTGGTAATTAGTAAAAACGAACCCGCCCTCGGGTTTTTCCTGCCAAGAAAAATGCAGTAACTTACTTCCCGACTTAACTAGTAAAGTATAGATAGATCCATTTTGATAAACTGAAAGGTCAGCTTGATTAAAATTGATAAACCCGGGATCACATCCCGTGGGCTGACAATAAGGAAACCGTAAAAACTCAACGCCTGGCTCTTCACTCTCTATCCATTCGGCTGAATTTGTGTCTTCGCTGTGAGGCGGCTCTCCCCCGACCATGGCAACTTTGTAATTTCCGTGAACCTTTCTTAAAAATTCAGCAATGTCGACTTTGGATCCAGGGGCCCCTCCCCTTGATAGACTCAACGTAGTATCTTTCACGCAATGGTCGAGACCGCACTGCGAGGCATCAATCATGAGATAACCTTCTGCAAAGATATAATCGATCCGAGCCTGTTCCGCTCCGTTTTCATAGGTTTGATAAACTCCTTTGTTATCTCGATGAATGACTGTGCCAGCCCGAGGGGAAGCGATAGTTAATGCAGAGATCGGTTGGCTTGATAGTTTGAGGGGTAACAATCTCACCCCAACTTCAGTTTCACTCACAAAAATTTCGGCCTTTCCAGCTGCGGATGGGTCTCCCAAATATTCTACAACGGGATAAGTGCCTACAAGGTCCTGAATCAGCTCAATCTGAGCATCGGCCTGAAGAAGTGAACTAGTTAAAAAAAGATTTAAAAGAAGCAAATAGCGAAACATGAGGCCTCCAAAAAGTGTTGGAAAAGTTCCGAATCCCTATTCTTTTACTTTATCAGGCCTGAAAAACAAACCACAGCGCTTCTTAAGTTTAGGCTGAGCAAATGTTAAGGGAGTTTAAGAGAAAGTGAGCCGCGATGGATTCGAACCATCGACCCTATCATTAAAAGTGATATGCTCTACCAACTGAGCTAGCGGCCCACAAAAACCTCAATCAAGAAGTTTTAGGAGGTCTAATTAGCCACAGCCTTTTCATAAAAGCAAGTTCTCTTATAAAAACCGTAAATATGTTAAAATGATTAGCCAATATGAACCTATCTACCCTTCAACTAAAAACCGTGTCTCTAATATTATTTAGCTTCCTATTCGGACAATTGGGAAAAGTCTCGTTGGCTTCTAACCCACAACCTGAGAAGGTTTTTGAAGTAAGTTTGTATACGGGAATTCCCGGCGTAGGCCAACTTGGAGAGACCTACAAATCGATCACTGATAGCACTAAAATACCGTTTACTCCGATTGATATCACCGAAGATTCTGAGCTTTTGAAAGCGGGCATAGTCTACGGGATCTTGTTCGATTCTATCGGAGCCAGAGTTTACTTTAAGCGCAGCGGAAGTTGTTTGATCTCACTCTCACCCCCATTTACTGGGGCTATAAAAGCCACGCAAATTCAGCTATTTAGCATGAAAAAGCCCTCTCAACTGAATTGGGAAGAGGTTCTTTTTAAAGAGTTGGGGCAACCGAACGGTCAAGGAGCAGGCGGGCTTTTTGGAGGAGATATTTACTACTACCCTTGGGGAGACATCGAAGTCAGTAAAATTGGATTAAGGCACCTGTCGTTGTACAGAGATCGATCCATAACCGAATACCGAAAAACTAACCCCTCCATGCCTAAAATAAAATTGTTTAAATAATATTTAGGGAGCTCTTTTTCGACAGGTATGCTTTTAAGTCAAATTCAATCGGGACCTTACTTCAAACCCATCCTCATAACCGCTCTATCTTTTTGGATTTTAGTTTTCTTACGAACTTTACTTCGAGGTTATTGGAAAAGGTGGAGCGCAAAAAACCCCCACCCTTTCTCTCCTGCAGCTCTTAAAATTACAAAAATCCCCTCTTTCTACTGGTGTCTAGCGATTGCTTTGCACTTGGGAATGGAAGTTTGTGACCTTCCCCCGGCCCAAGCCAAAAAAATTGACCAACTTATTCATATAACTTTGGTGCTCTCAATTTTTAATGTCCTATCTCAGCTTGCGGTTATGGCCAGCAAAGCTTTCTTGGCTCGCACCAACGGTCTCCTCTTAGGATTGATTCGAGGATCTATCATGATCGTGGGGGTTTTAATTTCTTTATCTATCTTGGGCATTTCCATTGCCCCCATTCTTACCGCTCTAGGTGTAGGAGGCTTGGCGGTAGCACTGGCAATCAAGGATACTCTTGAGAATCTATTTGCAGGTCTATACTTACTTTCAGAAGGAGCACTAAGGGTTGGCGATCTGATCCGTTTAGATTCGGGACAAGAGGGGGTCATTTTGGATATTGGATGGAGGACAACCCGAATCAAAACTAGCCAAAATAACGCTCTTTTGATCCCTAATAGTAAACTCTCTCAAAGTCTTGTGACCAACTTTAATTTACCTGAACATAAGTTGGGCATTTCAATTCCAGTACTCGTAAGTTGCCGAGCTGACGTCGACAAAGTGGAAAAGCTACTCATCAATGTCGTTAAAAAATCAACAGAGGACGTTGTAGGAATTCTAAACTCTCCCGAAGCCACTGTCGTATTTTCAGGACTGCAGGCCGATGGCAATTTGTTATTCAATCTCAACTGTTTTATTCAAAATTTTAAGCAACAGACATCTACCCTTAGTGAAATCAGAAAACGAATCTTCAAAAGCCTAATTGAAAACCAAATTCCTTTACCCGAAAGCATTACGACACAAAGTGCTAGAATTTCACCTTAGCAAACTTTCTCTTGCCACACTGTAGGACCACAGTTTTTCCGGTCATTTTGAAAAGTTTTTCCTCTTTCATCACAGTATCGTCGATCTTCACACCCCCTTGAGAGACAAGACGCTTTCCTTCGCTCGTAGTCGTTGTAAATTTAAGAGCCAGGAGAAGTTTGGGGATCCAGACCTCTTCGGATTCAGGATAAGAAAACTCCTGAATATCATCCGGAATTTCTTTCTTAGCAAAAACACTCTCAAAGTGTTTTAAGGCCCCTTCAGCAGCTTCAGCACTGTGATAACGAGTGACAATCTCTACCGCTAAATCAGACTTAACTATTTTGGGGTTAAGTGAACCAGAATTCATCTTAGCAAAAACACTTTCAACTTCAGTGATGGGTTTACCACTAAGAAGATCATAGTAGCGCCTTAAAAGTGCGTCGGGCAAACTCATCATTTTACCGTAAATCTCATTAGGACTCTCATCGACTCCCACATAGTTATTCAGGGACTTACTCATTTTCTGAACCCCATCAAGCCCTTCAAGTAACGGCATCAATAAACATACTTGAGGTTCTAATTGATGGTCTCTCATCAGTTCTCTTCCCATCAAAAGATTAAACTTTTGATCATTTCCACCCAACTCCACATCAGCTTTCAAAGCCACGGAGTCATAAGCCTGAAGAAGAGGATAGATAAATTCGTGTAAGCTAATGCTTTGTCCCTCTTTATATCGACGATTAAAATCTTCTCTTTCAAGCATACGAGCCACATTGGCGTGAGCCGCAAGCTTGATGAAGTCGGTAGCTTTAAAAGCATTGAGCCACTCACTATTGAAACGGACTATTGTTTTTTGTGGATCTAAGATTTTGTAAACCTGCTTTTTATAGGTCTCAACATTGGCTAAAATCTCTTTTTCACTCAACTGGGGTCGAGTCTTAGATTTTCCAGAAGGGTCCCCCACCATGGCAGTGAAATCACCAATAAGAAATACAACTTGATGCCCTAATCTCTGGAATTGAGCCATTTTCTGCATGAGTACAGTATGCCCCAAATGAATATCTGGAGCTGTCGGATCAAATCCCGCTTTGATCACCAACGGTTTATTGGTCTTAATCGATTTTTCTAGTTTGGCTAAAAGGTCTTTTTCAGAAAGTATTTCGGAAGTTCCACGCTTCAGCTCGGCCAATTGTTCTTGGGCTGTCATCATTCTAAATCTCCCCCTTGGGCTAGATCATCTATTTTAACCGTGAAACGCAATCGTTCAATGGATTCTGCTTGGCCTCTAGGGTTCAATTTTATGATCACGCAGGAAACGCCAGGATTTTCCTTGGCCGCCTGCGTGGGATGGGGTCGTTTTGTAATAAACTTTTTAAGCACGCCTTCCGGTCTAAGCCCTATGACTGAATCAAAAGCTCCAGTCATTCCCACGTCGGTAATATAAGCTGTTCCCCCTGGAAGAATTCTTTCATCTGCAGTTTGTACGTGGGAATGGCTTCCTACGACCGCTGAAACTCTACCCGCCAGATGCCAACCCATCGCGTACTTTTCACTTGTAGCATCGGCATGCATATCAACTAAAACGGGTGTTGAAGGTGGGACTTCTTTCAAACAGCGATCCACTGCGTGAAAAGGGCAATCTTGAGCATCCATGAAGACTCTGCCCATGACATTAATAATCGCTAATCTAAGGTTACCCTTGTGGACAATCGTCATCCCTTTTCCTGGGCAGGGCTCCCCCTCCGGACTCGACCAGTTAGCTGGACGGATCAATTTTGATTCAGGGCCTATGAGCTGATAAACTTCTATTGTCCCAAATATGATTACCGGAAGTGTAAGCACTGAAACCTAACTCATTTAACTCTTCCAGAGTTCTACGGTTAACACCTCTTCCACCTGCTAAATTCTCCACATTTCCAATAATAAAATCAGGAGTATAAGTAGCTTTTAAGTCTCCGATACAAGCTTGAACAGCTTTTCGACCCGGCCTTCCAAAAATATCCGCAAAATAGAGAATGATCATGTGCTCTCTTCATAGGGCCAGAGAGCTTAAAAGTAAATAAAGCCTTTTTCGGTGACTAGGGCGTCCATGGGGATATCGTGGGGTTCACGGACTAGAGAGGTTGAAGTGACTTGTGGGCTAAACGCAACTCCCCATTTTTGTGCCAATTTACCACTGCCGGCTAAAAACCTATCGTAAACCCCCTTCCCACTTCCCACTCGCATTCCGTTAGGATCAAAAGCTAAACCAGGAATTAAGATAAGATCCTCAGCGCCAAAATGTTTAATTTCTCGTGTCTCATCCGCAATAGGCTCCCAAACTCCTCCTGGTCCTAAAACCATATTAGGAACTTCCGGAGCTTCAACCGTATAAAACTTCATTTCCCAAGTTTGCGAATCGGTTTTGGGAAAAGCGCAATCTTTGGGTCTGGTCTCCCAAAGCTTAAGCAAGTTAACTTCCCAATTCCGAGGATAAAAGATAGCTATTTTTTTTGAGTTTTTAAAATTTGGATGCAAAAGAATGTGACGACAGATGTCTATACTCCAAATTGAAAAGGACGAGTGAAACTGAGCATACTGAGACTTCCAATATTTTCTCAGTTCGTCTTTGTCTTTGGAGTTCAATCCCAAGCTCAGATCTGGGTCTCTAACTCACGCTCGACCCGTTCCAGAAGACTATGGGCTTTACTCAAAAGAGCCGATTTTGAGTCCACACTCTTTTTTCGCTGCTGAATCACATCACTAGCGAAATCGAATGCAGCCAACATCGCGGCTTTTTGTAATGTCAGGTTAGGATTTTTTTTCCTTAGGGATTCCACCCTGCGACGAACCATCTCCGCAACTTCTTGCAGATGGGCCTCTCCCTCTTCACCCCGAATTACATACTTTTGATTAGCAATGCTGATTTCTATTTGATTCATAAGAGTTGATCAAATTGTATCAACTCTTAATCAATATCAAAAAGCTTTTTTACTTAGATTCGACTATTTAGCAATTTCATCAATCGCACCGAAGATGGAAACTCCATTAAGAGTGCAATCAATTGTGACCCGGTCTCCGGATTTTAGCCAAGGAGTGACCATTTTCCCTGACTCGATCATCTCTTGAAACCGTTTTTCAGTTAAACAAGCAAAGCCTTTATCCTTCGACTCATTTGAGATAGTTCCGGTTCCTACGATATTACCAGCTGCCAGAGGCCTTGTCCGACACGCATGGGCAATCAAATCTCCAAAAGTAAAATTCATCTCTCGACCATTGGGTGATCCAAACCATTTCCCATTGAGTTGAACCTCAATATCCATGGAAAGTCTTTTTCCATCCCACACACCTTCAAGTTCATCCGGAGTAACGACTAAAGGGGCAAAAGCAGAATTAGGTTTAGATTGTAAGAAACCAAACTTTGTCTCTAACTCTGTTTTAACTATTTCTCGATAGGTAATGTCGTTAAACATAGTAAAGAGGGCAATATATTTGTGGGCTTCGGCTGCTGGGGTTCCCTTGGGAACATCTAAAGTGATCGCAGCAAACTCTCCTTCGAAATCACCCCCAAACTTTTCATCCATCAAATCAATGGGTGCATAAGCAGGTAACAAATAGTCGCTTACCCCCTGATACATGAGAGGAGTCACTTTAGCCGATTCGGGCATCACATCCCCGCGAGCTTTCCGGGCTCTGACTACATGGGATAAGAATGCACTGCCGTCATAAAATCCAGGACCATGAGTAATGGGAGCAAGACAACTCTTGAGATCAAGATCGAAACTGTCTGCGATCTTGTTTAAGTTGAGATTATGAGAGATTTCCAATAGCTGAGGAGCCACTTGGCTCCAATTTTCTAGAGCCTCAATAAGGTTTTCAGCTAACTCTTTATCAATTCTAACCGCCCGCCTGTTATCTCGCGACACAACGATAAGATCACCATTTCGATTTTTTCTGTTTTTTGAGGGTAGACTTGCTAATTTCATGGAAACTCCTTCAATAAATCATCGTCAGGTTCATCTAAACTACAACTTCCAAAAGCGGCTCCGTGAGTTCTTCTTGCCACTTCAATTTCTTCAAACGTCATCAAAAAATTTCTCCAACAAAACTTGTCATCTAGAAACTGAAAATTTTTTGATTGAGACTCCGCAAGACAGACTTCTATCTCTCTCACTCCAAATTCTTCAGGACCATACCCTTGGGCAAAATTAATCGCTGCTAAAAGATTAACGAAGCCAAAGTCTTTACCATGAGTAACTGCATGATGAAGCCCTTGAGTTGCTTTAAATCGAAGCCCATGACTTGTGGCTTTAGATATGGCAATCGCCAATTGCTCACTGGTGGGCACATACGCTCCGCCCGTCCTAAATTTTAAGCCCGGAATAAGGTCTAATTCATCATTTTCATCAAGCCAATCCGCCAGGGCTTGAGAGGTATTCTCAATTGCAGACTTCCAGTCCCCCTCAAAAGAAATTTCAAAAAACAGGTCTCGAACTTCATTCGAAGTCAGACTCGCTGTCCTCTCCAAAACTGGGGAAATAAAATCATAAATCTTGCCGACACTATCGTCGGAAAGTACAGATGATGGAAGCTTGGTTTCATAAGAGATCACTTCTTGTCGACACGAACTATAAAACCATTTTTCACGGCATCGACGCAACTCTCTCAAATCCCACTCGACCGTTTTATAGAACTCATGGGACTGTTCACTTTGACAAGGCGTTCCCAATGCCGCAAACAACCAGGGACTTCCATCAGCTCCCGACGTATAAAGCATCTCAGAGGTCACTTTTTTTATGTCTGCCACTGGCAAAACTACTTTACTCATTAACCAAGGATGTTTGGCCTCTTTACGCCAGAGAGAAGCTCGTTGCAGGGCTTTATCTAAAGACAATGCTGCAGGGGGAAATGTACCCGCATAATCGATAACACCCCCCAGCAATGCAATTTTTGAACTATAAGTCATAACGAAAAGACATTATAGGAATCAGGTCGTTAACTCAAGTTGATTGGAACCTCAAAAATCCCCTAAACCCCAGCCCCACCTTAGACGATAAATTTATTAGAACCCGCTTCACCATTCTAAATCCCAACAAAACAGGTAAGGAGAAAACGCTTATGAGAACTCCTTTTAGCGTTCAAGACATACAAAACACTGCCAATGACGTTGAGCACGCAAAATGTATCTCTGTGGAACACTACGAACGATGCAACTTTTGCAATTCGAAGCTTATTTTTACTCATGATTTGAATCTTAGTTATCTTCAAGTCATTGAGATGAGCCGATGTCCCGGCTGTGGGGTGGCACCTAATCCCAAAAAATTCACTTTGCAGTGAAGTTTTTAAAACAGACTTACAACCTCGTAACAACTCAAGATAATCAGGGCTAGTTGAAAGAGCCTTAGAAAGAGTCCTGAGAGAGTCGCAGTAATTCCTTCAAAGCAAATCCCAGCAATCAACAATCTTGAAGCGATAGCTCCAAAATCCGAGAATGCCAAAACCACAATTAACAGCAGTAATGGCAAAACTCGAAGAACCAATGAACTGTTAACTACCGCAGCCGCGACAGACCCCACTACAAATACAATCAAAGAAATAGTCTGACCTAAATTACTTTGAGACAGGAGACTATTTAAAATATCTCCTGATTTCAAAGCATTGATCACACCCACCAAGGCTGACCCCTGGACAAAAAGCCAAATATCTTTGTAAAAGCTCCACTTTAAAATGATGGCTGTTAAGATAGGTAGCAAAAACATGAGCCCTTTTTTAACGACTTCCATCGCAGGTTCAAATCTTTGAAAATACCAAAACAAAAGAAGCAATAACGGTAAAAGACCTAAAGCCAGACGATCATTTAAAGCTAAAAAACCCAGACCAAGTCCTGTAAAAATCCATTGATTATCAATCGCCGATCGAAAAAGAAGTGTCGTTAAATAACAGGTCAAACTAAGGCTCGAGCCTAAACTAAGTTCATAACTTGTCATCCAAAGAACTGCCAAAACTCCAACTCCCGAAGCTGCTTCCGGTAGGGCCATTCGGCTAGCAAGAGAATTTAACTCCCACAAGAAAAACAATAAAAACAAATTTGAGACGATTAAAACACTGTAGAGGGCTTGGTTGTTCAGAAGATATGCAACTAGCCTTGAGATCCACAAGAAAGGATCTTGGGTTAATTGAAAAACCTTACTAGCTGGCTGTTGATTAAGAACCTGCAAGGCCCTGACTTCGGATCCCTGACTGAACCGACCCAGGAGCTTGTCAAATAAAACAGATTTGGATTGAAAAGGGCGAATCGCTCTTCCTGCATATTGAGGAGTGCTTTTTGCATTAATCGCAATGAGGGCAACAAGGACTAATAGAAATCGATGAGAAATAAGAGATAAGAATATTCGCCACATGAGAGACTCATTTTATCACAAAGGACTAAATCTCGTGATAATGCTTTTTAAGGAGAGACAAGCCTACAATACAGGCTGTCTCGGCGCGGAGTCGATTCTTACCCAACCCCATCCCCTTTCCTTCGTTTTGAAATAAAATTCGCTCACTCGCACTCCAGCCACCTTCAGAACCAATTAGCAAATCGCAATCTTTATCGATCAATAGATGGCTAACGGAATCTTGACGAGACTCCTCATCGCAATAAACAAGCTCTCTATGTTTGTCTCGTTTTTGGGTTACCCAAGTTTTTAAATACATCGGAGCTAAAACTATCGGAAAGTGAGACTCCTGGCACTGTTTAGCAGTCTCGGTGACCACCCTCTCCCAACGCTCTTGATTCCAAGAATTTATCTTTTGAGAATGGTCCGTAATGAGCGGCTGAAAACTCCCAACCCCTACTTCAGTACAACGATGGACAATAAAATCGATAGCATTAGATTTAGGAATCGCAAAAGCAACATGAATTCGATTCGTTTTTTTAACAGTTTCAACTTCTAAAATAGTGCACTTAGATTTTCTACTGTGACTCTCTTCTACTTTGGCTCTGGCAACTCCCCCAACTCCATTCACAAGATAACACTCGTCTCCAGACTCCATTCTTAAAACCTTGGACAAGTGATGAGACTCCTCAGGGGAAAGCTCTATGTTATCCCCTACGTGAAACTCAACTTTTGATAAAAAACGAGCCATGTGCCTTCTCTGAAACCACTTGATTTCTACCTCTTTGTTTTGCGACATAGAGAGCTTGATCCGCAGCCGCAATCAAATCTTCGGCACTTTTACCTGCTTCAGGAAAAGCTGCCAATCCAATACTCACAGTCAGGTAAGCCTCTTCTTTTTGACCCTGGAAAACCATTTTTTCAATATTGAATCTCAAACGCTCTGCAATCTCTTTGGCAGACTCAATTTTTGTTTCTGGTAAAACCAATAGGAACTCTTCCCCACCATACCTGCCCACAGCATCACTCTTTCTTAAGTTGGTAATAAATGCTTGAGCGATCTTTTTAAGAGCTTCATCGCCTAGCACATGCCCTTCGGTGTCATTGAATATTTTAAAATGATCAACATCCACCATAGCCGCAACTAAGGGTCTTTTGTAACGACTTGCGCGATCAATTTCTTCATTAAATTTATTGAAAATAGCTCGTCGAGCAAGAACTTTTGTCAATGTATCGGTCATGACAAGCTGATTCAATTTCTCATTAGCTGTTTTTAATTCGGAAGTTCTCTCCTGTACTTTTTGCTCGAGTGTCTGATTGAGGCTTGAGAGCTCTTTTTCTTTTGCGATGAGATTTTCGTTCTTTTCCCTAAGTGCATCAATCAATTGCTGATTTTTAATCAACAGAGAATGATGGTTAACTGCTTGCTGCAGTACTGTTAATAATTCCTGATTATCCCAGGGTTTGGTCACATATCGATATATTTCAGCGCGGTTGATTGCATCTAGAATATCCTTTGTGTCTGTATGCCCTGTTAAAATAATACGAGACACAAAAGGGCGTTTTTTTGCAATTTCAGATAGTAGTTCAGTTCCCAAAATTCCAGGCATTCTAAGATCTGAAACTACGACTTGATAATCCTGTTTGCACACTTCCTCCAAAGCCTTCTCCGGAGACTGTAGGCCAACCATCTCAAAGCGACCTCGTACCACCCTGTCCAAAGCCGCCAAGTTTTCTGACTCATCGTCAACGACTAAAATTTTAGGTAATCTGGAATTCATAACTATGTCTCAAGTATAAGGCGGAGCGCCAAAAACACCAAGAAAATGCTTTTCCTTGGGGCTAGCATTCGCAAGTAAAAAAGGGGAAAATACAGGGCATATGAATTTCCATCTATTAAGTGTTTTTCTGCTGGTTCTTTGGAGTCTATCCGGTTTAGGAGATTCAAAGCCCGCTGCGTCAGATTCCAGAGGCGAACTCAAACAAGACATTGAGACTATTGTATCCCCAAAAAAATTAAAGGAATTGGGTGCGGGCATTTACGTTAGTTCATTGAAAACTGGAGAAGTGCTGTATGAGCAGAATGCCGATGAACTCTTAATTCCCGCTAGCGTTAATAAAGTGTTCACAGCTTATGCCGCTTTAAAACGTCTGAGGCCCAACTTTACTTTCAAAACCTGGGTCTACATAAAAAACTCTGTCCAGAATGAAACTCTCCTCGGAGATCTCTATCTCAAAGGTGGAGGAGATCCAAGTCTAGTTTCGGAAAGATTGTGGCTGCTTGTGAATGAGCTCATGCGTTCGGGAATCAAGAGAGTGATGGGCAATATTATTGTCGATTCCTCATTTTATGATTCGGTCCGAACTCCAGAAGCGCGGCCTAAATATCTTAAAGACCAAGCCTACAACGCACCCATTGGCGGACTGTCATTTAATTTCAACACATGCACAGTTTATGTAAAACCGGCGGAAAAAGCCGGAAGTTCCCCGTTGGTCTACACCGACCCAGAAAACACCTACATCGATGTTGTCAATCAAGCCACCACAACCAAACCCGGTTCAAACAACACTCTAGTTGTGAATCGAACAGAGTATGTGAAAGGCGACCTCGGAGACACCGTTTTACTTCGAGGAGGGATACCCAAAGACGCTAAAGAAGTCAGGTTTTACCGAAACATTGTGAACCCATCGCTTTACGCCGGGCACATGCTTAAAACTTTCATGACCCAGCGGGGCTTCAAAATTTCAGGTCATGTGGCTGAAGGTATAGTTCCAGAGGGCGCCAAACAAATTCTTGAATTTGAATCCGAACCTCTTTGGCAAATCATTTGGGGAATGAATAAATTTAGTAATAACTTCGTGGCCGACCAAATTATGAAGAGATTAGGTGCCGAGGTCTGGGGAGCACCCGGTACGATGGAGAAGGGGACTGCTGCTGTAGAGAATGTGCTGGAAGATCTTGGAATATCTAAAGG
>Ga0214923_10005928_pt1 | contig 13941 bp, 11 predicted proteins | sample LL1510_MetaG_FD_177993 | JGI IMG/M metagenome (GOLD analysis project Ga0214923, IMG submission 177993) | Freshwater microbial communities from Lake Lanier, Atlanta, Georgia, United States - LL-1510 | ecosystem: Environmental > Aquatic > Freshwater > Lake | place: USA: Georgia | collected... | reverse complement strand
CCGGGAACAGGCTCTTGGGCAATACGCAGCGTATTCCGGCCTTTGCCAATCCATGGGCGCATATCCCTGGATCGGAAATTCCATTCGCATCCTCCAGAATGTCCAACGGTAACCAAGCAAGGGGGTTTTCGCTGCAAAGTGCATGGGGAAATCATCTGATCGTCATGAACTCCTATGCCTTGGGCATCTTGAGCAGTCCCTTACCGAATGCCGCTTTGGACGACTTGGCATTGGGGATCAATGCTCTACCCAAGACCGCCGTGTGGATGAATTCATTGGCTTGGGAAAAAGAGCGATCATGGGGGATTCTAGGGCTTCAATTCGCGATGCCTTCCTCTCTGAATCTTCCTGCATCATGGAATTCATCCATCTTGACGACCCAAATCATCAAGGCAAATCATACCATAACCCAGGTCGATCAAATCATCAACAACCTCAAAACCTTGGGAATTAATTACAAAATTCAAAGAAGAAATTACTTTTTTCAAAGCAATGTGGCCATCAGGTCCTCTAACCCGAGCTTGGCTTGGAACAAGACCCAAAACCCCAGGCGCCCCGTTCTTGATCATATCCTATCGTGGGATTACAGTCAACTCCACACCTTGATCATCACTCCGCATCCAAGCTGGAGCTTGGGCCTGCGATGGTCTAAACTATCCCAAGCCACAGAGGCTTCTAGAATATTCAGTATAACATTGCCCACAGAAGGCCGCCGTCAATCTCTTGACCTTAATGCCCTTTGGTCTCCAGTTCCGTATTGGTCCCTCACGTTGCGATCCCATTGGGTAGAGGAAGGGCCTGAGCAGCAATTTGGAAGTCAATTTATCGCATGGAACAGAGGACTGGAAGGAAGAATGCTAAAAGGACCCTTCAAGGATAGCCGATACACGATGATCTACAAACAAGCCGAAAGGGGGCGTCAAGGAGATTACCTTTTTCAATACCTGCGCATGCCCTGGCCATTGGCTCAACGCAAAGAATTGGCACAGGGAATAAGCGGATATGTTCAGGTGGCGCATGGGTATTCCAATCCTCAACAACAAACCTGGGTAATCGCGTATAACATGTTATGGAAAAGGGTATTTCGAACCCAAGTTGATTTGAAGATTGGCCAAACCTGGGCCATCGCCGGGCCGGAAGGTGAGCGTGTTACGGTCCGTGAAGATCAAAGTTTCGGGACAGGCTGGTGGACCGGCTCTTCCGAACAATACCGATTCACCGCATCACTGCAAGGAAATTCCGGGGGCAATGGTTGGCGACTGTGGGTGCGGCGTATCGATGATGATGAAAATATCCGTTGGGAAAGCGGCTTCACCTATTCCCAGCGTTGGAGTGAACCCTGAATTATTCGGCAGTGGATAAATGGGTGGTATCGCTCAACGGCCCCGGTCCCCAACCGGCTCTGGGTGAATATTCACCTTGCCAATAATTTTCGAGGAGTTGCACAATCATGCCTTCTTTGAGGCCTAATTTGCTGTTATGTAATTTACCGAAATCTGCTTGCTTCATGACCCAAAGAAACAAGCGCAGGGCTGGAACAATAACGTCGGCCCGGTCTTCATTTAGCCCGTATTGCTCGGCCCTTTGGGCTGGACTCATCGGGAGCAATTGTTCATGCAGTTTGTCCAATTGTTTGTAGGAACATGGCTCGCCTTTGCCTGGACGTAGCAAATCGAATACCTTGTTGATGTTTCCACCACTGCCCCAAAAGGCTGAAGGCTTGAACGGGAGTAAACGACCTTTCACAAAATCTTTGAAGGCTTTCCAATCATGCTCGCGGTCTGTTTGGTCCAAAAGACGAACAGCGCCCAAAGCGAAAGATTTGCTCAGTATAGAACGTTGACCTTGGATCAAGGAAATCTCGGTTGAACCACCGCCAACATCCATCAAAACCAATTGGTCCTCGGGACCCGCCAAGGAACGGTGCGCTTTGTAGATTAATTCGGCCTCCCTTGATCCGCTGATGAGTTCCATCGCAATTCCAGCATCACGTTGGATCGCCTCGATAATTTCGGAGCCGTTGGTTGCCTCCCTCAATGCGGAGGTCGCACAAGCCAGGCAATGATCGACCTCGTAGGCTTTAAGCAAATAGGCAAAACCCTTCATCGTTTCCAGCAACTGCTGACGACGAAGAGCACCCACCTTTCCGGTCAAGAAAACGTCATCTCCCAAACGGACCGGGACCCGAATGTATTCAATCGCCTTCCAGTCTGGGTTGGTACCTTCATGGGCCAAAACCTTGACGACCAACAATCTGGCGGCATTAGATCCCAAATCAATGGCGGCTAACCTCAATTTTCCATATTAAGCTGACGAAGGTAATCATGAAAAGCAGCCTGGGCCCTCACCGGGTTGCCAAGACCCTCAGGGGATTCCTTCTGAGGGGCTCTTCGATGGTTTGCCTGAGGCCCGTTCAGGTAACGAGAATGGGTTAGATCGGACCATTGAATTTCCATAAGGTCAAGCATTTCTTGTTGGAGTGATGGGTTTTCCAAAGGAAAGGCCAATTCCACCCGGTGATCCATGTTACGCGCCATCCAATCTGCCGAGGACAAATACAGCTTCGTCTTTCCCCCATGCCCAAAGGCATAGACCCTGGAATGCTCCAGGTAACGATCAATGATGGAGATAACCTGTATATGCTCGCTCAATTGGGGTACTCCTGGAATTAAACTGCAAATACCCCGAACAATGCAACGAACCTGAACGCCCCCTTGGGATGCGCGATACAAGGCGGCGATCAGCGCTTCATCCACCAAGGAGTTGAGTTTAAGAAAAATCCATGCGGGCTGACCACGTTTGGCTTCCTGAATTTCGAAATCGATCAAGGAAAGCAAAGGCTGTCGTAAAAAATAGGGGGCTACCAACAAATGTCGGTAGGAATAATGAAAGTGACCTTTGTACAACGACTTAAAGAGTCTGGCCACCTCCGCTGTAATCGATGGAGAACAGGTGAACAAACCATCATCTGCATAGACTTTGGCCGTCTGCGCATTGTAGTTCCCCGTACTCAGGTGGGCATAACGAACGTCTTTGGTTTTTTCGCGACGGGTCACGAGGCATAATTTACTATGCACTTTCATGCCTTCATAACCGTACAATACCTCCGCCCCCGCTTCTTTTAGTTTTTCGGCCCAGAAAATGTTATTTTCTTCATCAAAGCGTGCCTGGATTTCGACCACCGCACGCACTTTCTTGCCGTTAAGCGCCGCTGTGATCAAGGAACGAGCCACCGAAGACACCGGGGCCAAACGATACAAGGTGATCTCAATGGCCCGTACCTGCGGGTCCAATGCAGCCTCTCGCAGAAATTGCAGAACGATGTCGTAGGAATGGTAAGGGTGATGGACCAACCTATCGGCTGCACGGATTGCCTTGAACAAACTCTTCTGCTCCGACCAAAGACCCGGGGAACATGATGGCCAAACGGTGTACTGCAGATCAGGTCTTCCAAGTAAAGGAAATTGCCTCAAATCCCGGAAATTATGGTATCGACCTCCCGCAAACAGGTCGGTAGTTTTGACAGAGAATTTACGAACCAAGACCTTGAGCATGTCCTGGGGCATGGCCTGATCATAAAGAAATCGTACAGGATCCCCCTTGCCTCTTTTACGTAATCCTGCACGCATTTTGTCCAAGATATTTTGTCCCAAATCATGCTCCAAATCAAGTTCTTGATCTCGGGTTATTTTGATCGTGTATCCATGAACCTTTGCCGGGGCTAGCGCCCGAAAAATATCCTTTCCATGAAGCCGAACGATATCATCGAGGAAGATCACGTACTGCTTTCCCTTGAACTCTCCTAATGCAAAAAAACGCTGGGTGTAGCGAACCGGAATTTCCAAAATCGCATGCTGGGTCCCTGATGATTTTCGCTCATATTCCAATCGAACTGCGAAATAGAGGTAGGCATCGCGCAGTCTTAACTTCCTTGTTTTGGAATTAAGCAGAATGGGATTAAGATAGGGCTGCACCTTGGATTGAAAGATCTCATCGACCTTGGACAACAGGGTTGAGGGAATCGAGTTTTCGTCACAAAGCACAAACCCACTTTCCTCCAGCTCTGGACGAATTTGATGCTGAAACAAGGCTTCAAATCGATCCTGCAGTTCTTGGGCCTTGAGGTGAATTTGGGTCAACACCTGCTTGGGGTGAAAATCCAATTTCCTTAAGGAGCCCGCCCCAAGTTGTAAAAGGCGGTATTGGTTGGCCACCCGCACCCTAAAGAACTCGTCCATATTGGACGAAAAAATGGACATGAAATTCAAGCGCTCGCCCAGGGGCGTTTCGGGGTGCTCCGCTTCTTGAAGGACCCTTTCGTTGAAGTCCAACCATGACATTTCCCTGTTGTAAAGGTCAATGCGGCGGCCTTGGTAAAGCTTGCGGATGACCATCGGTTGAGCTTCGCTGATGGATGGACGAGCCTGACTCTTGGAGCCTAAGGAAGGAAAATGCGGGTCATTCATGCGAATGGATGGGAATTTCTACCAGGTTTACGCTCATTGGCCTCATCATGAACGTTCAATAATAATTCCCTTTGCCTGTTTGTGACGTTATTTTACGTAAAATTAACAAACTCCTCTTTCATGCAATACTTCAGTTGGTGGTTGGTATGCCTTGCATGTCTTGGGCATGCGGTCCCTTGGGAGGCCTCAGGTCAACATCGAAACAAAACCAAGGGCATGGACCTTTGTATAGCGCATTACAATTTGGAGAACCTGTTTGACACCCTCAACGATGTCAAGGTCAACGACGAAGATTTTCTCCCCCAATCAGAATTGGCCTGGAATTCCGTGCGATATTATACCAAATTGGGAAAATTAGCCCAAGTCATTGCTGGACTTAACCAAGGCAATGTGCCTGACCTGCTGGGGCTTTGTGAGATGGAAAACGAAGGTGTCCTCAAAGACCTGTTGCGTCAACCTGAATTGCGACGCAGCCCTTTAACCTATTTGCATTGCCCCTCGAGCGATCCCCGTGGGATTGATGTTGCCTTGCTTTACCACAAAGCGCGCTTTAAGCCCATTGCCCGCCAAGACTTCACGGTAGTTTTACCCGGAGATACCGCCTCACCCACCCGTAAAATTCTCTTGGTTTCTGGCAAAATACCCAGCGGCGATACCCTTCATGTCCTGGTCAATCATTGGCCGTCGCGACGAGGAGGCTTGGAGAAATCGGCCCCCAACCGCTATGCTGCAGCGCGTTGCCTACGCAAAGCCGTAGACAGCCTCTTTGCCCTTTACGGTGGACCCAACCGCTGTTCCATCGTCATCACCGGAGACTTCAACGATACCCCACAGGATGCCAGCATACGTCTGGTGCTGGGAGCAGATTCCTCAGGTTCCAGGGGATTATACCACCCCTTCAGCGGCAAGGAGGGAGGGTCGTATTGCTTTCAGGATCGATGGGAGTGGCTTGACCAAATCATCCTGAGCCCTTCGCTGTTGCCGATTAACACTTCTCAAAACCACTACGTCATCGGGTCAGCCCAAACGTTCAAGGATGAATCCATGGTGCAGCAAGAAGGTAAATTCAAAGGATACCCTTACAGGACCTATGCGGGCAATCGCTATCTTGGCGGACCCAGCGACCATCTTCCGGTGCTCTTGCGCATCCGCTGTCCGCGCTGTCCTTAATCAAGCTGGAACCCCATGACCACCTTGAACACCCAAGCCGTAACCCCCACCTCATCGTCCAAAGCGTGGTTTGAATCCTGGTTTGACAGTCCGTACTACGAGGAAATCTACGACCACCGTACCTTATCCGAAGCCCAAGGATTCATTGAACGTTTAACGCAATACCTTGCGTTGCCTCATACCGCCCAAATTCTTGATTTGGGTTGCGGTTGGGGTCGTCATACCCGTTCCTTTGCAGCGTTGGGCTATACCACCACCGGCCTAGATTTATCACCGCGATTAATTGCCAAAGCGCAGGAGCATTTTATTCGGCCCCACGATCCTGTCTCCGATCGCATGACGTTTAGAATAGGTGATATGCGTGATTTTCAATTGAATGCAAGATTTGATGCGATTGTCAACCTATTTACCTCCTTTGGTTATTTCGACGATACAGAGCAGGACCAGAAGGTGCTTCGCAATGCGCATCGTCACCTCAAAGCAGATGGTTTTTTGGTATTGGACTATTTCAACAAGGAAGCAGTTCTCATGCAATTGAATGAATCTGAATTTCGTCAAGGACCTAAATTTAATACCAAAATCAGTCGGACTTTTCAGGATGGTCATCTCCTCAAATCCATCGAAATCATCCACCCAGATTCGGGTCTTTGCAACGAAGTCTTTACGGAGAAGGTTCGATGTTATGAGCCTGATGAACTCCGTGATCTGCTGACCCTAAGCGGTTTTGAGGTGCAAGAACATTGGGGCAATTACCAGTTATCCCCGGCGGAGCACAACAGTCCCCGATGTATTTTGCTAGCCCGACCAACCACCACCCTCGTCATTTAATCGCTATGCAATCTTTCATGCTAACCAAGCCCTTGGGGATTGCCATAGGCCTTGCCTGGTTAGGATATGCCGTCGCTCTGTGGATTGGTCATCGTGACGGTTGGTTGATGGAGCCCGCTGCATGGGATCAACGTCTTTTTGCGACCATCAACCAAGCAGACTTGCCTGCTTGGCTGGACCAGGTCGCAATCTATTCCCGAGATCCCCTGACATGGGTTCCGGTGTATTTGGCAATATTGGCGTGGATGCGGTACCGACCCGTACCCCATGCATGGAAAATCGTAGGGATCTTGGTGCTGGCCGTCATCCTGAGCGATCAATGCTCGGCATCGCTGATCAAACCGTGGGTGATGCGTGTTCGGCCTTGCCGATTTCCGGAAACGGCGGCCTATGCTAGAATTCTGGTCCCTTGCGGCAGCGGGTACAGTTTTGTTTCCTCCCATGCCAGCAATCACTTTGCCTTGGCATGGACCCTCGGGCTCATTTTGTACCACCGATGGGGCAGCATCGGCTTGTTGATCGGATCGCTTTGGGCAAGCCTCATCTGCTGGTCGCAAATCAGGGTAGGGGTGCATTTTCCATTGGACATCGCCTGTGGGGCCTTGCTCGGCTTGTTGATTGCTGGAACTTTGTGGGCGATATTTCGAGCTTCGCTGAGGCAAGATGCCGTATCTTCCACCGAAGCCTGATTTCATCCGCCCAATCATTAACCTTTGCCCCTCATGCTCTTGACTGGTTTCGCGCTCCTGTTCTCCGGCCTGATGGGCGGTATCATGGCCAAATCATACCAAGGCTCCACGAACCCGGTTCGTTTTCAATGGCTGCTTACCTTTTGTGGAGGCCTGCTCTTCAGCACCGCCATCTTGCACTTGGTCCCTGAGGTCCTTGCCTATGGACATCGCACCGAAAATTTGTGGTTGCTAAGCGGTTTCTTTTTGCAATTCATCCTTGAGAAGTTTTCGGCGGGAATCGAACATGGCCACTTGCATCATGAAGCGCAACATCAATGTGACCACCCCCTCCATGATGAAAACCACCCCCATAACCATCCCCCAAAAGACCACGGAGCCACCGAGCCCATACACCGCTTGACTAGGCAGAAATCCGTCTTGTGGTTGAAAAATGCCCGTTCTTGGGGTCTGATGATTAGCTTAAGTATCCATGGACTCATCGAAGGGATTCCCCTATCGGGACTTGAAAATCCCGGTAGCGCTGCGCTACCCTTGATGCCACTTCTCCTGGGTATTGTGCTCCACAAGGCCCCTACCACTTTTGCATTGGCCGCTTTGCTCCTCCGTCAGAAGGCAAGTCCCCTTATGTTATGGGGCGCGGTCCTGTGGGTGGCTTGTTGTACCCCTTTGGGTTTATGGATTGGGCATAGCCTGGGACAAACCGGACAAGACAATCAGGAAATCCTTCACGCATTGATGGCTCTAGCGACCGGTTCCTTCCTCCAAATTGCCTCGACCATTCTATTTGAGAGCAGCAACAACCACAAATTCAATTGGCTTCAAATGTTCGGTGCATTATTGGGAGCCTATTTGGCCTATTTCATGGGTCACTAACGGTAAGCTTACCCCCCCCCTTCAGCATCTTTCTTATTTTAACCCCAAGACCATGTTCGAAAAAGATACTTTGTTAGGCAAACACATTTTGATTACCGGCGGAGGCTCCGGCCTGGGTCTTGCCATGGCTCAGCAATTGCATACCTTAGGAGCGAAGGTCGCCATATGCGGTAGAACAGAAACCAAACTCCAAGCGGCCACCGCACAAATAGGTGAAGGAAGCCTGTACTTTGTCTGCGATGTACGGGATCCTGCGGCGGTAACGGCCATGTTCGACTACCTCACCGAACAATGGGGTCACATCAACGGATTGATCAACAATGCGGCAGGTAATTTTCTGGCCGCTTCGGAAGACTTGAGCGCCAATGCATTTGCATCGGTCGTGGATATCGTCCTCAAAGGGACTTTTCACTGCAACTTGGAATTTGGAAAGCGCTTGATTCAATCCCAAGGGACTGCATCTACGCCGCAAGAGGCCACAACGCAAGGTGGTAACATTGTTAATATTGTCACCACCTATACCGAAACAGGATCTGCTTTTGTATTGCCATCGGCCTGCGCCAAAGCAGGTGTTTTGGCGATGACCAACAGCCTTGCAGTCGAATGGTCCACCTACGGTATTCGGGTCAATGCCATTGCTCCGGGCCCTTTTCCTACCGAGGGGGCTTGGTCGCGGCTCATGCCGGATCCTTCCATCGAAGAGGCCTACAAAAGAGGCATTCCTCTGGGACGTTATGGACAAAACGAAGAACTCGCCAACCTTGCGGCGTTTTTGATGAGCCCCATGGCGGCTTATATCCAAGGAGGTTGCATCACCATTGACGGTGGTGAACGCCTCATGGCTGGTCAATTTAATCGCTTCGTCCAATGGATGCCGCGTCCGATGATCAAACAGGCCTTCAGCGCGATGAAATCTTCTAGAAATCCCGCGCAGCAGCCCTGATGAAGGTCGTCGAAACGACTTGGCTGTTCCATACCGCTTGAAGACGGTACATACCTGCCGGTAGGACCTTGTCAAGGAGAGTTTCTGCAGATTCCAACATCCCTTGATGAACAATGCGTCCGGTAGGATCCACGATTTGAAAGGGAACCGGTGCCCAAGCTGTTTGCAATCCTGGCTGAACCGTTGCACGCCATTCGTTGTCGACCAAGACCCGAAGCACACATGCTGAACCGCAAGGCTGCGGAACGACCCTCAACTTTGGGTTTGTTGGGGGAGAAATTGGATGATCTGCGCTTGATGGCATGGACCCTTTGAGCCACTGATAGGCCTCTTGAAATTCCCTGCGCCAAAACCATTCAGCGTGTTGGCCATCCGATCGAGCCACCGTTTGCACTTGAGATGCAGGAAACCCCGCTAACAAGAGTTGATCCTTGAGTTGGTTCAATTGAGGCAACATGCTGCTGCTCTCCAAGGCCCCGGCCATCAAATAAAACCGTACCGGCATACGATACCCTTCTTGCAAGGGCTGTTGCATAATGCGGGAATCAAACCACAGGCTGGGACTGAATACACCAACCCTGGAGAAAACCTCCTGGTATTTCACCGCACCGTATTGCGAAATCAGTCCACCCATGCTGGATCCCCATATCCAAGTACCGTTTCGGGTGCTGTCGGTTCTGTACCTGGCGTCGATATAGGGTTTGAGTGTTTGAACAATGAATTGCAAATAAGCATCCCCTTGACCACCACCGTATTGCGGATGAACCCAGGGGCTGTATTCGTTGATTCGTTGAGATCCCCCGTTTTCGATCCCCACCACGATGGCGCCTTGATCCCCCAGACCATGAAGACGGGTAAGGCATTCGTCCACCTCCCATTCCCCCGCAAAAGAGGTAGCCGCATTGAAGAGGTTTTGACCATCGTGCATATAGATCACGGGGTATCGCTGGGTAGGGGATGTTGCATAATCCACAGGCAAATAGAGCCATATCCGACGGTACCGGTTCAGGGTGGGCATCCAAAAGGTATCGGTCAACAAAGAGACCTGAGCGTTGGCGGTTCCACCTCCACCTCCACCTCCGGAGCTGCTGTGCAAATCTTCCCAACTGAGGATTTTGAGCCGTATCGTATCCCCATTCCCGTACGTAAAGGTTCGGTTAGGGCGGAAGGCCCCCGAGGCATTCCCTTCCACAGAAACCCAAGTCCCGCGGGTGAATTTGAAAGATACTGTGCCGGAGCCTGCCGGCAGCGTGATCCTCCGGGTTGAATCCGGCATGAGACTAAGCTGATGAGCAGATGACCCCGGATTCCATTGGTTAAAGGTCCCGGCAATGAAAACCTGAGCCCCGGCAGGGGTATAGGAAGGAACGGAATCCACGATGATGGTGACCTGCCCCCGCAACGGGGTCCAAGGTAATGTGACAGAAAATGCCGCCCAAAACAAAAAACACCGAATAAACATGGTGTAAAGGTAGGGAAAGAACCTTAACCGCCTGTGTACAACATATTGCATCCCCTGGCTTCTGCTCCCTCTAATCGCCCCAACAATTCCAAGGTTCCATCCGGCAAAATGCGCCCTCTATCGGAGGTTTGAATAAAGGCCAGGCTGTAATAGTTGGAGGTATCCACGATATTGATTCCACCGCGCGCACCGGCGTTTTCCCATTCCAGCGGATTATCGGATCTATAGATACCGATTCCCACTGAAGCTGGAAACACGAAGCCCTCCAAAGCCGAACCTTCGATACGGTATGCCTGCGATCCTAGTTCGGTCATACCGTATTCACTGCCTAGGCGTAGCCCTACCGAGTCCTTGGTTTGCAAACGAAGCCAATCCCTAAAGCCCTCCGGCGTCCAGTCTTGTTCCATGCCTTTGGTTCCTCCCGTTTCGATCAAGATATCCCCAGGGCGAGCTTGCCAAGACCTGTCCTTCCACTGTGGATCCTCAAACCAATCCTTCAAAGCATGCGGTATTCCCCACACCAAGGTCGATCTCCCCTCTTGGCTGGCCAATGCCCACTGCTCCATCAAGGCCTTGTAATCTTTTCGGTAAAAGGCTCCAAATTGAAAGTCCCCATGATCCATGAAATACTGTAACATCGCTAACAGCGAAGACTCCCCTCGATCCATGTAAGAAGGTAGGAGGGCCAACAACGAACGATTTTGGAAATTTCCAAGGCAATGAACCGCATGCCGAAGAGCCCTGCCCATCACATCGGCCTCGTAGGCCATCCAATGCCTCGAACGCTGAGGTTCCTCGGAAGATTCCCCTGTCAGCGTCTTGGACTGAGCTCCGGTTCCGCTGCTTCGGAACAACGTGCTCGGTCGGGGTACCCCCCAATACATCTCTTCTTGCTTGAACGCCTCCACCGGCATGAACACCAATTGATCCGGATACCGTATGGATTCTGCATGAGGGCACACGGCATTCACCCAACGACCAAAGGAAGGCAGAGCCTCGCGCTGACGGTGAAACAGCTCCATGACCCCGGCGGTTTGCTCATCGGTCCATGGCCTGCCTTGATTCACTAGCCCGCCTCCCAAAACAGCGTGGCAGAATAGCCCCCCGTCAACAGCCGAGCGGGCAGCCGTTTGCCCTTGGGATTCATCCCAAAGGCTCCAAAATTGAAGCATTTCCGCTCTCCTGCGGTCCACGGTTGAAGGGGTTCGTCGATTTTGCCTAAAAGTACAATACCCCTGATAAGCGCTCCACATTTGGAATAAATTTGCTTCATGATGCGGCAACCCCAAGGACCAAGGCCTGCACGGCTAATCAGAGCCTTAGGCGTCCTCGTGACCTTGGTCTTGATGACCGGCTGCGATTTGCTCTTTATCCCACAGATTTTTCCTCCCCAAATGGATCTCGTCGCCCCATCGGATACCCTATGGCTCCGATCAGGGCGGGATACCCTTCGTCTGGAATTTCGAATTCGGGACGAGGACGGAGACCTGGGTCGCGATACGATGGACCAGACCAAGGACCTTTGGATGCTGGAAGTCCGCTACGGTAGCCCGGCCTTTGATTCCACCTATACCGAGTACGTCATCCCCAACCTCACCCCCAAGGGTGCGGACAAACGTTTGGATGCCTCCTTGAAAGTACAGGTAGAGCCGTTGACCCTGCGATCCGGCCTGGCCGTCGATTCAGCGCAGTTTTATGTGGTCCTGCGGGACAGGGCCGGGAATTTCTGCCCGGTCCTTGAATTGCCTAAGATTTATTTACGCCCTTGAAAACCCTTGGACAGTGGACTTGCCCGAAAGCTTGAGGAAAATCGTTGTTACAGGATCCCTGTGCCTTTGGATTGCCCTGGCTTTGGCTCGAGTCGCTCAGGCCCAAAGCGGGGGTCGCTCCATGTTTGGGCAAATGCAAGGCCACCTGGACCCGATTACTGCGAGCATGGGCGGTTATGCCCCGGTTTGGGGACTTACTGGACTAGGATCCGCCATGACCAATCCCGCCTTGTTGGAAGAGAGCGGCCCCCATGCATGGTTTGTTGGATGGTCCTCTAGACCTGCTGGCCTGCAACAAGGTGGTTTTGCGAGGAGGCTCCCCTTGAAGGGAATAAGCAATTGGCATGCCGCTGTTGGAACACAATTTACAGGCACCGGCTCCATGGCAGCTACCGACCCTTATGGTTCGGAGATCGGACAAACCCAAGCCGGCGAAGCCGTGATCCAAGCGGGTCTAGGGCAGCGATTCAGCCCGAAGTTGAATTGGGGGGTGCAGACCCGCCTGGTTTCCTCCTATTTAGGGTCTTATTCCGCTTGGGGTGCAGGCTTGAGCATGGCCTTCCGCTATACCGATTCCGCCCAAAAGTTGGGCCTATGTCTGCTCCTGCAGGACGCCAACATCATTTTGAAAGACTATGTGAATACCTCGGCTTCCTCCCGCTTTCCACCAATTCGTATGAGCCTCATCCTAAGCAACGAGTTGAAGCATCTCCCCTTGCGTTGGTCATTGGGCATGCAGCATCTCCAGAATTGGAATCTTCGCTACAACGATCCCAACGACCCTTACAAGACTGATAATTTGCTCTTGGGAGAAGATTCGGTAACCTCTTCCAATCCCTGGTCCGAGCGGGTCCAAGAAGCCTTCTTGCATCTGGTCTTCAATGCCGAACTCCGATTGGGCAAGGCCATCCGCCTCCGCGGTGGTTACAATGCCCTTCAACGGGCCGAATGGGCTTTCCCGGAACGCAGCGGCAGCAGCGGTTTTAGCTTCGGTATTGGCCTGGTCGGACGCCGATTCAGGATGGACTATGGCACCCATGCGCAAACCTTGGCAGGAAGGCAAAATTCGGTCGCCTTTGCTTGGAATTTTCATTAACACAATTATCCAAAACCATGAACCTCATCGCAACATTAAACAAAAATTTCCGCCTCCTCCCCGCCTTGCCCCTTACAGCTTTGCTCCTGCTTGGTTTAGGCTCCACCCCTGCATTGAAGGCCACTTCGTCCATGGTGAATCCCTCGATGGTGAATTCTTCGAAGGACAGCTATCCTTCTGTTTCGGTGGACTCCGTGCGTATCTACCAAATTTACATCCGCAACTTCAGCTCCCAGGGCAACCTGCAAGGGGTCATTGCCGGCCTGGATCGCATTCAAGGGCTTGGCTGCAACACCTTGTGGCTCATGCCGGTGCATCCGGTCGGCATCGTGAACCGCAAAGGCACCTTTGGCTCCCCTTATGCCGTCCAAAATTACCGGCTCATCAATCCAGAGTTTGGTACAGACCAAGACTTTAGTCAATTGGTGAGCGAATGCCATCGCCGTGGGATGCGGGTTATTCTGGATTGGGTGGCTAACCATACTGCCTTTGATCATCCATGGATTCAGCAAAACCCGCAGTGGTACACCCGTGATACGCAGGGACGAATCCTGCCCCCCAACGATGATTGGACCGATGTAGCGGACTTGAATTTTGATGAACCCGCCCTGCGCAATGCCATGATTCAAGAAATGGAATACT
>Ga0214923_10005927_pt1 | contig 13942 bp, 15 predicted proteins | sample LL1510_MetaG_FD_177993 | JGI IMG/M metagenome (GOLD analysis project Ga0214923, IMG submission 177993) | Freshwater microbial communities from Lake Lanier, Atlanta, Georgia, United States - LL-1510 | ecosystem: Environmental > Aquatic > Freshwater > Lake | place: USA: Georgia | collected... | reverse complement strand
CCTATGTTAGAATCTCAAAAAAGAGCCTATAAAAATTATGTTCAAAGAAAAAAAGAAGCAGGCACATGGAAAAATTATACTAAAAAAATAGAATGTCCAATTTGTAAAAAAATATATTTAAATACTAATAAACCACATCATATATTAACTAAATATCATAATAATGCGTTAAAAACATTTATTGCTAATAATCAACCAATTTAATTATTTATAATTTTTTTTTTTTATATAATATACTAATTACATTTTAATTACTATTTAAAGATATAATATATATTAAATATATATAACAATATATAATGAGTGTAATTAATCCTAAAACGAATCGCTCAGTAAAAACTAATACTAAAACATATCAAAAACTTTTAAAAGAATTTGATTATGATGAAACAAAAAGAATTTTAATTCCAAAAGATAAAAATAAATATCAATATTCAAAAAATAAAAATCAATATGTTTTAAAAACTAAATTATCTAATAAATTTGATAAATCATCTAATAATGTGCAACTTAAAGATGATTATATTAAATCTCCAACTGGTAGAATTATTAAAAAAGATGGAACCGCTTATAAAAAATTTATTAAAAATGGTTATAAAGTATTAAATGATATTTTTATTAAACCAAGTAATATTACAACATTCAAGGCTGAATTTCAAAATTTAAATAAAGATAATTTTAAAAATACTAAAATTATTACATTATCAATCCCTGATATTGATGAAGAATTAATTTATTATTATAAAAATTATAAAGATTTTCAACAATGGTTTAAAAGTGTATATTATCAATATGAAGATACAAATTATAATGTCAATTTAAATTTATACGAAACTAATGATAATATAAAATTTGGAGTTGCATATGATGGCACGCGAAATTGTGTAATTGAATCAGTAAAAAAACATATGTATAATATTAAAAATAGTAATCCTATTACTAAAAAAGAAGAACAATATATTTTAGATTGTTTTTCTGAATTTGAAGAAGGAGTATTTGAAGATGATTATAATAATATTGCTGATAAATTTAGATTATATATTAAATTACATGTATATGGAAAAATTTATGAATATGGAAAACAAGAATATAAAAAAAATAGACCAATTTTAAATTTAAATTATCATAATAATCACGTAGAAATTTTAAATAAAACAATAGAACCAGAAAAAGAAATTATTAAATTTAAACTTGATAAAGAATGTAATTGTTTAGATAATTTATCATTTAGTACAGATTTTAAACATACATGTAATTTACAATATCAATTAGAACAAATTGATTTATCAACAATTGTTAATATTAAATTTAATTGTTATAAAAAACTTATGGGTATTATTACACATGATAAAATTTATAAATATTCACATGATGAAGTATTTGAATTAAATAATAATGAATATTCATTATATGATAAAGTATCAAATGAAATTATGGATTATTTTTCAGAAAAACCACAATCTATTAATACTGACCTAGAAATCACAAAACAATTATGTTATAATCAAATCTTTTATAATAATCAAATATTAAAAGCAAATGAACAATATAAATTATTAGATATTAAAAATGCTTATGACAATTTTGGTGAATTACCTACTGATTTATTAATTAGAATTAATACTAATAAATTACATAAAGAATTAGGATTTTATTATATTACTTATCATTGTCCAATTAGAAATATTAATATTTCAGAATGGCGATTTACAGAATATATTTTAACATTACAAAAACATAATATTAAATTTACAATTCAACAAGCCATGCTATCATCAGGTAAAACAACATTAGATATTAATAAATTAAATTCTATTTATAAACAATATGATAAACGATTTTTCCATATTTTATTAGGAAAATATCAAGTATATGAATTTAATAAAAATATTATTACTACTGATTATGAAATTTGCCGTAAATTTGGTGGTATTACTTATAAGATTGGTAATGAAGAATTATATATCTGTCCTAATGAAAAATTTCAATCAACTAATAATTATTATCCACATATTGTCGGAGCAATTCATGATTACACAAATTCAAAAATTTTAGATACAATTTTAAATTATAAATTAAAACCTTTAAGAATTTGGATTGATGGTATTATATTAAATGAATATCCTAAAAATTATCCAGATTATTTTAGAGAAGAAACTAAAATTTATAAGAAAGACCAAAACCCAGAATTAATTTATAATAATCATGATAAATTACAAAATACTTATAATTATGTTCATTTACTTCCTAATAAATTATCAGCAGTTTTAGGTAAAGCAGGAACAGGTAAAAGTACATATATTAGAGAAATTGCAAATAATATTCCAAATACTCAAATTTTAGTACCAAGTAAACCATTATTAAAAGATTATCAAGATTGTAAACATGTTATGACATATCAAAGATTTTTATCACCAAATACTAAATTATCACAACATGATATTATTTTAATTGATGAAATGTCTATGATTAATCAATCTGATTTAAAAACTATTATTAAAAAAGCAAATTGTAAAGTTATTATCTTTGGCGATACTCGTCAACTACCATGTATTACAGGTAAACCAATTGATATTAATAAAATTCAAACTATGTACTTTTTAGAAGTTCATAGACAAGAAGATGAACAATTTATTAATTTATTAGATTATACATATGATAATGCATCAGTAGATTATATTAATAAAAAATTTTCAGTAGAATATTGTATTAATAACAATATTTTAATTTTATCACCAATCAAATCAGAAATTAGACGTATCAACAAAATCGGATATCAAATAAATAAATCAAAAAAAATTGATGAAAATTTTAAAGTTAATATGCCAATCATTTGTAAAAAAGAAATCAAAACAAAAGAAATTTATAATGGAGAAATGGGACGTATTATTAATTACGATAGTAAAAAAGTATCAATTAATTTATATGATACTATTTATGAAATTACAGTAAAACAATTAAATAATCATTTTGATTTATGTTATAGTACAACTTATCATAAAATTCAAGGTAAGACAATTGAAAAGGGTATTAATATATGTTTAAATTTAACAGGATTAAAATATTTTGATTGTAAAAAAGAAATGTTATATGTAGGTTGTAGTCGTGTACGTTCATTAGACCAATTAAGTATTCTTGCCACGCCCTAGGACTACGCTCCGTTGGATTAAGTAGTTTGTTTAAAAATAAGTTTAATAACTAAATTAGGGTCTAAAATATTTAAAATTCTACCTGCTTGGTCAAAAAACGATAATACTAATTCCCTATGGCTACCAATACAAGGCACAAATTGCAACTCTTGTGGAGAAGCATTTATTTGCTGACCAATAGAAGCATCATTATTAGTAAATACATGTATTAAAGTACTATTACTTGAAAAAGTATTATAAGCACAACTTAATCTCATTTGTATAGCATTAATTGGGTTTACATTTGGTGTATAATCTGAATTTTTAGTATAAGTTGCAGGATTGCCAGTTGCCGAACTAGGATAAGTTCCAGCATTAAATCCTATAATATCTTGAAAATCATTAGTTGAAGAAATTGTAATTTGCATATGTTTTAAACCTCCAGAATTTGTAAATGCATTAGTCATATTAGTTCCACCAGATGTATAGCCACTAGGGAGTGCAGATTCAATAACTTTTGTCGTCCATTGAACTTGATATGAAGTTGGTGAAATTGTAAAAGAAGCATAATAAGTATTTAATCCACTAGTATTATTAGTAATATATAAACCATTTTGAATAAACCAATATTGTAGATAATTATTTAAATCTGTAATATTATATGCACCATCTGGAATAGTAATAACTTGGTCACTCATACCAGGAATAGATAAAGTAAATTGATTATTATTTAATGGGTAACTATTAATATTATACCATGAATAATATATAAAAGCATTGCCAACAGCAACACTAAAATTATTTAAATCTATTGTACTAGGAAGACTTAAAGCATAAGTATTTGCTGAACGTCTATTTTCAGATGAAATTAAAACTGGAAAACCTGAATTCATATTTTATTTATTAGATTACCTATAAGTCAAATATATTATATAAAATATAAAAATTAAATTAAAATTGTTTTACAATATCTGTTATATTATGTCTAATATTTTTATTATTAAAATCAATCATCATAAAATTCATTGGCTTTTTAGTTAATTCATTATAAATTTGTTCTAATTCGTTTTTATTCATACCTAGAGCGAACTCAGATAAAATCATGTTTAAATCCCTTTTTTGCATACCACGTCCTAACCAAATATAATTAACATTTTGTCTAATTAATTTATCAGTTTGATAAAATGATTGTGAAATATATATCATTGAATAACCTAATTTTCTACCTCGAATAAACATTTCACCTATTGCTTTATTTTTATCTAATACTAAATCATCAAATATAACTAATCCATTCTGTCCAGAATCCATTTTTTCAAATTCTGGTATTTTACCACCATAATAAATTTCAACTCCTTTTTTTAATTTATCTTGTAAATAACTATATAATGGTTCTTCTGCTTTTGTACAAATAATAATTTTATGAAATGTTTTATTCATAAGATATAGCAAATTAAGACACAAATTCGACTTACCACCACCACTACTACAGCAGATGAGTGAACGGAATGGAATTTCTATTTTATGCTTTTTAAAGTTAGGATTTAATACTTTAGGTTGTTTGATATTTTCATAAAAATTAAACATTTATCTTTTATATTATATATACTAAATAAGAACAACAATTTTTATATTATATAAAATATAAAAATTTATAAAAAATGGATTCTTTGCCACCATATTTTAATACTGGAACATTTAATACATCAGCATTTTATACAGAAAAAGATTATTTAACAAAAGAAGAAGCTGATAAATTATATTTATCTATTAGTACATCATCTAATTTTACAGCATTATCTGGTGTTACTCCTGGAACAGTTACAGCATCAAAAGCAGTAATAGTTGACTCAAATAAAGATATTACTGGTTTTAGAAATTTAACAAGTTCAACATTATATACAACTAATTCTTTATCATTTTCAGCATCTAATTCTTTAAGTTCTTCTACATGTAATTTAAATATAGATTCTGTAAGTGGTGACCAAACTTTAGGTAGTACAACTTCTAATAAATTTCATCTTAGAAGTAATGGTTCTAGAAAATTAACAATTAATAGTAGTGGATTAATAGGAATTAATAATACAGCACCAACAAAGCAATTAGATATTATTGGTGATACAGCAGTATCAAATAGTTTAATGCAAATATCAGATGGAATTGTTCAATTTCAAACATATTTTGATGGAGTACAATGTTGTTTACAAACCGGAACAAATAATCGACTAAGTTTTGCTGTAAATAATGGAAGTGTTGCTGCTTATGTAGAAACAGATTCAAGTTTTAATGTTAATAATACTTTATATTGTAATAATACTATTCAATTAAATGACTCAACTCCAATTGCTTTAACAACATCAACAACTGGAAATAGTTATCCCATGCATATTCATGCCGTGACAGCATCGACTGGTTTATTAAATGGTATTGCTTTTAATACATCATCAACAGATACAGTACCATTGGCTTCTATAATTTTAGATAAACCAAGTAATTCAAATGGAAATTTAATATTTTATACTCGACAAGGTGGAGCAACTATTTCTGAAGTAATGAGATTAAATAATAGTGGAAATGTAGTTGTAGCAAATACATTATCTACTACAACTTTATCAACTACAAATTTCACTCTTAATAGTATATCAGTTACAGCAACAGGTACACAATTAAATTATTTATCAGGTACAACATTAGGAACTATTACAGCATCTAAAGCAGTTACTGTTGATTCTTCAAGTAATATTAATAGTATTTTAAATTTAACTAAAACAGCAGACTCAAGACAAATATTATTTACAAATGGTACATCAACAGGAACTGTATTTCATAGTAATAATGGTACTCTTTTTATGGGAACAATTTCAGCTAATGATTTTTCACTTCAAACAAATAATACTGTAAGAGTTAATATAACATCTGCTGGTGTTACAAATATAATTAGTGGATTTCAATTAGCAGGTAGTACTGTAAATTCTACTGCTACAGAATTGAATTATTTATCAGGTGTAACTACTGGTACAGCATCTGCTAGTAAAGCGTTGGTATTAGATTCAAATAAAAATATTATTGGAATAAATAAATTAAATATAACAAATGCTAATTCAACAGCACTAACAGGAACAACTACTGCTGACCAATATAGTTTATCATTATTATCTACAGTATCCGGGATTGGTCAATATCCTGGATGTTCAATAGCATTTAGAAATGCTGCAGATAATACAGGAATGCCATTTAGTGTAATTTTATCGGAAAGAACAGGTACCGGCTCAGGAGATTTAGTATTTTTAAATTTAGGTGCTGCCAATGTTAGTGAGTGTTTGCGGGTTGCATCAACTGGAGCATGTGCTGTAAATCAATCTTTAATCGCTCAACTTTCAGTTGGAGGCTCCAGTTATTACACAGATGGGAGTTATCAAAAATTATTAAATCTTCAGAGCAATAATTTTGATGCTGTTGAATTTGAAATTCAAGTCAATTCAGGGGCTAATACTACATCAACAAATGCAGTATTTATGGGGACTCTTACAAATAATGATTTAAGAATTGGAGCCAATAATTCAACTAAAATGATAATAAAGGCAAATGGTTATGTAGGTATTAATACAACATCACCATCAACATATTTATCAGTTTCTGGTACAGTTTCAAATACATTTAATGTAGGAGGTCAATTATATGCTATAGGCTCATCAACTGCATATACAACATCTCAATTAGGTCCAGTAACTGTTAGTGTTTCAGCAACATTTGCAGGACCAATTCAATGTAGTTCTATTTATTGTACTTCAGATAGAAGAGTTAAAAAAAATATTAATTTATTAGATAATAATTATTGTGAAAATTTATATAATGCTAATGTTTATACTTTTGATTATATTGGTTCTGATGATACAATTCCAAAAATTGGATTTATTGCACAAGATTTAAATAAATTAGGTTATATTAATTTATTAAATCTTAATGAAAATCAAAATTTAAAATTTGAAGAAGAAGGTGATATTGAAGGAATTCAAATGTCTATAGATTATAATAAAGTTTCAGTAATTAATTTTATGATGATAAAAAAATTAATGAATAAAAATAAAGAACTTGAAGAAAGATTAAATAAATTAGAAAAATTTATATCTAAATTAGATATACAATAAAATTAACTTCACTAATTTAAAAATGCCATATATATCTAAAAAACGTGCTACTGAATATGGATATGATAATCCTAATTTACAAACTATTCAAGTACCAGATAAATATCCAATTACAGATGCTAAAAGATGGTTAAAAGAAAATGGTTATTTATATAAAAATCATAGAAAAACTACTAATTATAATAGATTTATTCAAAATGATGTAATACGTGGTGCTCAATATTATAGTAAAACTCTACCAAATGGTATTATTTTAACATTTCAAAAATTTTAATTTTATTAATATACACCACTATTTTACTTCAGTCGTAACGGTAATACTACTGATTTTCTTCAAAAATAAAATGAAAAAATACCATTTAAAAAAATCCAAAAATAATAAAGAATTTATTGAATCATTATTAAATAATTATGATGAACCTGAAGCAGATAAAATAAATAAGTTTAATGAAAAATCATTATCAAAAGAATTAAAAAAATTAATTAAAAATAATTCTAATAATATAGTAAAGAGTTCAGGAGGTGGTTTAAAACTCAAACCAATAGATACTCACATACTAATACAATGAGTTATTCTAGACGAAGAAACGGAATAGCTACTATTTCAACATTATTACATCCTAAAGAAGAAAAAAAAGAAGAAATACCAGACATTGAAGATTTAACTTATAAATTACAAAAAGTAAAAAATAATAAAAGAATAGAATTATTAAATAATTTTTTAGATACTAATACAAAATTTGATGATGATGAATATACATTATTATCAGATATTAGAAAAAAATTTAAAGAATATTGTTATAATTTAGATAAAAATAATTTAAATAATATGTCTTATAATTTATCTAAAGATGATATTATAATTTATAATGAAAAATTTAAAATTAAATATTATTCATTTTGTAAATCTTGTAATACAAGATATCGTACTGGATGCTGTGATGAAAATAATAGATTAAATCGTTCAAGTAAAGAAGTTGTTTTATATATGAAATTAAAAACTTAGCTCCTAGCCACGACTCAAAGAGTCTATTCTTAATCCTGAACCTTTTAGTTGATTAACTAAATTATCAATTTCTTTTTCTAATTTAGGATTATCATTTCCAGATTTTATAGAAAAATATTTTAATAATATTTGTGCTTTAATTAATTTTTTTTTACGATATTTATTTATTTTCATATTAATATAATTAGTTCTAAGTATATTATTATAAAATATTATTTTTAAAATATTATTTTTAAAAAATGGTTTATAAACCTGCTAATATTAATCTTTCAAAAGCACAAGTATTAAAGGCTGCACAAGGAAAACCTATTCGTTTAGCACATAGTCAACTTGGTCAAGGTTCAAATGTAATTTTACTACATCCAACTAATTACAAGTTAATTGAACAAAGTGTACGTAAAGGTAAAGGTATTACTCTATATTTAGCACCTGGAGAATTACAAGCAACTTTAGATTCAAATATTCAAGGTACAGGATTTATTGATTGGTTAAAAGATAAAGCCTGGCCTTGGTTAAAAAAGAATGTTCTTCCTGCCGTTGCTGATGCTGCTGTAGGACCTCTTTCAGCATTTACTGGTCAACCTGCTTTAGTTGGAGCCGCACGAACTGCTTTAAAAGAAGCAACTGGAATTGGAGCAATGCCAAAAAAAACTAAAAAACCAAAAGGAGAAGGACTTTATTTAAATTCTCCAAAAGGTCGAGGTCTTTATTTATAGCCACGCTCCTTAGGAGCTATGCTCCGTGGGATAAACATCTTTAAATAATTTATAAAATTCTTTTATTCCATCATTTGGATTATTTTTTTTTTGTAAAAATTTTAAAAATAATACACATAATTGACCACACATTTCGCTTCTTAAACTTTGAATTTCAAAATGACTATTTGCTTGTTTATAATTTTTTGGTATTATATTAGGTGGAGGTTGATTGTATGAATCAAAATATATTTTATATTTTGTATTAGCACATATCCAATGACTACCATTATTTTTATCATCTAAATTCATTATAATATTTTCATAATTATTTTTGTAATCATTAAATTTATTTTTTCTTATTATTATTAAATCATTTAATCCTAATTGATTCGCTAAATTATATAATTCATTTGTAGAACTTCTATTAATTAAATTCCCAAACATTGGAATTAATTAATTTTTTTTTTCTAATTTTTATATTACTAATAATATATTATTTCTAATATTTTAACTAAAAAAAACCCTTGTTTTTATTAAACTATGAGTTTAGAAGGTGATACTTTAGTGTTTGAAAATTCAGTTCGTGATAATTCAGAACCTGTATTATTTAATGAAAAAAAATATAACTTTATTACTGATTCTACTAGTAATAGCGGACAATTTTCAAGTGGTCAAATTCAATTTGATTTATCAACATTTTCTAGCCAAAACTGGGTTTCGTTATCAGAAGCCGTAGTTGAATTTCCTGTAAAAATAACTGCCCAATTAACAACTGCTGGGGCAGGAGGAACTACAGGTACTCAAAGTGCTGGTATTTTTGCTGCTGTATGTAAAAATGGTTATCATCAATGGATTAATTCAGCACAATTAATTATTAATGGGCAAACTATTCAAAGTCAACAACCATATGAAAATGTCAGTGCTAGTTTTCGTATTTTAAAAAATTGGTCGCAAGATACATTACGAAAATGGGGACTTTCTTGTGGTGTTGCTATTGATGATATTACTGGAGATTCCGAAGTTGCTACAACTTATAATACAACAATTGGTTTAAATAATGCTACTTATAGTACCGTTGCTACATCAATTCGTGGTTTTGATGCGGTAAATAATCAAAATGTATTATTTAATAAGGGCGTTTCTAGCCGAATGCAACATATTAATAATAATATTGCTTCTACTACAGTCGGAGGACGTACAATTGGGTCTTCTGGTTATAAAAATGCTGGTAAATCAAATGTTGGAGTTGCTTCTGCTTCAAATAGTGTAAATACTTATTTACATAGTCAATTCGTAATGGCAACCGTTCGAGTTAAAGATTTATTTGATATTGACCAATTTCCATTATGTAAAAATATTAAAGGTTATATGTACCTTACTTTTAATTCTTTTCAAGTTCAATTAACTGGTGGATTAAATACTTCTGGTTCAATTACTTCTGTTAATGTTACTCCATTAACTGGTTTAACTTGTCCATTTAATGTAATTTACGATTCAAACGGCGGCGTACAATTATCAAATACTGCAACTACAACTGCTCCAATTATTACAATAATAGGTACAATTGATGGAACTTCAAATAATAACATTAATTCAAGTGGACCTTTAATTTCAAATGCTAGACTTGTAATGCCATATTATAGCGCAAATCCTAATACTGACTCAGCCTTATCTAAAGTTCAAAGTTTTAAAACATTAGAAAAAATCGTAAATCCTTTTACTATGGCTGCTGGAGAAACTAAAAATTTTACTATTACAGTTGGTGTTTCAAATCCTACTAAATTAGTATTATTACCAATGTACCAAAATTTAGGGGGTGCAAGTTATTTAAATAATCCAGAAGTTAGTCCATTTGATACAGTTCCTGCTACAAGTTCTCCGTTTGCAAAATTAGATAATATTCAAGTATATGTTGCAAATAAACCTTTATTCCAATATCCAATTCAATATGACTATGAACATTGGATTATGAATGGTGTACAAGAAGGAGCAAATTCGGGATTAGTTGATGAAATGACTAGTGGACTTTTAACACAGCAACTATGGGAGCAAAATCATAGATACTATGTTTTTGACTTACAAAGACGTTTAAAATCAGATGATGGTATGAGTCGTTCAGTGCAAATTAGTTGCACTAATGGTTCTCCAACTTCACCAGATGGAAGTAATCCCGGTTTTGGTATGAAAGTTATTGCAATTCTATTTTATGAAAAAAATTGGGATATTAACACCGCTACTTGTGCCATTCAAAGCGCTTAAATGCATATAAATCATATAAACGCTTTATTTTTTTATATTAAAGATAAGATTTTATATATTATATAATAAGCATAATGCAGATTGGGAGAGTATATAAAATTATTCATAATCAAAGTAATATTTGTTATGTTGGTTCAACATTTGATAAATTAAGAAATAGATTTGGTAAGCATAAAAGAAATAATGATACTTGTATTTCAAAATATTTTAAAGAATATGGTGTTGAAAATTTTAAAATTATTTTAATTAAAGAATATGAAGTATATGATAAAAAGCATTTATTAGCCTATGAGCAATTATGGATTAATAAATTAAAATCTATTAATATAATGCAAACTTTTAAACCGTTAAAAAAACAATTTGAAGCAAATAGACAAAAAAATTTAGATAGAACTGAATATTTAAAAAATTATTTTCAAAATAATAAAGAAAAAAATAAAGAAAAAATAAAAGAATATCGTGATAATTACCGAGAAATCAATAAAGAAAAAATTAATAAAAAAATAATATGTGAATGTGGTGGTAAATATACATTAAGACATAAATCTACACATTTAAAAACTAAAAAACATTTAAATTTTAATAGTCTCTAATTTTATTAAATATTTCATAATTAAATATATTTTTTTATAATATAAACGGAGTACACTATCATTTCTAAAAATGGCTTCTTTATATTATGTTCCATTAAATCGACGTCTTCGTACTTATTATAATGAAGTAGCCGAAAAACAAATTGATATTAATAATGATTATGTATTAAATCAACAATTATTATTTGATGAAAGAATGCAACGTAATGCTTTTACTACTTTTGAAAATCAAAAAAAAATAATCGAAAAACAAAAAACTGAATCTAAAAATTTAAATGCAAAAGAATTTCAAAAAAAATTATATTTAGAAAATCCTGAAATATATTATTTACCACCAAGTGAAAAATCAAAAACATTAGCAATTGAACAACCTGAAATATTCGCATTACCACCAAGTACTCGCAAAGCCTTAGAGATAGAACAAGAAGGCAAACCAAAAGGTGGAACGCCTAGAGGTTCACCAATAACTAAAATATCCTCTAGAAAACCAGATGGAGAATTAACACCATTTGGACAATTAGCAGAAGATGCCAAAATACGTGTATATTTAAAAGGAGACCCTATTTATGAAAAAATCCGTGAAAGTACCCGTGCTACTACGGGTTCAACTGTAGGATTACCTATAAAACGAGAATTGCAAAACATAGCGGAACAAAATAATTTAGAATTTGATAAAACAGCAAATGTAAAAAAAAATATTGATATAATGTTAAAAAGTTTATATAAAAAAAAATTAGAAGAAGGTACCATAAAAGGTGAAGGATTTATAAAAAAAAATAAATACTTAAAATATAGAAAGACTAGATACTAAGTTCCATTGGAAAAATGAAATTATTAGGATTTGAAAAAGGTAAATATCCAAAAAAATATAATGCTATTTTAGAAGAAAATGGACAAATTAAAAAAATAGGTTTTGGTCATCAAAATTATGAACAATATAAAGATTCTACAGGTTTAAATTTATATTCTCATTTAGACCATTTAGATAAAAAACGTAGAGACCTTTATTATAAACGTCATAATAAAAATTATCCAAAATATAGTGCTGATTATTTTAGTAAACGTTTTCTGTGGACTTGAATGGTAGAATTATCAAAAAAAAAATTATCAAATTTTTATGATAATTTTTTATGATAATTAAATTTTGATAATGTAATTGTGATTATATTATTATAAATTTTTTTTATAAATTAATTAATTAATTTTTTTAACACTACTATAACTTAAATGCTTTTTAGTTTTTGTATGTTTTAATTTAGAACTGTTCGTATATTTTCCACCACATATACAATCAAATTTTGTATTTAATTTATCTTTTATTTTTTGATAATATATTTTTTTTTGCTCAGTTCTTTTTTTATCTTTAAGTTTAAAATATTCTTTATTTTTTTCATAATATTCTTTTTGGTATATTTTAATTTTTATATTTTCCAAATTCTAAAATCATTTTATAGTAATACTAGAGGAGTAGTATATATTATATTTCAAAAAAAAAATAATTAATTAGATATACCCGACAAGACTAGCTTGCGTGTCTGGTTAATGTGTAGTTTAAAAAAAATAATATATAGGTTTCATGAATATCCTGATATACTAATTAATAAATATAATTCACCTTATGATTATATGCGTTATTGTAATTTTATTAGAATGTTAAATCATTATTGTAAATGTAATTCTAATGACAAAATAAATTTCTATTAATTCTTAAATTTGTAAATTCATTTTTTAAATCTTCTTGAGATTTTTTATATTTATTTTCAATTAAATTTTTATAATAAGGATTATTTAATATTTTATATGGAGTTGATTGTGGATTAATATTAATTAATTCATTTTTTAGTTTATTATAATTTTTTATAACTTCATATTTATTATAATTGTCAATCATTGAATTTATTTTATTATTCAATTCATTAACTTCATTTTTAAAGAATTCTAAATTTTTTTTTAATTCTTTATTTTCTAAACTTTTTTTTTCAATTGTCTTATTTAAGTTTATAATTTCTTTTTTTAGATTATTTTTTATTATTAATTTTTTATGAATATGACAATATGGTTTATTTGGTTCTAATTTGCATTTTTCATTTAATTTTGTTATTTGATTACA
>Ga0214923_10005926_pt1 | contig 13943 bp, 11 predicted proteins | sample LL1510_MetaG_FD_177993 | JGI IMG/M metagenome (GOLD analysis project Ga0214923, IMG submission 177993) | Freshwater microbial communities from Lake Lanier, Atlanta, Georgia, United States - LL-1510 | ecosystem: Environmental > Aquatic > Freshwater > Lake | place: USA: Georgia | collected... | reverse complement strand
ACAATAGAACCACCTATAACCGGTATACCTCAAAATACTACATTACAACCTTCAATATCTAAATTAACAATAGAACCACCTATAACCGGTATACCTCAAAATACTACATTACAACCTTCAACATCTAACTTACCACTTAAAACAAAACCACATATAACTTATATACAAAATTCTTCCTCCCAACTTTCAACTTCTTCTAAATTAAGAAATCCTAACTCAAAACCAATAACTCCAAAATTAAGAAAACCTAACTCAAAACCAATAACTCCTAAATTAAGAAAACCTAACTCAAAATCAATAACTCCTAAATTAAGAAAACCTAACTCAAAATCAATAACTCCTAAATTAAGAAAACCTAAATCAAAACCAATAACTCCTAAATTAAGAAAATCTAAATCAAAATCAATAACTCCTAAATTAAGAAAACCTAAATCAAAATCAATAACTCCTAAATTAAGAAAATCTAATTTAGTAAATTTTAAATCTAATTCTAAAAAAAATAAATTTCATAATAATTCATGGAATACAAAATATAAAAATAAATATTTGATAGATTTAAATTATTATACTAAATATATAAAATATAAAATAAAATATTTGCATCTTTGCACAAACACCATCAACATTTTAAATTATAAGAAAACTTAAGTGTAAAAAATTAATTATATACTATTGTATAGTAAAAATTAAATATCATCTGTTTACAAAATAAGAAGGTCTTTTTCTATATTAAATATTGATTCCGCCATATTTAATATATTATGAACTGCAATTTTATATCTGTTATGGATTACTTTGCACAGAGGCTTTATATACTAATATCAGTAATTTATTATAAAAATAAATTTTACCTTATATTTTTTGGCTTTTTATTAGATCTTTTAATAAATGTTTATAATTCATTATTACAAAAATAATATTATTTGGATATTATGAATTCATTTATTAAATATTTTGTATAGCATACATCATTAGTTTTACTTTTTTAAGTATTTATAAATAAAAGTTTTTCTTATATATTTTATAATTATATATAAAGTTTAGAGAACAATATATAATTACATTTTTATAAATTATGTAACTTTATTTATAACTAAACATATTTATTATTGCCATTTATAATTAGTGTTTATTATAATTAAACATAATTCTAACTATAATCAGATTGTGTTTTCTATATATATTTATTATTATAAGTTATATTGTTTTCTTAATTATTAAATTATTTTTGTTTATTATTAATTTTAATAAGTTAAATAAAATAATAGGGAACTTTATTAATCTCAATTATTATATTAAAATTATTAATTTATAATTTTAATATAATAATAAATAGTAAATGAAACATATGATAATAAATTTGTCCACTAATAAAAATATTAATTAATAATAAATATATATTTTGTATAATCAAATATTATAAAAATTAAATAATGTTAATAAAGTTCTTAATATTTTTTATATTATTTAATAATACATAAATAAACTTATTTTTTTTAGGATATTATTTTAAATAAAATTTTAATAAACGTATATTCAAAATAATATATTTTTATAACTTAATATAAATTAGTTTATCTTATAAAATAGATATGTAATTACTATAATTAATATACTAGAATAAATTTTTTAATATATCTTTTATACAAAAATAATATTGTTAGAATAATATTTTTATAATTTAAATAAAGATAACATGGTTCACATAAAATTTTATTTTTTAGTTTATATTTTTATGTTTCTATAATTTTAGGAAGTTTCATATTTTTTTTATGAAATGTTTTTAATTGTTCAGTTGTTAATTCTAGTTGTTCTTCTAATTCTTTTTTTTTAATATTCATTTTATTAATTTGTTCTTCATATGTGTCAATATTATATTGTAATTTAGTTTTTTCTTCTTCTGTTATGTCTATTTGATTAATTTTATTTTGTAAATCATTAATATTATCATTTATAGTTGAAATATTATCTAATACATTCTGTCGTACTAATTCATTTTTACGTTGTTCATGAAATATTTTAGCTTTTTCTTGATTTTCTAGATAACCTTTCATAATATTATTTAATTCTTCATTAGCATATTCACTATCTTTAATATATTTAGATTCCGGGTCTGGATCATAAGCTAACCATTTACCACTTTCTCCAACAAAAACATTAAAATATGGATCAATACTTTGTAATTTTTTAGCATGATCACACGCTTTTTCATATGTTTCAAAACATCCTCTTACTTTAATACCACATAATGTTTTTTTATTTTCATGATCACTTAAAAACGAAATACATAAAAATTTTTGATCAACTGGTATTAATGCATCTTCTGATAAATAATCTACTTTTTTCATATAATATAATATATATTATTATCTTTAAATATATTAATATATTAATATATTTATGATATTAGACATGTTTTTTATTCATACATCATAATACTATTATTATATTTATGAAATAATAATTAAATTTATTTATTCATTTATATATTATCAAAGTTAATATATTTAAATTTGTTGATAACATCTGAAAAATATAGTTCCATAATATCTAAAATTAGATTTATTATATATAAATATACTATGCAGTAATATTATTAGATATATTATTTTTACCATATATAATTTAAATATTTTAGTAACAATTATTAACCAAGTATCCACACAAAATACTAATGAAGGCAAACCATGTAAAAATAATTATAAATTTTATATAAATAAATTATATAATGATACCTATAAAAGTTTATTATTGATGATAATAATTATTTAAGTTAGAACTTTATTTATTTTAAATTATGAAGTTAATAATATTATACCAAATATAAAAATAAATATGTGAATATTTTATTAAACAATTACGTAAATATAATATTTAAAAAGTAATATTTATTAGATAATAATATTATAAAAATACAATTTAAAAATACAATTTAAAAATAATTATTATCAATAGTATTATCTTTGGTAGTAAGTTTTTTTATAGATAATTTATAAAAATAAGTTATATTAAATTTATAATTATTTTTACATAATTTACCTTAATTAGTATTTCATATAGACACATGATTCATAATTGTTAATATTAATTATTATCTATTATAATTTTTTATTGAATAATTTTGTAAATAAATATTATATATATATTTAAATCAAAATAATAATTTTATTATATAAAAATATTACTTATTTTTATAAGTTTTATAACATTTTTGTAAAAATAGTAAATAAATTTTAAAAATAATCTTAGTTCCTATAATTATTATTATAATATTATTAAAATATTATATAATTTATCTGAAAACAACAATAATTATCAAAATAAATAAAATATCTTATAATTAATAATGCTAGTATTAATATTATTTATAATATGTATAATAATATGCATAAGTTGTAATAATTATGAAAAATTTGAGGATATATATAATTATAAATATTCCGATGATTTTAAAAATATGTTTATACAACCAACTATATGGTTAGGTTATCAGGATTTTGACGGAGTTGGAAAAATACAAAAATTATATATAAATAATTATGATAATCCAATTTAATTATTTTTAATAAATAGATCCTATAAAATAACATCATATGCTTTCTATATATATTTATTATTATAAGTTATAATTAACGCCTTATTATTTTTGTTTTCAAAGAAATTATAAAAATATTATAACAATTAGAATTATTCTGACAAAATATAGCCTTATTTATTTTATTATATAAAGGAACATAGTTTATTCTTATATAATTTATATATGGGCGTTTTATTATAATTTTATTTAAAAATTATAGATTAAAAATTATTGTTATTTTCAGAAAAATTAAACTAAACTACGTTCCGTTCCAAAATAATTTTTTAAACCATAACTTAAAATATTTGGAATGGAATGTAGTTTATTTTATTTTTTTTTTAATTTTTATAATTTATCAAATGATAATATATATAAATTAATACCAAAGTATTATATATTGATTCTAAATAAGTATATTAATATCCTTAAATTAATGGAAAATAATATAAATTCCTATTTAAAACCCAAAATTGTTATGGATAACAATGACACCATAGAACAATCCGGGATACAAGAAATATACAAACGCTATAATAATTATAATGATTATAACAATAAAAATCCAACAGATGAATATCAAATAAAAAAATGAACTGATGAAGTTAAATTAATAGAACCACACACAAAGACCTCTTTACACCATATCCTATACTTTTATCTATGTTTAGATATAGTGAATCTCTATATAAATAATGAATAATGCGCATTATTATTATCTATTATAACACTTATTTAATAGATTTTGAAACTTCTTTTACATTGTGTATTTTTTATTTTATTATTGTGATTTTTGGATATCCAAAATAATGGTTACTGGAAAAGTTATTAAATCCCTTAAAATATTTAATAAATAAATAATTAAGACGTAATTATTTATTTATTAAATATTTTAAGCTATATAGTTTATAAAAAAATTATTATATTGAGATCTTCTATTGTTTATATTTATATTTATTTAGTAAAGCTTTGCTTGAATATTATAAGACTGATGAAAAATTATATGGAACACATTTATTCATTTTATATTTAATTTATTAATATAATTTTAAAAATATTATATCTACTAATTTATTTAATATGTTAGGTCATCACGATATATTCAAAAATAATAATAAATATTTTAAGTTAAAAAAATCTAATCTATTATAAGGGAAGGACGCTGAGCTTTATTGCATTTTTTATAAACTAAGCTGCCGCTATATGAGTAAAACCATAATAATTTTGTATTGTTTTATCATTAATAATAATTATACATTTATTTGTGTTTTTATAATTTCACTTAAAATAAATAATATGTATCTTAGTTATGTATCTTAGTTATTTAACTTTTTAATAAAGTTATAATAAATATGTTCATTTTTAAAAAAAACTGAAAATAAACATATCTTTATATAAATAAGGTTATATTTTATATAATATTACTAAGTAATTATAAATATTTTTAGATTATATTATTTTCAGATAATATAATTTTAATTTTATGACATGGTAAAAATCCGGCTATTTTATAAATTTTAAATAAATATTTATTACCAATTTGTAAATTTTGTATTTTATTTATATCATTTTTATTAATTATATTAATAAATTTATAATTCCAAAGTTCAACTCGTTGAAATCCTATTTCTTTAAAATATACTGTTAATTTTATAGATTTATTTTGTTTTATGTTTTTATTCCAATTATTTTTATAAATCCATCCATATAATTCTTGTTCATTCTCTAATTTTTCTATTAATGATAATAATTTTATATTATTATGATATTTTTTTGTTAATTTATCTAATCTATTAATATCATCTATATTTATATTTAAATCATTATAATTTATATTATATGTTATACACCAATGATTTATAGTATCCATTATTCTTCTAATTGGTGATGTCATATGTATATAATCAAATTTATCTAATATTTCATGATAATTATCATCTAACGAATAATAAGCACTATTTGATAATTTATTTAAAAATATATTTTTAATATCATTATCATCATCAATATCAATAATTTCTATTAATGATTTTTTAATTACCCTTTTGGGTAAATTTAAATTAGAAAATATATTACCTATATAATTATTTGATTTTATCATCCAATAACTAACCATTTCATGAGTATCATTAATTAGTTCTAATTTATTTGTTAATATATATAAATCATTACAAAATTGTAAACACTCTTCATAATTAGTTTGTATTTTATTTATAATTTTAGCAGGAAAATGATCTACTTTTTCTAATTCTAAATTTATATTATAATAATAAAATATAGCATAAACAGGTCTTAATATATTTGGGTATAAACTTGAATTTGATGTTATTTCATCACCCCATAAATTATTATTTTTTGCATAGGGTTCATTATATAATGTTGAAAATGTTTTTTTACTATATTCTTCTATTATTTCTAATGATAAATAATATATTGGTTGAGCAATATATATACCAATTATATAATAATATTCATTTTTTTCATATGATATAGCATCATCTATATCATTACAATTATAAGGATCTATTGAAAGTATATTTTTATTGATTAATATTCTATTTATATTATTTTCTAATGAGTTTATTATTGATATTAATCTTTGATTTTTTTTGAAAATATTATAAATATATTGTAATGTTTTAATTAAATTATCTTCATTCATTAAACCTATAATATCTATTATGGTACCTTCCTTATCATTTATTGGCTTAAATATTATTATTAATTTTCCTTTTAATTTTCCATTATAAGAAATTAAATAATATTGTTGATCATTATTATATGTATATACTTTATATATTATTCCATTTGTTTTTTTTCTTCCAAAAATTACTTGCTGTGATGTTGAAAATGTTCCTACCAAATAGTTATTTGTATTTTTAATATTGTTCATAGTTATAATAAATATATTTTATATATTTTTAATATATAAAATATATTTTAATATAATATTATTAGAAACACATACAGTTATATCTTTTATTTTGTTCATATGTTTTTAATTCAAATATTAATAATTTTAATGAAGATTCTATTACTACTTTTATAATATAAGTATCCTCATTACGTAAAGGAACTAATACAATAGATGTGTCAATTATAAATTTTATAATATTAATTAAATTAATATTTTTTATATCATTTTTAAGAACATCTTTTTTTAATAAAGAAGCAATACATAATATAATATTTGGTAATTCATAATATTTAATTTTATTATTAATATTAATTTGTCGTATTTGTAATTCTATATAATCAAATATTTGAGGTGATATTTGGATTAATAAATTAAGATAATTTATATCTTCCAAAGTTAAATTAATTGTAAAATCATAAATATGTAATTTATCAATTATTATATTAGTTAATTTTATACTCATTTATAATTATAATATAATATATTATAATTATATGTTAAATAAAATTATAATTGATAAATTTACTATGTTATTATATAATATATCTAAAATAAATCAAAAAGATTTTTATAGATATAAAAATATTAAAAATGCATTAAATATTATTAAAAAACTACCTTATAACATAAATTTAACTAATGTAGAAGAATTATATAATATAACAGGAATAGGTAAAGGAACTATTAATAGAATTATTGAAATATTAAAAACAGGTGATTTAGAAGAATTAAATATATATTCACAATATGAAGATAAATTATTTAATAAATTAATTAAAATAATAGGAATAGGAAAAAATAAAGCATTAGAATTAATTAATTATGGTATTACATCTATATCAGATTTAAAAAAACAAATAAAAGAAAATAAAATTAAAGTATCTAGAATAATATTATTAGGATTAAAATATTATAATAAATGTGTAGGATCTATTCCAAGAAATGAAATAACTGAAATAAAAAAAATGATAGATTATATAATTATTGAAATAAATAAATATTATAAATTAAATAATGATAATAAATATATCTTTGAAATATGCGGATCATATAGACGTAATCAAGAAACATCCGGAGATATAGATATATTAATTAGTAAAAAAAATGAAACTATCAATCACAACCATTTAATTAATTTTGTTACTATATTAAAATTACCTATTAAATTGAACAATAATAAACCATTTATAATAGATGATATAACTAATCAAAATTTTAAAACTAAATATATGGGATTTTGTAAATTTAAAGATAATTATATTAGACGGGTAGATATTAGATTTGTACCTTGGGACTCTTATTATACTGCTTTATTATATTTTACTGGTTCAGCAAATACAAATAAAATAATGAGAATGAAAGCTAAAAAAATGGGTTATTTATTATCTGAATATTCTTTAGTTCATAATAATAATAATAATAAATATATTATTAATTCTGAAAAAGATATATTTGATATATTAAATTTAGAATATATAGAACCTAAATATAGATAACTATATATAATAGATTATTATATCAGTTTAATATAATTATTATTATTTAATCAAGTATAAGACTGAGTAATACTTAGGCTTATTCATTTTAATATAAAATTATAATCTTTTGGAACTCAGTTTAATTTATAAAAAAATATTTATAAATAAATTTTTAGAACTTTATTAAGTTCATTTATTTTATACATAAACAAAGTTTTATTATTATAAATTAAATGAGATTAATATTTTATTATAAAATGAATTTGGATACTGTTTCATCTAACTAATAATAATAATAATATATGAAAACTTTATTTATTTAGCAAGAAATTTATTGATATTGTTTATTTTAGAAATTTCATTTTTATGAATTAAATAAGATTATAATTTTATACTAAAATGAATAAGCCTATATTTTTTAGACTAATTATATTATTCAAATAAAAATACTTTTTTAAACCATAAATTAAAATATTTTGGAACGCACAGTTTAATTTATTTGAATATGAGAATAAAATATTTTATAATTTTTTACACATTTGGAGATTTAAAACGCCTATTTTTATAAAGAATATTATTTTAATCATTATAATTTTTAAATCTTTTACTTGATTTTCTGGATGTTTTTTTTATATATACATCATCTCTTTTATATGATTTTATTATTGTTATTTTCAGATAAATTAAACTGCATTCCAAAATAATTTTTTAAATCATAAATTAAAATATTTTAGAACGGAACGTAGTTTATTTTATTTTTTTTTAAATTTGTATAATTTTTCTGATGATGCAATAATTTAAGATTTACAAATTATTTTATAGTTTCTCTGAAAATAACAATAAATATAAATTTTCATTAGGGTTGGTTTAATAAAATAATAATAATAAAATAAAAAATTGATAAATCAATTTTTTATTTTTTCATTTTAAATATAATTTTTACCGTAGCCATTTTGGCTCAAGAAGTTCTGTTATTAGATATTATTTTATAATGGTAGAGTTAATAAATACTCTTCATAAATGTCCTATTTGTCGTCAGATAAGTCATATTTCACTTATACCTTCTATAAATTTACCTATATTTAATGATGACGATGAATGTATTATATGTAATAATAATATACTTACACAATATAATAATGAATGGATATATTTTAATTTATGTAATCATCGTATTTGTTCTCATTGTATTATGCAAATGATATACCATTCAACCAATAATAATAATGATAATAATGATAATGATAATAATGATAATGGACTAATTGAAAATCATAATAACAATAATATTAATAATAATAGTGAACTAATAGAACATACCAATAATAATAATGATAATAATAATAATGATAATAATAATAATGATAATAATAATAATGGACTAATTGAACATCGTGATAACAATAATATTAATAATAATATTATTTATAATAATATTTATATTTATATTAATAGTGAACCGCCAGAAATTAATAATAATTATAATAATAATAATAATTTTATTAATAATGATGTAAATGTTTATAATTATATGTTATAATTATTATTTATTACAATCTTATTGAAAATAAAACTTATACTTCCTATATATGTTTATTATAAATTATTATTACTTTTTGTATTACACAAATTAGCAATTTTAATGAAAATTTTAATTATTTAAATTATTATTAATTTTAATAATAATTTAAATAATTAAATGGGAACTTCAAATATTTAAATTATTAGTTTTTAATAAAGTTATAATAAATATATTTATTTTTTAATTATTAAATTTTAATAATTAAAACATATGATAATAAACAGTAAACTAAACAAGATAATATACAGGTCCCTTAAAGAAAATAATAAATAATTATTAGGAATATTTATTTTGTATTGAATAATATTTAAAATAATATAATTATATTTTTATTTAACTAATATATATATGACTTATACTGCTTACAGAGATTATAAAAACGAAGGTATAACTATAAATGATTCTATTCAATTAGAAATCTACAATTATCAACATACCCGCCATCAAACGATTCTACTGATTCTTCCTGTAATTCTAAGTGTTTATCTATATCTACAATAAAACCTTTATTATCATCAAATCAAATAGGATCCAGTTGTATAGATAATTATGAATTATTTACTCAAATACCAGAATCAAATCAAACATCTGCATCAACAACAATATCAGAATTAATTAATTCTTTACTATTTCAAACACAATCTTTATTATCAAATCAAATACCTGTATGAACATCAAAAATATCAGAATCAACTAATCCATCAATATATCCAACACAACCTGTATTATTATCTACATCAGTATTAACATCTGAAAAGTCTAAATCAACAGGATCCCCCCAATATCTACAATTATATCACAATCTGTTTTATCAAATAATACATCAGGTTAGCACAATTAAAAATTATTAATCAGACACTTTAAAAATAACTGAACGTATACAACTTGAATATTCAAATACTAAATATAACGATATTTTAAGTCAAACTAATAATAATATAAACATTAAATAAAATACAACTGTAAATTATTTATAAAGATATATTTAAATTAATGAAAAAGTAAGTTTAATAAATGATATTAATCAAAGTATAATTGTAATTTTTTAATAAATTAATAAAAAATGATATATAAATATATTAGTAAATATATTTATATATTATATATGGATGAAACAACAGAAAGCACGCAACAGATAATATATGAACAAATAACACAAAAAATACAAAATATTTTAATTAATAAACAAATGATGGAAATAAAAGAAGAAGATATAAATATAAATGATAATATATATATTATATTTATGTCATATAGTCAAAAGTATATATATTCCTTATATCCGAAATATGGAACTGTTATGTCTATTGATAATAATAATATAATAATAAAAAATATAAATAATGAAAATGAAAATATATTACACGATAATATTTCTTATTTTGGTGATTCATTAGGATATGAATATACTATTTATAAAATTATATAATTTTTTTATCATAACATAATAAGTTTATTATTATGATTTATATATTTTATTATTTATCAAAAAATAAATATTTATATATTACACTAACAGAATTATTAATAATTTTAATAAAGTAATAATATAAATATGTTTATAATATATGTATAGATTATTTTTTATATCTATGTATAATCTTAAAAATAAATATACATGTATATATTGTAATTAAAATATTTAATATATTTTTTCTAAAATATTTTTGAACGTAGTTTAATTTGTTTAAAATTTTCATAATTTATCTAAATATAGCATTGTATATTATTTTTAATGGACATGTTTATTATAACCTTATTAAAAATAATAATTGAAGTTCCTATAAATAAATCGTGTTTCTTATAATGTTTATTATTATAATTACTGCCATCTTGATTATTATTGTTATTTTCAGATAAATTAATAATATATTTTTTCTGAATTTTTTGGTTATTATTAGTTTTAATAATAATTATTTTAAATTATTAATTTTAAATTTTTAATTTTTAATTTTTAATTTTTAAATAAACTTATAATAAACAGAAAATAAAACATATTATAATAAACAGGCCTAATAATAAAATTTAAATATTTACATTTTATTATTAATATTATATATAAATATATATATATATATATAATATGGAATATTCTGCTTCTGGTAATTATTATTTAAGAGAACATATGATACCAAATGTACAAGTATCCAATCAACAAACGCAAGTTATACCTGCCTCTAGTCAATCAACAGGCACAATAACAACACAATCAACAGACACCACAATAAATTTGCTTGCAGACAGTTTACGACTAATTATAAAAGATCCTAATAATAATATACTGGTAACACAATTTATGAATTTTGCTAATTTAATTGCAGACATGTTTAAAATGTTATTAAAACAGCCAAAAAATAAAAATATATTAAATGCAATAGATAAACATATGAAAAATTTAGCTTTAGAACTTAATTCTATTGCGCGTAATCTATAATAATTTATTATTATTTTATAAATTATTTACTACTTTATTAATAGATATGTTTATCGTCATCTGTTTTTTTTACTGTTTATTATTAAATTATTTAAAAATTAAAAATTAATAATTATTATTTATTGAAAATTAAAAACTAATAATTTAATAGTCTAAAGAAAATGTATCCTTATTCAATTTATTATAACATCATAATCTTATTTAATTTATAAAAAATGTGGAACTTCGTTAGTTATAACATAAATAAAATTAACAAAGTTATCAATATTTCCGCCGAATAAATGGAGTTCTTTATTTTGTTATTATTATGATAAATAATTATTCTATTCAATTTATTATACATGATAATCTTATTTTATTCATGAAAATAAACGAAGTTAACAAAGTTCCCATTTATAAAATAAATGAACTTAATAAAATTATAAAAGTGTTTGACAAATAATTAAAGTTTATTTTATAAATGGGAACTTCGTTAACTTCATTTATTTATATAAATTAAACTGCGTTCTAAAAGATTCTTATTTTATAATAAATTGAATAAGGATAATTTTTCCTTAGACTATAAATATCTGAGGTTTCTATTATTTTATTTAAATTAGTTTAAATAATTAAAGTTATTATTAAACTTAATAATTTGTATAATATGAAAATTATTAATGGCGTGTTTATTATAACCTTATTGAAAATCATAAACAAAGTTCCCATAAATAAATTAGGCTTTATATATGTTTATTATTATAATTTATCATTAATGTTTTCTTATTTAATTATTAATGTATGAGAACATTTATTACACAAATTATTATGTTTAATAATAACTTTAATTATTTTATTTAAATTATTAAAACTAATAATTTAAATAAAATAATGATAACCTTAGTCATTTAAATTATTAATTTTTAATTTTTATTAAAGTGATAATAAATGAACATTTCTTTCATACATTTTATAATTTTTAATTTTTAAATTTACTGATAAAAAACAGTAAATAAAAATTATAATAATAAACATGTTCGTATGTTTTATTTTTAATAAATGTATATTATATACATATGATAACAAAAATATCCAGTATAATATATATTTATAAATTATAATAATTAATTTATTTATTATCGTATATTATTGTTTATTATAATCTTATTAAAAATAAACCTAATACGCGCTTCTATATATATTTAATATTATAGTTATGATTATTGTTTTTTATTGTTATTTTTTATATTATATAAATTAGTAGTTTTAATAATAACTTTAATTATTTAAAATTTAAATAAAATAATAGAAACCACAATTATATTATTTAAATTATTAGTTTATAATTTTCAATAAAGTGAAATATGTTCATTTTTTAACTATTAAATTTTAAACTGCTTATAAACAATAAACTAAACATATGATAATAACCTATCAATTAAAATAAATAAATAATTATTACATATATTAATTTTGTTATTAAAAATATTATAATTATATTATTTTTTAACTAATATATATATATATATATATATATGGCTTATACTGCTTTTGGAGATTATAAGGTTGAAGGTATAATTGTAAATGATTCTATTCAATTAGTTAGAAATACACAATTATCAACACACCTACACCCAAAAAATGATACAGATGTTACGCCTAAGTGCTTTTTTATATCTACAATGGAACCATCAATTTTATTAAATCAAAAAGAACCAATAGATATGAATAATTATGAATTATTCACTCAAATACCATTATCAAATCAAATACCTGTATCAGCATCAACTAAGTCCCCAATATTCCCAACACAAACATTATCAAATCAAATACCTGTATCAGCATCAACTAGTTCCCCAACACAAACATTATCAAATCAAATACCTGTATCAGCATCAACTAGTTCCCCAACACAAACATTATCAAATCAAATACCTGTATCAGCATCAACTAGTTCCCCAACACAAACATTATCAAATCAA
>Ga0214923_10005925_pt1 | contig 13943 bp, 9 predicted proteins | sample LL1510_MetaG_FD_177993 | JGI IMG/M metagenome (GOLD analysis project Ga0214923, IMG submission 177993) | Freshwater microbial communities from Lake Lanier, Atlanta, Georgia, United States - LL-1510 | ecosystem: Environmental > Aquatic > Freshwater > Lake | place: USA: Georgia | collected 2015-10-15 | reverse complement strand
CCACCCCCGCCATCCACTCCTCTTCCCCCTCCTTCATCTCAAACACTCCTCCCGTCCTCTCCCGGTTCTTCTTGGCGTGACGATTCGCCAGCTTGGCCAACATCTTCGTCTCCCCGATCCCGATACAAACCGGAATCCCCGTCCACCGCAACACCTTCGCCCGCAACCTCCTCGCCTCCTCCACCCCGAACCCCTCTCCCAACTCCAAGAACGCCTCGTCGATCGAGTACACCTCCATCACTCCCACCTCGTCCCTCAGGATCGACATCACCCTCGCCGACATATCCCCATACAACGTGTAGTTGGAACTGAACACCCTCACCCCGTGTTTCCGAATCACCTCCTTCTGCTCGTGCAGCGGCGCCCCCATCGGAATCCCCAGCGCCTTCGCCTCCTCGCTCCGCGAAATAATACACCCGTCGTTGTTCGACAGAACGACCACCGGCACCCCGATCAGCGACGGATCGAACACCCGCTCGCACGAGCAGAAGAAATTATTGCAATCCACCAACGCCAGCCTGCCCATACGCCTTACCTCGCCTGGTGAATCACAAACGCCACCACACCCCACACCACCAGCTCCTGATCCCCCGAAACCTCGATCCGGGGAAACCTCTCATTCGCCGCCTCCAGAAAAACCTTCCCGTCGGTCGCACGAAATCTCTTCACCGTGAACTCTCCGTCGATCATCGCCACCACGATCTTCCGGTCGGTCGGCGTCAGCGACCGGTCCACCACCAGAATGTCCCCCGTATGAATCCCCGCATCCCGCATCGAATCCCCTTTCACCCGCACAAAGAACGTCGAGGCCGGATTGCGAATCAGCTCCTCGTTCAGGTCGAGCGACCTTTCCATATGATCATCCGCCGGCGACGGAAACCCCGCTTGCACCTTGGCCGAGAAGAGCGGAAGCTTTAGGGATTTCCGTTTCGCAAATGGAATGGGGGCTTCAACTTCCATTCCTCATCTTGGAACTATCCGTGCGTACCCGACCAGCCTCAACTTCTGCCTACCCACCTGAACCAACACTCAGGTCCATCAGACCGGCAGGATTTGAATCAGGGATCGCATCCAACAAGATCAGCTCTTCACTTCGAACTTCGCAATCTGGGTTACGCTTAATTCTGCCCTGTCCAAAAAACATTTGTAGAACTTGTTGGAATTTCACTGTTTTTCATCATTTCAACATGACCATCAACAAAACATACGTTCACGAAAGATGAGGGGTCATTCAGCTTCCGTGTCGGAGGATGACAACAAAGCGGCATAATTGTGGGATCCACATACCCATATCCGGTTCCGGCAGTCCAACTTCCATCCATGATCATTGCCATCTTCGATGCAGAGGAGATTCGTGCAACTGGGATGCCCCCTGCTGCCGCACTATAGGAATAGGTTGTTGCGTTAATGCCTGAAGGAGTTTGAGACTTCATCGCGCTTGGGCAAAACCAGAAGCCGTTCTTTCCTTTGTTTTTTGAATAAGGGGTATTGGTCGTTGCCAATCCGGCATCAACCAGGATGCTTGTCCAGTTTCTTGTAATCGCACTACTGCCGCGTCCTGACGTCTCTACAATTGGGGGAAACATTCCACTTTCTGCGACGTAAGAATTCATCGCCTGCCCCAAACCCCTCAAATTCGAGACGCAGACACCCCGGTTGCCTGCTTCCACGGCCCGCCCGACAACAGGAATCGTCAATCCTGCAAGAAGTCCAACGATTGCAATTACCACAAGAAGTTCCACCAGCGAGAAGGCCTCAATGGGCATAGATGTCCGATGCCTGTGAAGCCGCCGTATAGTAATTGGGCGAACAGAGGTGAACTCACTTAGTCGCATATGAAACATTTCATGTAGTTATCAATTCGTTCCCTTACATCAAGTTGAAACTCTCTCAATTAAGTCCTCTCTATCGAATCTTGCTTCTGCCTTCTTAATGTTGCGGACAGGCACTCTTCATCCATGTTCCGATGCCTATTACAACAGTGGATAAGATCAGCAGCGCAACACCCGCCCCAATCAGCCCATGAGCTTTTTTACTCGCCCCCTTCCACTCGTGAAAGGTCCAACCCCACATGGTGCTAAAAATAATGATGGAAGCCATGTGCAGGGTCCAACTCGCAAAACTAAAAGACCCCATCCGACTCTCCCCCATCGTATAAAAGAAGAATTGAAAATACCACGTCACTCCGGCCAAAGCGCAAAAGAGATAGTTTCGCAACATGGGAACCCGAAGATCATTACATGCCGAACTTTTCTGGACTCCACCTCCATGCTCACTCCCACCCGCGCCACTTTCGTGAGCGTGCTCCGGTCGACACTCTTTTGAGAAATACTGATAACCCGTTCGGTTTTTCAGGTTCAGCAGAAGACACCATATAAAGTTGGTGGTAAATCCGCCCAGTAAAACCACAACAAGCTTTGGCAAACCGGTCCAGAAAGTTCCAGTTCCGCAGGCTCCTGAAGCAACACCAATAGGTGCCGCCGCTGTTAGTCCAAAACTGAAACAGGCACTTAGAATTCCGCAGAAGGTCGCCACTAAAATCCCCTTCTTGAAGTTAAATTCGGCAATGGCTTTCTTTTTTTCCTCCTCTGGCATCTCCCGCTCCTTGGTAAGACCGGCATACGCCGCCACCGCAATCCCTAAAAGACAGAAGAAAACTCCCAATAGGGTCACCTGACCAGGAGCCGTTGCGGCGATCTGGGAAAGCGTTTCTGGAACGGGGATTTCAGGAAAGAACTGTTTAAACAAAGGGGGCATCAGAGTTCCAAAAGCCGCACAGTATCCCAGCGCAACTCCCATACCTAGGGACAGGCCTAGATAACGCATGGTCAAACCGAATGTCAGTCCGCCAAATCCCCAGAGAAAACCAAAGAAATAGGTCCATCCCAAGGTACTCAGACTTTGTTGCGCCAGAACAGGCAACAAGTCACGGGTCAGCAATAGAGCAAAAACCCAAGGAGCGATGATCCAGGAAAAGAAACCACCGGCCAACCAGTACGTTTCCCAAGACCACTTCCGAACTCCGCGGTACGGAACATAGAAAGAGGCGGACGCAAGTCCTCCCATCCAATGCAAAAAGACCCCAAGAAGTGGACCCATGTTGTTTTAAATCCTCAAAGTGCTCATGTTTCGGCTGCCCGGTTATTCCTGTCTGGGAATCCATCGCTGCCAATCGATGGTGGTGCGGGTTTCATATTCCCTCGGGGCAAGGTTGACCTTCAACCATGCCACCGGGTCTTTTTGAAATTCAGCTAGCTTTTGCTTCATCTCCGGGCGCCCCCCCTGATTTTCCAAATCCTTTTTCAACAAAGCTTCCAACCGTTTGGTCACAACGGCAAATTGCTTAGGGTCAGCCTGAACCAACCTTGCATCCTGAGCCGCCAGAGTCTCGAGGAAATGAAGCCCCTTGGATCGTAGTGAACGCCCGGTCTGCCACACCGTTTCACGCTGAGTACGAATATCCGATTCCCGAGGAGATTTTTCCGCCAAAGCTTTGTCGTAAAACTCCACCGCACGGAAAGACATCGCGGCCGCTTCTTCCAGACGAATTCCAGCGTCCTCAAATAACCACGGGTGAGCCTTCGGCTCATCCGTCAGCATGAAATTGCCCCGGCGGTTTGCCTTCCAGATGGGAGTCTCCCAAGTGGAGCTTAGGATGACCACGGGTTCCCAGCTGTGTGAACCATTCGCCCCCCGATCCAGCCCCATCGCACCAATCAGGTAGGTAGTATCCCAAGGATACACCTCCAACGACTGGGCCACATACTCCCATGCCTGGAGGAGAAAAGGAGCAGCTTTTTCCCCATAGGGAGATGCCACTTCGTCCAAAAGCGCTTGTAAAGGAGCATCCGGAGAACGCACCCATGCTTTCAACATCGCCGCGTTGACCGAGAAAGTGGTCGGGGAAAATCCATAGTACTCTTTGATCGCAACCACCCCCTTCATCTCCCGCCACCCGTTCATCTCCTCATAAATCAAACGGGGAAAATAGTCCTCGATCAAATACAGGGGCTTGTAAAAGGTGTGGTCAAACTCCCCCATGACCGGAATGTTCCGCTCCATGGCGATTTGCACAAAACGCCGCACGCCAAGATCAGAGTAAAACGACCGGTCGTTGAACGGATACACCTCGTTGCTTGTGGAGGGGTTGAGAGCCAGACCGAACCCCTCGGCTTTCACCTTGGCTAAAATCGATCCCACCTGCCCCTTGGAAAGTTCCCACGGCTTCCACCACAGCGTGGTGCCGGGACGACAGGATCTCATGGTGTCGTTCAGGAGATTCAGAAACTGGGGTAGCCTCTCATCCAGAGGGATTCCGCTGCAGCGCGGACACGGACCGTACTCGCTGCAAAGCCAAGCCTGCTGATCAAATGTATAAACCATCACGTCGTTCACCTCGGGAAAGGAAACCATGAAGTCTTTCAGGAGCTTTTGGTATTTCTGCTGAACCTCCGGGTCCAAAATACACGCAGGTCTTACGGGATTGAAATTCACCATCCTCGGGATCCCAAACTGCGCCATCGTTCGAAGTCCGTGTTTCTGGGCTTGGCCGATGCGGAACTTGAATTTTTTCCTTTGGTCAGCGTTCATATCCTCAAGATTGAGCACCTCATCTGCCGGTTTACCACCCCAAGCAATGCTCAACTGAACCATGTTCACCCCCAGAGCCTTGATTTGCTCGAGCTCCTCATCACTCCAACTGATGTCAGGCACGGAGGGGTTTCCGACAATGCCGATAAAGTATTTGAACCCAGCAGGTCCATTCACTTCCTTACGCCAATTCACTTCACTGAAGGAATTCGGTATCAACACCAAGGAAAACAGTAAAATGCCCCACCTCATGACTTCACCAATACGACCACACATGCGTGGAATCTTATCGGCGACAAGGGAGACATCTTGGATATGAAACATTTCGTATTCTTAGCGCGATTATTCCCCGCATCAAGTCTTGCCTTCTTACGTTTCCAAAAGATATACCACGATTATGGTCATACATTGAGTCCGTCTCAATGTTGCCTGGAGCCCGTTTCCCCGCTCTTTCGGGACTGCAGAGTTGCCCTGTATTTTTCGGTTTTGTTCCGCATTTCCGTAAGAATATCACCATATTCCTGATTTCCGCTAAGATCCATTGTTTCCCCGGGATCCTTCTTCAAATCGAACAACTGTTCGACCACCGGTTTTCGGTCAAAATACCGAATGTACTTCCAATTTTCCGAACGAATCCCCTCACTGGGCACAATCTTTTCATCCGCGGTCCAGGTGAATTCATGATAGAAATCCTTCCTCCAAGGTATCGTCTCCCCACAAACCAGCGGCTCAAAGCTCCTTCCTTGCATCTCGCTCGGGATATTCAAACCAGCCCATGACAAGAACGTAGGAGCAAGATCGATATTCAAAATCATCGGATCCCGTGTTTTCCCTTGTTGGTTCTTCGCCAACCTCGGGTCATAAACGATCAACGGAACACGCAGCGACTCCTCATACGGCAACCACTTCCCCCAAAAACCATGCTCCCCGTAAAAATGCCCGTTGTCGGATGTGAAAACGATGATGGTGTTGGTATCCAGTCCCTGCCCCGCCAGGAACTTCCGCAACTTCCCCACCGTCTGATCGATGGTTGAAACAAGCCGATAGTTTTTCCTTATTTCATTCGCCAGCTTCCCGGGGTTTTTTACAAGGGAAAGACCGTAGTCCGAAGCCATGGAGGCACGGAGAAAAGCAGGTTGACCTTTGGCATCCGCCTCCGTTGCCGTGGCCGGGATCACCAAAGAATTGGATCGATATAATCCTGCGATATCCGCAGGAAAGTCAGACCAGGGATCCTTGGGCCCCCTAAAAGCAATCGCCAAAAAGAAGGGCTTTTCACGATTCCGACCATCGATGAATTGCTTCGCCTTGATTGGAATAATGTCCCGATCGAAGTGCACAGGATGCCTCATACCGACCGAACCGACACGCGGATCTGAACCTTTCGGCGGGCAAGTACACTGGATCTGTTCCTTCGACTTTCGCCCATCGTTCGTCACAAAAGGGCAGTTAGCTTCATGCCAATAGTTCCCGTGCAGACGGTCGGCTCCCCAATAATCAAACAGCTTCATCCCCATCCGGAACCCATCCTCCCCGGATCCCACATCCCACTTTCCGATGTAACCTGTTTCATAGCCCGCAGCTCGTAAAACTGCCGGATAGGTTAAGTCTGGATTCTTGGGTGTTACCATGGCAACCAGGTCGCCAGAGCCACGTGAACAAGGATACATGCCGGTGAGAATCGCCGCCCGACTCACCGAACAAACGGATGCTGTGACAAAGGCGTTACGGAAAAGGACCCCCTCACCCGCCAATCGATCAAGATTCGGTGTTTGGATCGTCTTGTTTCCCATACAACCCAGGGAATCCCAGTGCTGATCGTCCGTAAGTAGAAAAACAATATTCGGAGGTTTTGATTGAGCCACATCCGCTTCACGGCCTGCTGCTAAACCCCATGAAAGAAGAAATACAATAAGAGCAAGGGGCTGAGTCACGAAAAAGACTCTACCACGCCTAAAACCAATAAAAGCAGGCCGCTCCAAACTCATACCCTGTACCGATCCAGCAAACCAAAAGATTGTTTTATTTTCCCGACCAGACGGAAATGACAATCTTTCCAGGCTTCTTTTCCGTGTCGACATCCACCGAATACTCCATTGAGGCATCCGTCCCCTGCGCTGTAATCAGTTTAGAGTTATCAATCCAGTACCGGACATTTCTCAGATTCTCCTCAGAATTTGGTAGGATCAGCTTTCCTGTTCCAACAAGCAGAACCTTTGCGGCTCCAGCCTCATGAATCGACAGCCCTTCCGCATTCACAGTTCCCGAATCAATCTTGAGACTTCCCTCAAAGCCGTTGTGCCCAATAAGAAGGACTCCTCCCACATTCAGGGTTCCGCCGGTAACCTCAGTCATACCAGCTTGCCCATTATTACCGGTAACAAAATTACCTGCCGTGGTTAGCTCCCCCTCCTTTTTGATCACTAAACTCCCACCAGCCATAATGTAAACTTGTCCAACAGTCTTATTCCCTGTCGTACTAACAACTGGGGCAACTTTAGTAGAGTTATTTTGAATCACCGTATTGGCTACACCCTTCGCTGAAGGAAGCCCCAAACTCCAGTTCACAGAATCCGCCCACGCATCGCTGGCGGCTCCAGTCCAAACCGTATCCACTTTTACGGACGGATCAGCCGAAAAAACATGACCGATCAATGCGAATAAAAACAAAGCAGACGTAATTTTGCTTTTCATAGCGGGAGCATACGAATTGTTTCTTATAAGCGCAAATCTATATACTCTATACGTCAGAGACCAAAACAAACCCACAAAAGCAGGCAGACCAACTTCGCCAACAAAAAACCGGCTCAATTTGTGTTGAGCCGGCTTTTGCGTGAAACAAATACTTAGTTATGCGCTTAGCTTTTTCTCCGGAAACTCCGATTGGCGACCAAGAGAGCGAGACCTATCCCAAAACTGGCAAGAGTACTTGGCTCAGGGACAGCAGTGACAACCAGTTTTCCAGCTTGGCTGGCCGTATCCACATTCAACGTCCACCCTGCAAGACCGTTATTTGCAGTGATCGAATTATTGTTAATCCAATAGTTGATATTACTGAGTTCGCTGATTGCCGCCACGAATGAGCCATTTGCCCCAATGTTCATCCCCGCTCCTCCACCTGGATTAAAGATTGAGAATCTAGTCGTCGACACAGTCCCTCCTGAAATATCGATCTTCGCTCCTCCTGCAGTTTTGATTTCGAGAAAGTTGGCGACAATATTACCACCTGAAATGTTGATATCGCCATCGAAACTCCCACTTCCGACAAGCAAATTGCCAGTTTGGAGTAAGCCACCGGATACAGCAGTCACACCGACGTTGTTCCATTGACCTGTCACGTAGGCATTCACCAACAGGCTTCCACCTTGAACTACGCTCAAAGACGAGCCTTCTGTTAGGAAGACTTCGTTTGCCGTGTTGCCCAAGGTGTTCACGATGGGCATCTGCGTGAGATTTGGCCACGGTTTGACAATGGCATTTGCCGGTGATGCTGCTGCAGGACTTCCACCTATCCAATTCGCCGCATTGCCCCAGCTACGATCGCCGCCAGGTGCGATACCGTTATTATTATTCCAGTACACATCGGCACTGGCTTTTTCAATTTGGGCAACGAGAACTATGGTAGCGACAATTCCAGATAAGATTTGTTTCATATGAAACATTAATAGTCACGTTTGCTATTTTGTCAAGGGGTACATTTCATATTTTTTAATATTTCTGTATTATTTTGCATAGTAACAACTTGCGATAATATAATCATGAGCTTTGAAGGCCCATTTTCCAACTTACTTCGCAGATTCCATCTGCTTGGAAGCGGTAAAAGTGAGCGCTCGTATCTCTTTCGCCGGAACCTTCACATTCGACAAGAGGGCGCACCCGTTCTCGATTTTTAATCCTTCTTCCGATTCACGAAGTCGGGTTGTGCCTTCTGGCAACCGTACCCGAAGATTCCGTACGGAACTTAGGCTCGAACGGTTCTCAACCCTAAGCTGAACGCGATCAGGCGAAAATTCGCCCGAAACCAGAAGATTCCCCCTGCAGGCAAGGTTCTGAAACGACACTCCTTCCTTTTCCCATTCCCTCGGAATTGCCGGAAAAACTGAAATTTCCTTTTCATCATCCGGCCCGAGCAACATCTGGGTCAGATTGAAGATGAACGCCGCATGGGCGGCTACCTCCGGTGTCTTTTTAAAATCCTCAAAATCAGCGACCAACTCGCCGAAACAGGTGTCATCAAACAGGGTCACTCCGGGTTGAAGAAAGTTTTTCGCCCACCGAAGGGCCTCTTTTCCATCCCTTAGCTTCGCCGCAATCACCCCCATCCAGCCTTTGTTAAATGTGTAGTTCCCTGTTTTGGACGTGCGGAACAAATCGTAACTATCCCTGACGATCGGATCATCATCCGACAGCACCCGATAGTACCAAACAGGACTCAGCCAAGTGGAGTCCCCGGAGTTTTCCTCCAGCTTCGCCCCCGGTCCGACCGCCAACAGCTTTTTCCCTTTATACTCAGCCGTGGGGATGAGGATTTTGCCCGCCTTTTCGGCCCAGTCCGGTTGCGCAACTCCCCGCCGAACAGATTCCCGCAGACCAAACAGGGTGCCTGCCTGCTGCACCGTCGCAGGCATATTTTTGTTCAGGTAGGATTTAAAATCGTCACGCCACTGCAGGTCCTCGACAGAAATCTCCGTCGTCTCGCGAAGGATCTTCTTGGCCAAACCTTCGCAACTCTCGTCTCCGCTCCAATCGACATAATTCAGCGCCATCAGGGCCGCATTATTCCCCGCGAAATCCTCATGAGCCCAAATCCCCTCCCCCGTCGTAGGCGGAATCAGAATAGTACCGTCATAACCCATGAGGGGACCAAACTTTGCCCCTTTCGAATATTTGACGGAGGTCTGATGCAAAGTCAGCCCCTCCTTGGCATACCGTTCCGCTCTCGGTAGCACCCGTTCGAGCCAACCCACCACCCGGCGAGCTTCCTTGAAATGGTTGCCATAGAGCAACGCCAACTGATTCAGAACAAGGTCATACTCGGGGCAGATGGCACCTGCAAAACTCTCGATACTTGTCCCATTACATCCGGGCGGGACATCGGTGTTCCCAAAGAATACACCCATATAGTAGGTCGAACGGGCAAACCATTTTTGCAAATCAGGATCAGGCAGGGAAACAGCGGATCGCTCATAGTAATCTTCCCACCACTGGGCAGTCTCTTGGCGTAGCGCTTGAAATCCTCGGGATTTGGCCTCCTCGGCCTTTTTCCATGCAACCGACGCCGGTTCATCACCTTCATACGATGAACCTGGAGCGATATAAAAGGTGACGATTCCCCCATGACTTTTAGACCGCAATTCCAGCGACTTCGCATCGACGGAAGTTTCCGCCCCTTCAACTGCAATCCCCAAAGTGGCCGTACATGATTTAGGGCGCTTTGCCACGACCACGAGACCTTCTTTCTTGCGGTTGCCCTCTCCTTTCCAAGGATCGTGAGCCGTCGCATACACCCCACCGTTCAGATAAATCCGGACGTTCTGATTGATATCCACGTGCATTTGAAAGGGCATCGGAGCACCTGCCGTATCAGTGACCCGGATAACCAGAATTCCTTCCGGTGTGACAAACATTTCCCGATGACTCCGGAATGAAGCACCACTCACACCGGGCATTTTGATCCCCAAATCGATTTCAAGAAGTCCCGTAGAAATATCCAGACGATGTCGGAATGCAGTGACCTCTTCAGGTTCCAGTTTTTTGCCGTATCCGCCTTCAAGATCAAACGGGAGATGCCGATGACCCTCGTCATCCCACCAGTATTGGTAAGACAAGTAGGGTAGGTGCCTAAGATGGCCGTTCGTTTGCGACAGTAGTGCGCCGGGTCTGGTCAACCCGTCTGGACCGACCCGCATGACCGTTCCCCCCAGGCCCAGACACTCATACTCGTATTGGGGATGGCGAATGTGGGCTATCCCCTCCTTCACAAACGCTGCATCCTCCAGGGTTTTTCCCCACGTGACTTTGGCAGGTTCGCTTGCGTTCGCGAGATCCTGCGCCAGCACGACTGCAACGGCTAGTTCGCGAAAGAGCGAACGAACCGAAAAACGCCCGGATGTAAGATGAAATGAGTTAATTATTTTTTCTCAAAGAATTCATTGGGCGACGTGATCGTCCAGTTTGCGGCGCTTCCCCAATCTGCCCAGTCCTGGTTTTTGTCTGATTGCGCCCAAGGCAGGAAATAGGTTTTTAGAAACTTTTTCAAGTCCGTATCCAGCATCCGGATCGCGCTCCCCATCGGTTCCTCACTCCCCATGTTTTTCTGATCTTTCACCATCAACGCCCTGAGTTCCTCGACATTCTTTTTATTTATTTCGAGTCCATACTGGGAGGCTCCACGGATCAGGTTGGCCAGATTTGTCTCTCGAAGGTGGTATGCATAGGCCAAGACACGGTTGTGGAAGGCCTTTAGCTCTTCGATGCTTCTCCCAAAAGTTGTCTGATAGGACTTTGGAATTTTGTTTTGAATCGATTCGGCCGTCTCGATGGCTTCTTCCAGTTTTCCTGCCGTTTGCTCAAACCGCATTTGCACATCCTCACACATCCAGAAGTTGGGTGCCGTGGTCTCATCGGTTCTAATGAAGGCAACCCTGCGGTTCGCCTGCCAACTCGGCGTTTGCCAACTGGCCCCCTTCAGAATGGCCGCCGTCAGGGTGTGTTTGGGGGTGCTCCTCCCCACTTCGCGGGCCAACCAAGAAACATCCCATGGATACATTTCTATCGCCTCGGAGGTCAGTCTCCAAAACTTGGCGACCCCCTCAGCCGCATCCCTGTAGGGCTTGGCCAACTGAGCCAATGCCTCTTCATCACGAATACCAGGATTTTTAAAAAAAATACCCGTCATGCGAAGGTTTGGATCTTCCTGATCTGGGACATTCCCGTAGTACTCCTTAATCCCCTTGAGTTTCCCCGCTTCGTTCACCGCCCGAAGGGCACGAAGTGTGGCTAAGGGAGTTGGAATATGCAAAAAGGGCTCCATTTCTTCGGTCGGACTCCCGGTCCACAACTCCCCGAGGACGGGGATTTTCTTTTTAGCCGCTTTGGTCAGCATGTTTTTAAACCAACGGTCGGCAGGAAAGGCAATCTGAACTTCCGCAATATTGGAATGCAACGAGAGCCCCACGCAGTTTGGATCGAGTAAATCTACACACTGATACGTCTGTCCTGCTGAGAGTTCCCAAGGTTCCCAGAACAAGGTTCCCTTGGGATTCAACTCACGCCAAGTCTGACCCAAAGTGTTGATAAATTTGGATACCCGCCCCGGCAAGGGAACACCATGGCATCTTGGGCAGGCCCCCGCCTCATCACACAGCCACGCGTTTTGGTCGTAGGTATAACACAAGAGATCATCCACACCCGGGAACTTCGCATGAAACGCTTTAAGAAGCGTGACATACCGAGACAGGGTTGCTTGATCGGAAATACATTGGTCCAAAATCACCCCGGGTGCTCCAGGAGATTCTGGCGGATACAACACATTCGGAGCCCCGAAATGGAACATCGTGCGAAATCCAAACTGGCGGCTGATTTCGATTCGTTGCCTTATTTTCTCGCTTCGGATGGCGATCCTCTCGGGGGTTCGCATTTTCTCCCGACTCTTATCCCCTGCCGTCTTGGGAAGTTGCAGCGGCAGGTCGACCACGTCCTCTAGGTTGAGGGCTTCATCATTGGGCCGATATCCCCAGGCGATATTCAACTGCAGAACATTGAACCCAAGGTCCTTCATCCGCTGAAGATTCTCCGCATTCCAAGCCACCTCCGGGTGACAAGGAACCCCCAAAAAACCCACCTTGTAGTCCACCCTTTGGGCGCTTTCGTTGGATTGTGCGCAGACACCATCCTTTGAAAGGCCCAATAAACAGAAAAGCACTAGGATTTGAAAAGTTCTCCGACCCGATGGACTTTCGAAAAAATGTATTGGGGTCATGTATATTTATTCCGCAAGCCGGATTTCAATAAGAAAAAGAATACCCTTGCCCGAGAAAACGTATCGATAAGGATATCTGCCGGGGATCAGTTACTCAGCGTAACCACGAGTCTGAGAAACATCTTAGAATTGGACCCCCTGCTGATACTAAAGATCCTTCTTTCGCAACCGCTAGAAACCCCGGTCTGATTGGAACTGGCTGTTCCTGTCGGATTTTGCGCCAGATTTGTCCAAGGCCCGCTCAAACTAGTGGCCGACTGGCCCACCACACTCAACTTGGCGTCATCCACCCTGACGATGGCAGTGATCGACAAATTTGAAACGTCCAAGGTTGTAGTCATTTTTTCAGAAGCCGATGTGGGACCAGAAGCTCCACCTACCGCATAACTCATAAGGGTGGTGCTGGTGGCGGCATTGGAAGACCCAGACCACGAGGCGAAGGTGGTTCCTGCACTACTCAATACCAACCAAACATCACCGTCCGTGCTGTTGTAAACCAAACTAGGCACCACGCTGGAGGAGAACCCTTCAAATGTGACATTACTGAAGGCCCCCACTAGCTGAGCACTGCCACCATTAATCAACCGGCAGTTGTTTCCGGCTGTCAGATTCGCATTCCCCCTAATCTTGATCGAGGATCCCGATTCCAACGTCACCGCTCCGGTAGAGGTCAACGTCTGCAACGAGTTGCCCGTTAGAAAATCCCAGACAATCTGTACCCCGCCGCCAATAACCAAACTGCTGGATGTGATGGGATACACTCCGCCCCCTTCAAATTTGAGCGTGGAATTGGATGCCGTGTAGCCGGAACCAATCTTCAAAGCACCGCCAACCGTGATTCCTTGCGAGGAATAGTCATAGATACCATCAATCTTTGCCCCGTTCGCACCGATAATAAAATCACCCGTTGTGGTGATCTTGCCACCAGATCCGCCCGTGTTCCGCTCACTGCGGAAGTAGTTCGGGTAACCAGGCGTATTGTTTGCGGAACCCAAGTTGATCGAAGCAGCGTTCAACACTCCTCCGGAAATCAGGTTCAAAGCTCCATTTGCGGTCGCGTTCCCGACCACAACGTTACCCACAGGACCAATCGTACTTGTCACATAGGCGCCCCCCGTAATCAGCACATCATCAGCGGAACCGGGGGCCACATCCCCGCTCCAGTTCGCTGCCGTCGACCAAGCCGCATCCGTGCCCCCTCCATCCCAAGAGATGGTTCGAGAAGAAATCACCAACCAAACATCTCCGTCCGTGCTGTTGTAAACCAAACTAGGCACCACGCTGGAGGAGAACCCTTCAAATGTGACATTACTGAAGGCCCCCACTAGCTGAGCACTGCCACCATTAATCAACCGGCAGTTGTTTCCGGCTG
>Ga0214923_10005924_pt1 | contig 13944 bp, 14 predicted proteins | sample LL1510_MetaG_FD_177993 | JGI IMG/M metagenome (GOLD analysis project Ga0214923, IMG submission 177993) | Freshwater microbial communities from Lake Lanier, Atlanta, Georgia, United States - LL-1510 | ecosystem: Environmental > Aquatic > Freshwater > Lake | place: USA: Georgia | collected... | reverse complement strand
CAAGATCATTTCAGCTTTTTCATAAACTTCAGCAGCGGAAGCAGCGATTTTAGCACCTGCAGCAACATATTGCTCGTCAGTGAAATCGATTGCAGTTCCTGCATCTTTTTGAACTAAAACTTGATGTCCGGCGTTTACTAATTCGCGAACACCTGATGGCGTAGCGCCAACACGATATTCATGATCTTTAATTTCTTTTGGAATTCCAATAAGCATAGGTGCTCCTGTTTGATTTTTAGTTAGTATTTAAGAGATTTTAGAAATTTTAATGATGTTGCTGTCTTGCGATGTCTGACTACGATGAAGTTCATATTCAAATTGAAAAGTTTTTTTGGCAAGCTCGATTTCTTGCTCCAAATTCTTTCCCTTTAAAAACAAACAATAGCCATCTTTTTTTAAGAATTTTTTTGTATATCCAAGCAGCTTGTCAAGTGGAGCCAAGGCGCGCGAAACGATACAATCAAATTCTAAATTCGATAATTCTTCGAGCTTCGATTGGTGAATAAAAACGCGATTTTGTGAGAATAATTTTGCCCGACGTAAAAATTCAGTTTTACGAAAAGCTTTTTCAACTAAATGAATTTCTTTAATTCCAAGCATCGATAAAACCATTCCGGGAAAACCAGCGCCGGTGCCGAAATCGGCAAATTTAGCATTTTTATTATCGATGAATTTTAGCAGTTGCGCACTGTCTAAAATGTGACGTTCCCAAACATTATCGACGGTAGATTTTCCAATAAAATTGAATTTGTCATTTTCTTGCAGAAGCAGAATAACAAAGTCTTCGAGAGATTTTATTTGGTTAGCTGAAAGTGTAGAAAATTTTTTGATTTCAGCGAGAGTCGCGTCTTTTTTTATTTCGAGTTGCATGGATTTTCCGTAGAATTTTCGGCATTGAAGATTGGACGATTTTTTAAATCTCGTCGAAAACTTATCAATGACAAAAACTAAAAACTTGACGCTGGCGGTAAGCAATATAAAAATTTTGTCAGCGTTTTCCTTCCCAAAAAAATTTCCAAAAAATATGAAAATTACTTCAAAAGTTAAAAATATTTTGTCGTGCTATGAATCTGATAATGTTGGTACTAAGACCAATATCGCGCGCATTTTGATGCATGGTAAACTTGCCGGAACTGGCAAAGTTGTGATCCTTCCAGTTGATCAAGGTTTTGAACATGGCCCAGATAGAAGTTTTGCGATGAACCCTGAAGCTTACGATCCTCATTACCATTTCCAACTTGCAATTGACGCTGGTTTGAACGCTTACGCCGCACCCCTTGGCATGATTGAAGCTGGAGCAGACACTTTCGCTGGTGCAATTCCAACTATTTTGAAAGTTAATTCTTCAAACTCTCTTCACAATGGCGGAACCGCGCCACACCAAGCTACTACAGCTTCGGTAAAAGATGCATTACGTCTTGGTTGCTCTGCAATTGGCTTTACAATTTATCCCGGATCTGATGCTGCTTTTGACATGTTCGAAGAAATTCGTGAAATGTCTGAAGAAGCTAAATCACACGGTTTGGCAGTTGTAATTTGGTCTTATCCTCGCGGCGGTGATCTTTCAAAAATCGGCGAAACTGCAATGGATATTTGTACTTACGCAGCCCACATGGCCGCTCTTCTTGGCGCTCACTTCATTAAAGTTAAACCACCAACCCAAGCTCTTGAAAATCTTGAAGCAGTAAAAGTTTACGAAAAATTAAAAATTCCAGTTTCAACTCTTGAAGAACGTACTCGTCACGTGATGAAAGCCACTTTCAACAATCGTCGTATCGTGATTTTCTCTGGCGGCGCTGCTAAAGGCGAACAAGATGTTTATAGCGAAATTCGTGAAATCTACAAAGGTGGCGCAAATGGCTCTATCATTGGTCGTAACGTTTTCCAACGTCCACGTGAAGAAGCTTTAAAAATGCTCGAAAACATCATTCAAATTTACCAAGGTAAATAAAATCACAGGTTCCCGAGTAACAAAACTCGGGAATCTATTTTGAATTTTATGCCACTTCTCTCGATAAAAAATCTCTCCATTTCTTTTGCTGGTCACCAAGTTGTTGATGATGTTTCTTTTCAATTATTTTCTAAAAAAATAACTGCCTTAGTTGGACAAAGCGGATCGGGTAAATCGGTTACTGCTCTAGCGATTGTGAATCTTTTGCCTAAGGCGAAAATTTCCGGCGAGATTGTTTTTGCCGGGCAAAATTTACTAAAATTATCGGAAGAAAAACTCGGCAAAATCCGCGGAAAGGAAATCGGATTTATTTTTCAAGATCCCAACACATCGCTGAATCCGTTGCATAAAATTGGGGCGCAAATTGCTGAAGCCGTAACGATTCATAATCCCAAAATTTCAAAAAAAGATTTAGAAAAACGTGTCGCAGAATTATTAAAAATGGTTGAGCTCGAGTCTTTGATTTCAAGGCTTAACGATTATCCACATCAACTTTCGGGCGGACAAAAACAGCGTGTGATGATTGCGATTGCGTTAGCGAATAATCCAAAAATTTTAATTGCTGACGAGCCAACAACGGCGCTGGATGTGACGATTCAAAATGATATTTTGAATTTGATTTTGCGTTTGAAAGATGAGTTGGGAATTGCGGTTTTGTTTATCACGCACAATTTGCGTGCAGTGGCGAAAATTGCCGATGAGATTATTGAGATGAAAGAAGGGCGGATAGTTCTGTCAAAGACCACGCAACAAGTGCGGGGTGACAATGTTATATCGAACTCCAATTGTCACCCCGTGCTTGTCACGGGGTCCACCGAGACACCAATTCTGACTATAAAAAACCTCTCAGTTGCTTATAAAAAACACACGATAATTTCTGATATTAATGTTACGCTAAATTCTGGCCAAAATCTTGGCATAATTGGTGAAAGCGGATCAGGAAAATCAACGCTGGCCCTCGCTTTACTAAATTTAATTTCCTTCAGCGGCGAGATAAAATTTTTCGGTGAAAAAACTTGGAAAAATAATAATTTTGATTTGCGTCGTGAAGTGCAGATTATTTTTCAAGACCCATTTTCCAGCCTTAATCCGCGCATGTTGGTAAAGGATATTATTGCCGAAGGTTTGTTGATTCATGGACCCCGCAACAAGTGCGGGGTGACAAGATCGGGGGTTGATAACACTCTCTTTCACTTGTCACCCCGGACTTGTTGCGGGGTCGATGATGCGGTTGAGGAAGTCATAAAAAAACTTCACCTTAATCTCGATCTACAAAACCGCTATCCCCATCAACTCTCAGGCGGACAGCGTCAGCGCGTGGCGATTGCGCGGGCTTTGATTTTAAATCCGCAAATTTTAATTTTAGACGAACCGACTTCAGCGCTTGATACATCTACGCAAAACGAGATTCTAAAACTTCTCGCTGAAATCCAAGCAACACAAAAAATCTCTTACATTTTAATTTCACACGACTTGGAAGTGGTTTCACAAATCGCCGATGAAATTATGGTTTTAAAAGCTGGAGAAATTGTTGAAATGGGCGAGAAATCTAAGATAATCAACTTTCCACAAAATCACTATACTAAAACTTTGATCTCAAATTTTATCTAAATTGAACAAGAAGATGAGCTTTTTGTGCTTTTATTCCAAGGCATTGCAGCAATTAAAATTGCCAAACCGCACCAGCCAAAAAGTCCAGCAAAACAAAGACCAGCGCCAAAAAATGCTGGAATAATAAAAAATGCTGGAGTGGCTAAATAACCAAGTGCAGACCCCATTAAAACAAATAATCCGATAGTTAACTGAACTTGTTGATTGAGAGGTAAGAAAAATTTTCCAGATTTATTTATTTTCTTACCAGCATCATTCCAAGCAACAATTCCGCCTTCAAGATTGTAGATTTCCAAATTTGGATCTTCGGATAAAAGTTTAGTACAAGCGTTGAGGCTGCGTTTCCCTGAATGGCAATGAATGACTAATTTTTTACTATCATATTTTGGTAAAGATTTTGTCGATATTTGCGCAGAAGGTATAAGATGTGATCCTTCGATTTTAGTAGCTTGATTTTCTGCTGGTTCTCTCACGTCAATTAGAAATGCTTCTCCACTTTTTAGCCATTTTTCTAAAGTTGCGGAGTCGATGTTTTTAATGCTCATAAGTTTTGTTGTTTAAGATTGGATGAGTATGGTGTAGAAAATGAATTTCTATTAGATAACAATTATTAGATATAACATAAAAACTTTAAAATTTTTTCATGAAAAAACCGGAATTACTTCTTCCTGCCGGAACGCTGGATCGTTTGAAAACCGCAATTCTTTACGGCGCTGATGCTGTTTATTGCGGAACGCCTGACATGTCGCTTCGTGTTAAGTCTGGCTTCACTTTAGAAGATGTTGTTGAAGGCATAAAATTTGCTCACGATCACGGCAAAAAAGTTTATTTAACGCTCAATCTTTTTTCCCATAATAAAGACATCGAAAAACTGCCACAATTCATCGAAACCGTTAAGGCAGTAAATCCTGATGGTTTGATTATTTCCGATCCCGGAGTTTTCCAATTTGTTAAAGAACATGCGCCGCACTTAGAGCTTCATATCTCTACGCAAGCTAACGTTTGTTCATGGTTGACGGTTGATTTCTGGGAAAAGCAAGGTGCAAGTTTGGTGGTGATGGCGCGCGAAGTCAGTTTTGAAGAGCTTGCAGTGGTGCGCGAAAAATGTCCGAATATTAAAATTGAAACTTTCGTGCATGGTTCAATGTGCATGACTTATTCGGGGCGTTGTTTGCTTTCAAATTTTATGGCAGAACGCGGCGCCAATCAAGGTTCTTGCGCCCATTCTTGTCGTTGGGGTTATAAGCTGAAAATCAAGCTGAAAGATAATACCGAGCACGAAATTGAAATTAACGAAAACAACAAAGAACTTTTCGACTTTTTCTTGGAAGAAGAAATTCGCCCCGGTGCTTTAATGCCTTTTGAAGAAGACGTTCACGGCTCTTATATTTTGAACTCGAAAGATTTGTGTTTGCTGCCAAAACTTGATGAATATATCAAACTTGGACTAGATTCTTTTAAAGTTGAAGGACGCAACAAAACCGAGTTTTACGCAGGTTCTGTCGCTCGTGTTTACCGCGCGGCGATTGATGATTATATGGCAAATCCAGCTGAGTGGAATCATGAAGATTACATGGATGAAATTAATTCTGTTGCCAATCGCGGTTATACTTTAGCCTTTCACGACGGCCGTTTGACTAACTTGGCGCACGATTATGAAAGCACAGGTTCAACATCTTTTTACGAATATGCCGCGCGAGTTATTGATTGGGACGGCGATAACGTAATCTTGGAAGGCAAGAACCGTCTTGATGCTGGCGATGTTTTGGAATTTTTGTCACCTTATCAGCGCGAGCCGATTTTACTTCGAATTTACGAATTCAAAAAAGTCAGACAAAATTTGGAAGGAGCTTATGTCGATCACGAAATTTCTGATAAATTACACGCCGGACAAAAGCCACTTTTTAAAATTCCCGCAGCTGATTTTCATTTATTTTCAGTGCAGAAATTAAAAGAGCTTTTGGTGCCGATGACTTTGATTCGTAAAGAAAAAATGAACATCGAATCAGAAAAATTGAAAGTGGAATCGCGTCATCTTTCGCATCAGTTGGAAGCTGGTGAAGTGCGCGAAGAAAAATACGAAAATAAACGTAAAAAATATTTTGCGGCGCTGGAAGTTGGTGATGAACAAATTTCACCAAGAACTCCAAGAGTTGGTACTGATGGCTGTTGTGGCAAAGGTTGCAATGGCTGTTTGATTTTTTGGCATGATGATAAATATGCCAAAGCGCGTGAAATTTTGAAGACAAAAAAAATCGGCGAGATGCTCTAGTACTTCTGATCAAACTTTTCAGAAAGTGGGGAAAGAAAGGCAAAATTAATTAGTTAAAAAATGCTAAAAAATTTTCTGAATTCCAAATTCAATTCAATCAAAAAACTTTTCCTAACCTATAGTATTGTAACTTTCATTTTGCTGGGCGTGGTTTTGTTGTGGTTGATGGGAAAGACTTATGCTTCCTACATGGAAGTTAAAAAATTAGAGATGGAATATGCCATTGCCGAGATCGAAATGGGTTTTACCAATATGCTTGATTATGCAGAATCAATCATGGGTCATATTGGAAAACAAATTGGGGTTTCCAATGGCACACCTCAAGAAATCAAAGAAATTCTAACTTCATTTAGCAGAAGAAGTAGCACAGGTAAAGATTCCATCAAAGACAATCTTTCGATCGGTATTTTTTCTTGGGTTAATGATAAAAAATCCGTCACGATTAATAGCGAATATGGCATAATCAGAGTTCCTTACGATGTTTCAAATCGCAAATATTTACAGCAAACTATCAACGATCCATGGGTGATGAAAGTCTGCGCTCCTGTAATTGGCGTCGTCAGTGGTCAACAAATTATTCCGGCAGGTTTAGGTGTGGAAAGCCTGAGAAATAAAAAATATTTGGGAACGATTGTTCTGGGTTTTACCGTTGATAGCCTGACTGATAAGCTGCGTAAAATTATCAATAATCCCAATCTAGATTTTACGATTCTCAACAAAGACGGCGAAATAATGTTGGAATCAACTGCCGGAATTTTTTCTGAAGATACAGTTTTTTAAGAAATATTGCCGCCAGTCACATCAAGCGCGAAGCTATAGTTTCAGCATTTTCAATGTTTGATTTGGATGAAACTTATTTAATCGCCAAATCTACCAACAAACATCCCTACGTAGTAATCGCTGGCTATCAAAATTTAGTGATTACTAAAGGATTAATAGCCGTGCTCTGGCCTTACATTTTAGGCTTTGTAATTTTATCGATGATATTTTTTAGCGTTTGGTATGCGCTGCGATTGCAGATTATCACGCCAATCGTCCAGCTTTCCAACGTCTCAAGATTGGTGGTGCAAGATCGCGATGATGAAGTGGTGATGCCGGTTTCTGGTGTAGCAGAAATTATGGAATTAACCGAGCAAGTGCGTTTGATTGAACGCTATAAATTAAATCTAATTCAAGCCAAAAAATCGCAAGAAAGATTTTTTGCTAATATGAGTCACGAGTTGCGCACGCCGCTAAACGGCATTCTAAATTTTTCTTTGATGATGAAAAAAGAAATGTTCGGACCACTCGATCCTGAATATCAAGAAATGGCTTCCGACATTCATTCTTCTGGCGCTCATCTTTTAAATTTGGTCAACGACATTCTCGATTTCTCGAAAATGGATATCGGAAAAATGAAATTGAATGAAGAAGAATTCGACATGATCGAAGAAGTAAAAAGTGCGATGAAAATTGTTTTATCAGATGTTGAACGTTACGGAGAAAATTCTGCGGTTTCAGTAATTTCAAAGATCGAAATCAAAGATGTAAATTTTTATGGCGATCGTCGCATGTTCAAACAAATCTTACTCAACTTACTTTCTAACGCCTCAAAATTTGTGGAAGTTGGATCAATTATTTTAAAACTTTTTATCGACGAAGATAAGAATTTAATTTTAGAAATTGCAGATACTGGAATTGGTATCAAAGAGGAAGATTTGGCCAGACTAGTGGTTGAATTCGGTCAAGTTGGTGATGGTTATTATCGCGGCAAAAAACAAGGCAGCGGACTGGGATTATTTTTAGTAAAAAAGATGGCAGAATTGCATCAAGGAAAGTTTGAAATCAAAAGTATTTACGACACCAGAACCACGGTTAGAGTGACTTTTCCAGGACAAAGAATAATCGCAAATAATGGTAATAAAAATGGCTGAAGATTTCGTCGTAAAAAAAGTTTTGATCGTTGAAGACAATCCGGTGAATCAAAAAGTGATGCAAAAATTAGTCAAAATTTTCGGTCACGATTCTTTAGTAATTGATGATGGTTTTAAAGTGATCGAAATTGCCAAATCTTATCAACCAGATTTGATTTTAATGGATATTCAATTGGTGGGGATTTCTGGAATTGAAGTGACTAAAAATATTAAAAAAGATGAAGAATTAAAATCAATTCCTGTCGTGGCAGTTACAGCTTCAGCCACTACCGAAGATCGTGAAAAAATCGTCCGAGAATCTAAATGCGACGATTATCTAGCCAAACCTTTCTCGCCCAAAGAATTAGCTGCAATGATGTCGCAATATTTCGCAGTGAAAAAAGTCGATTTGTAAAAGCTGAAATATTGATTATTTTTTTTGGTAAATTAAAACCGTATTTACAGTAAAACTGTATTTACGGTTTTTTCAATTTTAAAAATATTCAACATCATGACCAAATTAACTCTAGAAATTCCAGATGCGTTACATCGCACTGTAAAGTCTTTCGCCTCAGCTCATGGCAAAACTATCAAAGATTTTTTTATTGATGCGGCGATGGAAAAATTGAAAAAAAAGCCTCAATTAAAAACTAAAACCACAACCACAAAAACTATGAAAAAACCAGCCAAAAAACCTACAAAATATATTACTGAAAAAGAAGCAGATAAAATGCTGAAACCTTATTTATTGCGGATGATTAAGCGTATTCAAAGCGGGGAGGAGGAAACTTATAGCGAAGAAGAATTTTTCAAAAAACTAAGAGAAGACGATTAAACTAAAAAAACACCACACCATGAAAACCGAATATTCCAAACGTTTCTTAAAAGAGGCAAAAGATTTACGAAAAAAATATCATAATTTCGATGACGATTTACGAAGTTTTGTAAACGATCTGAAGTCTGGAAAACCTGTAGGAGCTGATCTGATTGAAAATATCAAACGTCTTCCAGTTTACAAAGTCAGAATCAAAAACAGCTCCAGCGCTACTGGAAAAAGAGGCGGCTTTCGAGTGATTTATTACGTAGAAATTGATGAGCAGACCTTTTATCTTTTATCAATCTATTCCAAATCCCAAACCGCTAATATTTCGCAAAATGAAATTTTAGAAATTCTTAAAAGTGAAAAATTAATTAAATGAAAAAATCTTTAGTAATTGCAATTGACGGGCCTTCGGCTTCGGGGAAAGGAACTTTGGCAAAAAGAATCGCCAATCATTTTGATTTGCCTTATCTCAATACTGGCGCGCTTTATCGACTTGTAGCTTTTCGTGCAATCGAGCAAAAAATCGATACCAATAGTTTTGAAAATAAAATTTCTGATTTGGTAAAAAACATCACCGAAGCAGATTTGGAGCCAGATGAACTCTTCAGCGAAAAAGTTGGAGCTGTTGCTTCAGTAATCGCCAAAAATCCAAAATTACGTGCTGCACTTTTTGATTTTCAGAAAGATTTTGTCCGTGAAGGCAAAAAAGAAAAAGGCGGCGCAGTTCTTGATGGTCGTGATACTACAACAGTAATTTGTCCTGATGCTGATTATAAATTTTACGTTACGGCTAATGTTGAAATCCGAGCACAGCGCCGTTTCGTGCAGCTTCAAACTTCTTTCGATGAGATTCTTGCTCAGCTAAAAAAACGTGACGAAAATGATTTGAATCGTTTGGACGCACCACTTAAAATCGCTGCCGACGCTCATGTGATCGACAATGGTAATTTATCAATTGAAGAAGGTTTTCAAAAAATTTTAGAAATCATTAAATAATGCAAAATCTACAAAAAATCTCCCGCTGTTTAATTTCGGTTTCAGATAAAACCGGAATCGTTGAACTTGCTAAATCATTGCTTGCACAAGGTGTTGAAATTATTTCCACCGGCGGCACTTCCAAACTTTTGACGCAAAATAATATCGCCAATAAAGACATTTCTGAATTTACCGGATTTCCAGAAATGATGGATGGACGTGTAAAAACTCTGCATCCCAAAGTTCACGGTGCATTGCTGGCAGTGCTTGATAATCCTGAACATGTGGCAGCTGCAAAAGATCACGGAATCGACTCGATCGATCTTTTAATTATCAATCTTTATCCGTTTGTTGAAACAGTTGCCAAAACTTCTGATGAAGAAGAAATCATTGAAAATATTGATATTGGCGGGCCGGCGATGGTTCGTTCGGCTTCAAAAAATTTCGCTTATAAAACTGTAATTACTTCTGCAGAACAATATTCAAATTTGATCGAAGAATTAAAAAATAATTCTGGCGCAACATCTTTTGAATTCAGGAAAAACCTTGCGGCACAAGCGTTTAAAAATATCGCCGATTACGACATCGCGATTTCAAATTGGTTTAATAAAACCGATTTTTGTGTGAGCGGAAATCTAAAACAAAGTTTGCGTTACGGCGAAAATTCTCATCAAAAAGCTGCACTTTACGCCACTTCAAATTCGGGAATTGTTGGCGCTAAACAGCTTCAAGGAAAAGAGTTGAGCTATAATAATCTGAACGATTCTGACGCCGCTTATAACTTAATTTTAGAATTCGAAAAACCGGCTGCCGCAATCATTAAACATGCCAATCCATGTGGAACTGCGATTGGATCGAACTTGCTTGAAGCTTACAAACGCGCTCTTTCATCTGATTCAAAATCGGCTTTTGGTGGAATTGTAGCACTTAACGGCAAGATCGACGAAGCCTTGGCAACAGAGCTTTCGAAAATGTTTTTCGAAGTAATTATCGCCAAAGAAATTGATGAAAAAGCGCTGGCAATTTTAGCGACGAAAAAAAATCTGCGTGTCTTGATTGCTGATTTCAAAAAAACGACACAACCTCAAGTAAAATCTGTATCAGGCGGATTCTTAACTCAGGATTTAGATCAAAAAAATATCACTAAAAACGATCTGAAATTAGTCTCTAAAAAATCAATTGATGACGTGGAAATTGAGCAATTAATTTTTGCGATGTCGGTTTGTAAACATGTGAAATCAAACGCGATTGTAGTGACACAAGATTTTCAAACAGTCGGCGTTGGCGCTGGTCAAATGAGTCGAGTTGATGCTTGCGAAATTGCCTGCAAAAAAGCCTCAGAATTTTTTGATGGCGACAAAAATGTTGATAAAGCGCGCGGTGGATTTTTAGCTTCTGATGCTTTTTTCCCTTTTGCCGATAATATCGAAATCGCCTCTTTTTACGGTATTAAAGCCATCATCGCACCAGGTGGATCAATGCGCGATGAAGAAGTGATTGCCAAAGCTGATGAGCAAGGTTTGGCGCTTTATTTCATCGAGACTAGGCATTTTAAACATTAATTTAGACTAAAAAATGGGCTTGTTCGGTATTTTTAAAACTGAGGATCTCGTAGGTGGTTTGCCTGAAAATGATGAGGTAGAACACAAATCGCAAAAAGATTTAGGTCGTGAGATTGAAGCTGATATGCTCGAGATTGAGAAAGGTCATTTGAGTCAACAGGTGATCGATAAAATGGTGGTTATGGTTTCAAATAGCAGTGGTCCGACTAGGGAATTGTTACAAAAAGTTCTCGATAAAATGCTCTATAGAAGAACTGAGCTCGAGGAAATGAATAAGAAAGAAGGACCAGAGATAAAACCGCCAGAAGATTTGAAGAATGCTAATGGCTTGGGTGAAGAAAGAGTGATTACTCTTAAAGAAGCTGCTTTGATTTTATTGAATGAGATTGCCAAAAATAGCGGAATTCTTGGTGCGGGAGATGTAGTAAAATTTAGTCAGGAAGGAGTTGAAGATGCGATGTTGAATGTTTTTAGCATGATCAACAAATTCCAACAATTCGGCTTTAAAGTTGAAACTCAGGAGCATGAAATTGCTAATTCAAATGATCAAGGAAGCACCAAATCTTTAGCTTACGCCATCCATTTTCCACAAGGTTTTGAGGTTACGAATCTGGCCGATCTGACCTCAGATGATTTAATGCGCGCGATGACTATGAATAAAGAACAGCCAGAAATTTCAACCAAGCAACCCAATGTATTCGTTCAAGTTGTTGGTTCGCATCAAGAGCAAGATTTGCAAAAAGTTTTTGAATCTTTCGCCGCGAAAGTTGGCAAAGAATTGCAACATGGTATGAGTGAAATATTTCAGGAAGTTCGAGAAAATAGTGTTGGTTTGAGTGATAGTGTAAAAGATGGTAGTGAGAAAATAGGTGATCTTTTAGAAAGTTTTGCATCTCGAGTCACAAGATCTGCGGCATCTGCATCCAACTCAAGATGATGGCTAAATTTTTACAATGTTAGTAAAGTAAAATTATGAAAAATTTTCTGACATTTTTTTTGATTTTTATCAGTGTCGCACCCAATGCTTTCTCTCGCGTTGATGATGTAGATGGTTTTTATGTTGGTGTCGATCCTTTAAAAACTAATAATAAAATTGGTAATGCCAATCATGCGGTTTCTCTCGAAAGTAAGATTGCAGAAGATCGTTATTACGGTTATAAATTTAGCGGTAACGGATTTTTTCTAGCGCCGGAAGTTTTTATGCAAAATGGCAATAATATTGCGCCAACCCAAATCAGCAGCTCTTCAACCAATAGTTCTTCGCCCAATCAAGTTGGCGGAATCCCGGGAGTTCTTACGACGTAAAAGCCAATGTTGGTTACGAATTTAATCACTATGTTTCGGGATTTGTCAGTTACGATTTGGGAAGTTTTGCTTATAATCCAAGACAAAAAACAGTTGTGGTCGGATCAAATAGAGCAACTAATAGCGCGGTTGGAATTGGCTCACAGATTAATATTTCTAGCAGTTTTGGTGTGAAATTGATGTATAGCCAACAGCAATTTGAAAGTAGTGCAGTTGGCGGAGCTCAAGTTAGATCAGAAGTGGTAAAGTTGGGGACGGTTTATTCTTTTTAATTATTCCATCCGTTTATACCCATCCGCTGGTAGAGCGGAGTCGAGAACTCGTGAGTTTGGCTTTGAGGATTTATATATTTGTCTAATCATCTCTTCACATCGTCATTGCGAGCGAAGCGCGGCAAACCAGTGTAGTGTTCGATTTTACTGGTTTGCCGCGCTTCGCTCGCAATGACGATGTTGGAAATTTGCAGTTCAAGTAATAAATCCTCAAAGCCAAACTCACGAGATCCTTCACTCAAGTTCAGGATGACAAGAAGGGGTGATTAGGAATTCAAAACTTTCAAAACCTTCTCATGTAATTCCTTATTTGCACAAGCCACCAAACGCACATCAGATTTTAATTTTAAATCATTGCCCGCCCAGTCAGTTACAACGCCGCCAGCATTTTCAATAATTGGAATTAGTGCTGCGTAATCATAAATTTTTAATCCGCTATCAATCACAATATCAACAAAACCAGAAGCCAGCGACGCATAAGAATAGCAATCTCCGCCGTAAATTACGCCGCCAATTCTTTGATATTTGGTTAGACCAGAAATTTTTTCTAAGATTTTTTCTTCACCATTTTGGAAATAAAAAGACGAAGCAGAACACATCACAGCATCAGAAATTTCTGTACAATTTCGGGTAGTAATTTTTTTACCTTGAAAGCTTGAACCTTGTCCTTCAATCCCAATCCAGCGCTCGCTCGAAATTGGTTGATTCATAATTCCCAAAAGCGGTTTTCCTTTATGAATTAATGCGATTAAAGTGCCAAAAATTGCGCGACCAATAATGAAAGAAGAAGTGCCGTCGATTGGATCTAAAACCCAAATAAAATCGGCATCGATATTTTTATTACCAAATTCTTCGCCGATAATTCCGTGATCGGGAAATTTTGTTTCGATTGCTTCACGAATTACTTTTTCAATTTCACGATCAGCTTTGGTTACAGGAGAATCATCATCTTTCGCCACTTCGCCGTTATTTACGCGAAAATATTTTTTAGCAATTGGCTGCGAAATATCTGCCAAATAATTTGCGAAATCGATGATTTCTTGAGTAAGCATAAATTAATTTGATTTAATTATTTCAGGTCTAAAACTGTTCTAAATGGATCATAAATTCCAAAATCCTAAATCTAAAATCTTAATTCAAATGAAAGAACGTATTGCAATTGTTTCAGGCTTCAGATCACCAATGGGAAAAGCTGGTGGAGTTTTGAAAAACGTGACTGCTCACGATCTTGGTGCGCGTATTGCTAAAGAAGTTGTTCTTAGATCAAAAATCGATCCAAAT
>Ga0214923_10005923_pt1 | contig 13946 bp, 9 predicted proteins | sample LL1510_MetaG_FD_177993 | JGI IMG/M metagenome (GOLD analysis project Ga0214923, IMG submission 177993) | Freshwater microbial communities from Lake Lanier, Atlanta, Georgia, United States - LL-1510 | ecosystem: Environmental > Aquatic > Freshwater > Lake | place: USA: Georgia | collected 2015-10-15 | reverse complement strand
GAGTTGATTTCATCTAAAGGCGCATACACTTGAAAAAGTTTTTTCAAACCGTCTTCATTTCGGTTGGCTTTGATACTTTGAAGTTCGCCGAGAAGACTCTTTGAAACCTCGTAAAACTTTTCATAGTCCTTAACGATAAGAATGCCATCTTGAAGATCGTGTTTCTCAGCTCCAGACTTTGATCCCCAGTCGATTGCTTTAGCTTCCAAAAGCTTTTTGATAAAAAGCCAGTGTCCTCGCTGGTGGGCTTCGGTAAAAGTCCTCTGACCCGAGGTTCTTCTTAAAAAATCATAGACATAATAATCATACATTCCATTACGAATGCGTTTGGCCTCATCGAGAGATTTGTAGATTCCGACCTCTACGAGAGTTTTATCCCCTCCGAAAACAAGTGCGGTTAAGTCGGCTCTCTGCTCCTCTAAAGCGCTTCCTAGTGGGCCAAGAGTTGAGATGGGATCCACACCTTTGCCATATTTTAATTCATCGTAGGTTCCAGAGCCATGGCCGATGATCTCATGAAGAACCACAATTACTTTCCAGATCGTCTCACGATCTTGTAGGAGCGTATCGACTTTCGAAATGGGAGCGTATTCTGACAAAGCCTCTTTGACCATTTCTTTGAAGTTTGGGTCTTCAGTTTCCCCAGGTAGTGGCAGTCGAATGATGTTTTTAGCCCCAACATCTCGTCGAATATCATCAAAATTAGGTAAGTTGTAGCCGCCTGTTCTGTAACTGCCTCTCTCTTGAAAATAATAAACCATAAGCGCTGGAGGAGCGTAGTTCTTGGGGAAGCTTTTTTTGAAAGTTCCGTAAGGCATGCCATCCTCAAAATACTGTGCATGAGTCGCCAAAGCTTGTGCTTGTTTGCTGATCGAGGGATCGAGAACCTGAACGTAGGTCTCCCACGATCCCACTCGAGCTAGCCAATCTTCGTAGACCTCTACCCAACCAATCATCGTATCAACTGTAGAGTTGGCACCATCTTTGACCCAAGCGATATTCGCAGCTCTAAAGTCATCGATTTCACCTTTATCAAAGTAGTCTACAGTTTTTCTTAATTGTTCTTTTTGAAATTGGGTTGATGCCCAAGGTATGGCATTTCTGAGGTGGCCTGTAATTTTTTTAAGTGTTTCACCGACAATGCCTGGTGTCTGAGTCGTCTGAACCTCGCAGCTTGGTCCAGAGTTTTGTCGTACGACTCTACAGTTTAGGTTTAGTTTAAGGGATTTATCTAAAACCTGTCGAACCTCTTCACCCGTTATACCTTTTTCGTAGATGTTTCCTCCGGAGAGTTCTAGACCCTTCCCTTCTTGATTTTCAGGGTAAAGCTGAAGTTCGTATGAGGGGTCTGTCAGGAGTTTAATGATTTCTGTTTTTGTTGTGTCGGGCCACTTAGGGTTCAGAAACGATATGAGTTGAGTGAGGCTATCAGCACTTGTTTTTTTTAGAACATACTTCCTATTTGAGCTGGCATAGGGCCCTGCTTGATCAAGCAACTTCGCAGAATAGGTAAGGTATTCTTGAAAACTCTCATCCCCGAGAATTTTCTTTGTTTTATCTATGTGGTTTTTTGCGACGGAATCGAAAATGAAATTTCTGATTAAGTTTGAGTGTCTGTGAATTTGATGAGCCAAAAGCTTTTTGCCTTCAAGTCCGGCCAACATCAAATGATAGGCGAATTTTTTTTGCTTGTTCGTGAGGCGCTGCCAAACTTTACCTCGAGGAACAGAGCTCTCAATTCTAAGTTGCTTCGGTAAGGGCATGGGTTCAAGATTATCGGAAGGAGTCCCAACGGCGGAAAAAAGTGTAAAAAAAACAAAAAACATTCGAAGGCCGGCGGTTATATTCATCTGATTGTCCTTTTCTAATTTTCTTCTGAAGTATCTTAAACCTGAACTCCTCAAATAAGCAATCGTCATTCGTTGCAGAAATTTCCCGATTAGATTAGTTTATTGAGTTCTGAAAGGTTTTTATGGATAAGATAGTTTGCGTTGGAAAAAATTACGAGGAACATGCAAAAGAATTGGGCGATGCTATTCCCGCAAGGCCCGTTATTTTTCTAAAGCCCCCCAGCGTCTTAAAACAAGCGCTGAACGGAAAAATTTTAGATTTATTTATTCCTTTGGACCGAGGCGCAGTTCATCATGAATGCGAAGTAGTTATTCAGTTGAAAAGAGGTGGTTTTCGAATGAACCGAGACGAAGCTGAGAGGGCAATCGGGGCCGTCACCGTGGGGCTAGATATGACACTTCGTGATCAGCAAGCTAATCTTAAGAAGGCGGGGAGTCCCTGGACCATTGCTAAAGTTTTTCCAGACTCTGCGGTGATAGGGCCTTGGGTATCCGTGGATAATTTTTCAAATTATTTAGATACTCATTTTATCTTGAAGATTAATGGCGACTCACGACAGGAAGGGTGCGCTCGACAAATGACCTTGAAGCCGTCTGATTGTATTGCCTATATCAGCGAACATTTTCCTCTGTGCGAAGGAGACGTGATTTTTACAGGAACTCCTAAAGGTGTAAATTCCGTTGTTCCAGGTGATTCTGGTCTGTTAAAATTTGGGATGATCGAATACAGCGTGACATGGCATGGACTTAAATCTTAAAAAACAAACTCTCCTGAAAAAACTCGAGGGACGAATTCCTCAAGACGTGATTCTGGAATCTGCCGAGGACTGCGTCGCATACGGAGGTGATTGGACCCGAATGACCGGGAATCCTCTGATCGTATTTTTGCCGAAAACAACCGACCAAGTTTCCTTGATTCTAAAATCTTGTAATGAACTTAAAATTCCTGTGATTCCTTCAGGGGGTAGAACGGGATTGTCGGGTGGGGCCGTGGTGACCCAATCAGAAGTCGTTCTAAATCTTTCTCGGATGAATAAAATTTCAACTGTTGATGTCCTTGGACGAACAGTTCGAGTGCAAGCGGGGGCCGTAACCGAGTCGGTCCATCAACATTGTGCCAAAGAGGGTCTTTTGTGGCCTATTGATTTAGCTTCTAAGGGTACCTGTGAAGTGGGTGGTAATTTGTCGACCAATGCCGGCGGGGTTCGTGTGATTCGATACGGGATGGTTAGAAAGTGGGTGTCCGGATTACAAATTGTGACAATGAATGGAGACGTCATCGAACTTAATCGGGGATTAGAGAAGAACAACACCGGTTATGATTTGATTCAGTTAATGGTGGGATCAGAGGGTACGTTGGCTGTAATTACTGAGGCCACTTTAAAGCTTGTAAGAGCTCCTCAAAAAGAAAAAGTTCTGTTTTTTGCTCTGTCCAGTTTAACTGCAATTAACCAATTATTTGCGAAGGCTAGGCTTGGGCCTTTTGAAATTCTTGCCTTCGAGTTTTTTAGTCTGCGGTGTTTAAAAGCGGTAGAAACCAAACTACAGCGCAAATCTAAACTAGAAAAGAAAGGTGATTTCTACGTTCTTATGGAGATTGAGCTAGGACTAGGTACCGAGCCAGAATCTCTGTTGGAAGATTGGTTGGGAAAAGTACTTGAAGAGAACTTTGTCCTGGATGGGTTGCTGGCGCAATCTTCGGTTGAGAAAAAAGAAGTTTGGGGATTGAGAGAGGGCATTACGGAAAGTATTGCTCTAACCAACGAAGTTCGTAAGTACGATACTTCGGTAGCTGTGAGTGATACGGTTGGTTTTGTGATTGAGGCAGAAGCCCTATTTAACTCGATGGGTTTAGGGGCTGATCTTTATCTTTTTGGTCATTTTGGGGATGGCAGCCCCCATTTAAATGTTGTGAGACGTGACACCGTGGATCATAACACTTTTGTAGAGCACTGCGATCGTTTCGAAAAAGAACTTTACCCACTCATTAAAAAATGGGGTGGCAGTGCCTCTTCCGAACATGGGGTAGGGCTTCTCAAGAAAAGTTGGGTGGAAATGTCGCGTACCCCTCAAGAGATGGCTTTGTTTAGGGCCATCAAGTCGGCCTTCGATCCGAATCATCTTTTAAACCCAGGAAAGATCTTTGATTGACTATCAACCGGTTGATTTTTGTTCGGTTGATTAATTAATATTGATTAACTTCGAGTGAACTGAGTAATCGTCGCTTTCAAATCGGGATAAATTGAGATCAAGTCGGCACGAGAAGCTAATTCCATGTCTTCAAATTCAAAACCTGGGCTTACCGTGGCTCCAATAAGTGCCCAATCACCTCCTGATACAAGCTGAGTACCTTGCCAGGTATTTTTTTCAACGACTACCTGTACTTGTTGTCCCTTTAAAATCTCATGCCCTAAAACAATACGTTTAAGAATCCCGTTTGAGTCGATTTGAACCATCTCAACGGCTGAGCCCAGGTAAAAGTGAAAAACTTCTGTTTGCGGTAGACGGTGTAGAGCTGAAAACTGATTTTGAGTGATCAAATAATAGATTGCAGTGCTTGCAGCCCGTGAGTTTGAGCCGGACTTTGAGTTTATCAATGGAACTGTAAGAGAATCTTTAAAAGTTTGTCTAAAATATCCCCCTTCGCCCTCGAGTGGGACGAGTGAGAGCTTTTTAATGATTTCAAGAGCCGAGAGCATGAGGGGATTTTAAGGCTTTAGTTCATCGGCGAGCTTTTGTGCTTCTTCGTAATTTTTTTGCAGCGTCTTTAATCGTTCTTGCAAGATGGCAAGATTAGTCTCTTTTTCTTTTTTGGCTTCAGTCACTTCGAGCAACTCTTCGTAGGTTAAAGCCTCTTTAGAGTTGAGGGTTTTTACTTGGTTGTAATGATAATTTGCAAAATCCAATTCAATTTGGGCCCCTTTTACCCAAATATTTCCTAATTCAAGCTTGGCTTTCCAGTCATCCGAATAGAGTTGAGCAGTTTCTTTAATAGAGGGCCTTTTACCCAGCTTTGCATTCACGGTCTGCTTTTTAATTTCAATATAAATTAATCGTTCTCTGAGCTTACCTTGGGCAAGTTCGAACTCGTTGGATTTAAGGTCATAATTTTTTTGGGACTTTTTAAGATCGAATTCACTGAGAGCCGCCTTTTGATATAGGCGTTGGTCCATTTGTAACTTTGTCAATGCTAACTCTGCTTCAAGCTTTCGATGTTCTTGTTCAACTTTAAAAAAGTTGAGTTGATCTTCAGTCTCTTTAAGATCGTTCCAGTGAAATAAAGTCTCGTGGTCTAGATTAGCCATTTGGGGAGGTTCCGCCCCAAATGAAAAGTTAGCGAAACAAAGACCCAGAACCAAGAGTAAAATAGGTTTTTTTGACATGGTGCGATTTATAGCTTTTTTTGGGGTCGGAATCAATAATAAAACAGGGAAATAGCAGCCCCCACATGTGTTAACTATTTGAAATTATTGTAAATGGCGGAGAGGGGGAGATTCGAACTCCCGGAACCCTTGCGAGTTCAACGGTTTTCAAGACCGCCGCTTTCGACCGCTCAGCCACCTCTCCGAAGAAGCACACACTCTAATACAGGATTCGTTGGAATGCGAGTGCCCGTATGCTATCGTTCCGCCTACTTTATGGATGCCACCCACAATTTCGAGTTTCCCTGGCCAAGTGTCAATGTCGTTCTCGAGGGGAGCTCTATTCTGGATGTCCCACGTTTAGAGATTAAGACCATTGGTGAGGCTACGAGTTTTATTCAGGCCTACGGATTTGATGTAAACAACCCCGATGATTTGGCTTTGGTTTGGCAATTTTTTAACGAAGCGGTTCAGTTTATCGAAAAGACTCTAGCCGAGCCCGATTATCCCAAAGTGCCAGAACATTTGAGATCTGAAAAAGCTCTAAGTGATGTGCGGAGGCTTTTTATTCTAGCCTCGGAGAAAGAAAGATCTTCTGATCAAGTTTACGCGTGCGCCATTCTTAGAGTCATGCATGTGATGATTCATTTGTCTTATGATCCTCGTTTGAAATTCTTCCAAGCAATGCAAACACAAGTTTTAAATAGGCTCGATAAATTTATTTATGTAGATCCCAGCAATGGCGCAACCTACTTAGGCAAACAAGAGGATGGGGAAGGGATTAAACTTCTCTTTTTTAAGAAGAAAGAAAGAAAAGATCCTAATCGAGAGATCATTAAGCTATTGCATAAAGCTGATAGCGTAGTCGAAGAGATCTATGACAGGGTTGGGCTTCGCTTGGTGACTGAAACAAAATTGGATGCTATCCGAGCGGTTCGTATGCTTTTGGATAAAAATATTATCAGTTTGCCAAACATTAGGCCCGCAAGATCTCGAAATCGTCTTGTTGATCTGAAGAGGCTCCAATTTGAGCTTGATAGAATCGCAACCCATTTAAAGAAGACTTCTGAGCCGGCTCCTTACATAGAGCGAATGATTAAAAGGCTTGAAAAGAGAATTGGGCAAGGAAGAAAGGGGCGAAGCTTTTTGAACCCTCATTCGAGTGAACATTATCAGGCAATTCAGTTCACCTGTCGCGAATTGGTTAAGGTCAGAAATCCACAACATAGACTATACACGCAACTTAGTTCTCAGTTAGCAAATATGTCAGGTGGGAATCAATTATTGAACGAACTGTTTCCTAATGTTCCCCCCGCATTTGAATATGGTTTTTTTCCTTACGAAATACAAATTATGGACGTCAAGGCCTATGCAGATAGTATTTTCGGCAAAGCCAATCATGAGGAGTACCGGAGAAAACAGCTTAATGCGGCCCGTGAGCGAGTTTTCTCAAAAAGAGCATAATGATTTAGTTGTCTTTTCTTTATTGGTTTCCTGCTCTTAACGTATTCTCTGTCAACCCGCTATACAGACACTCATAACGCGCCCGGGTTAAAAATTATAAGGTTAAGTTTTTCAATTCGTTATTTGCTATAATTAGACTATCTATGTCTCAACCGGCCAGCCAAACCAATGAATTTTTCTTAGGGATAGAGGGGGAGCAAAAAGGTCCTTTTTCTCGTGATGAAATTTTTACCATGTTAAATCAAGGTGAAATTTCTGTTGAAACTCCCATTTGGTGCGTAGGAATGACAGATTGGACTCCTATTGGCTTGCTAGACCAATTTAAAAAACAAGAAACAAAAGAGACCCCTCAAATAAAAGAAGTACCTCGAATATCGGTGGTGTCTCAGAGAGTTGAGGTGGAAGATGTGTCAGACCCAGAAGAAAAAACTTTGGTGAGTTCAGTTGATGTTCTTGACGACTCCGGGGAACAGCAGGATGAGATGAGCACTTCTCATCACTTCAAACCAGTGTTTTCAAATTCAAGGTTGTATGCCCAGGAGCTTCCAAACCCGAAAAGCAATAAACAATTGCTAATGATCGGTGGGGCGATTATTGCCCTAGCGCTGGTTTTATGGATAGTCTCATTTGACTCCGGGAATAAACAAGTTTCAAACAAAGCAGAGCAATTAACTGCCGAACAAGTTCGCAGTTTAGCGTTAAGTAAGTTGCAAGTAGAGTTCAACAAGAACCCCGAAGGTACCGTTCCAAGTCTGTTGCAAATGGTAAAAGAAAATCCCTCGGATAATCCGGGATTGGAAGCTTTAGAAACATTGCTGTCACATTATAGACGGCAGCAATTATTTGCTGAGGCTGGTTCAGTTCTAATGGTGGCTAAGAAACCAGTCGAGGCCCTAGATTACTTCTTGAAAGACCCTCCCGATTACTCTCAGGCTGAGAGAGCTTATGAGGAAGCATACAATCAGGCTAAAGGAGACGACCGGCGCAAATTTATTTTACAACAAATTGATCTCTTGATTGGCCGATTAAACAATACCGACAAAGCCATCAGTCGTATCAAAGTTTTAGATAAAGAGTTTCCTGGAATTCCTCATCCCTATCAATATTATTTGAAGTCAACTGAGGACCGAATAGCCGATATATTTTCGAGGTTGTCATTCTACTATGTAGAAACGCTAGATAATTATATTTCATCTGAATTGGCACAAATAAAGTTGTCTGGTAAGCCGCTTCTTTCAATTACTAAAACGAAGGAAAATAAATACAGGATAGTGGCGAGCTATAAAGGGCCCGTTAATCTTCGTAATGATCTAGTTCCTAACATCTTCTTTGTCTTCTGGTTAGACAATGAGCAATGGTATATCGTAGACACCAACTTGACAAAAGAAAGAGTCCGATTTGCGAAAGAGGAACAAAAACGACACGAAGCTAATGCCGTTTCTGCAATTGAAATATTAGCCGGGCTAGAAAGCCACTTCAAAACTCAATTTCCGGGAAAGGGGCTTCACGAACTCGTAACCCCACCCAAACGCCTTCCGATTGGTTCAGTCGAGTGAGAGAAGAAAACTCTTTACTTTAAGGCGTGTCGCCCGATATACCCCCGGCCCTATTTGATTTTTATCAAAACCCCAGTTTAAAAAGCTGGGGTTTTTTATTAGTATCAGGTCCGAATCTTGGAGAACTAGTTTTTTGAAACACATTTATCAAATCATTGATGATGTTTGGAGTATGATTTCAAAGATAGTCTTTGTTCGTTTTCAGTTCGAGATACCGGTAGAGGAGTTAAGAGAAGCCCAAAGAAATGGAAAAATAATATTCGCCATAACTAATGGCGGAATTTTTGAGTGGCTGATTCTATCCAGTTGGTGCCGTAGCAAGGGTCTTGGGCCCATTCTAGTTGGTAATCGCAAAACCATTCTCGCTCTTTCAAAACCCAGCTGGTTTTTTAGGTGCCTTCTAGGTAAAGCGAAATATGCAGAGTATTTCTTAATCAATGAAAAAGGGCCAGGAATAGTTTTTTGTCCCCCTAACGAGCGAAAGGAGCTTTTCAAACCTACTCCGGTAGAAACTTTGCTTTCTGAGTTGTCGGCTTCTTCCATGGCAGAGAGAAAAATGCAGTTTTACATTATTCCAGTGCTCATACTGTGGAGAAAATATCTTCGAGGTGAACGCAGAAGAATTCACGAGCTATTGCTAGGGTCAAGCTCGAACCCGAATTGGCTTGGGAAGTTGTGGTATCTATTTCGAAAAAGACAGGATTCAAGCGTAAAAAGTCTGGGCATGATTCCGCTGGTAGATAGTGAGCGTCTTACCGGCATGGATCGATCGGATGCTATCGATGAGACCGAAGGGCTCAAAAACGCTAGGATTATTAGAAGAAAAATTATCGTATCGATACAGCAGGAAATGCGAGTTATTCTCGGCCCTAGATATCTCCCACCTACCGCAGTCAAAGAGACGCTGATGAGGGATGAAGCGGTCCAAAAGTTGATTCGAGATAACGCCCAAATAGGGGGAGCTGATACTAAAAAGCAGATGATGTTGGCGTATCAGTACCTAACTGAAATAGTAGCTAACTACACTTACCGATTTGTTGAGTTGATGGAAATCTTTCTTGGTTGGTTGTTCAACCGGGTTTTTGAAGGGTTAGTGACGAATAGGGATGATATTGCTCGTGTTAGAGAGCTGATGAAAACAAAGCCGATCGTTTTTGTCTCTTGTCATCGAAGTCACTTGGATTACCTCGTTGTCCCCTATGTTTTATTTACCGAGGACATGGTGACTCCTCATATAGCTGCTGGCATCAATTTGTCGTTTTGGCCAGTGGGATATTTTTTGAGGCAGGGAGGAGCATTTTTTATTCGCCGATCTTTTCGAGGAAATGAGTTGTATTCATTGCTCCTAAAGAAATATGTCGAATTTTTGTTGATGAATAAACACAATATCAAGTTTTTCATCGAGGGGACAAGAAGTCGGTCCGGTAAAATGTTGCCTCCAGCCTATGGTTTGCTAAAAATGATTTTAGAAAGTTATCGAAGCAATAGTTTAGATGATATAGCACTAGTTCCGGTTTCGATATGTTACGAGCAGGTTTTTGAGGAAGGGGCCTATTCAAAGGAGCTTCAAGGGGGTTCGAAGCAGAAAGAGAGTGCTAGTGGGTTGATTCAGTCCCGCAAAATACTCAAGGGTAAATACGGCAAAGTTTATGTGAGGTTTGCTGAACCTTTTTTTGTAAAAGAAATTATTCAAAAAGAACAACAAGAAAATGTCGACCCAAAACTCACGCTTCAAAAAACTGCATTTAAGCTATGCAAGAGAATTAATGATGTAAGCCCCATTACTCCGAAGGCAATTTTAAGTAGTATTCTGTTGGCTCACCCTGAGCCGGCTCTGCCACTTGTGGATATTTTGCGGATCTCAGAGCGGATGGCGGATTATGTAACACATTCAAATATGGTACTGACCACACCTCAACGGTCCAGCTTTAGAGCAGTTGTGGAGAGCACAATTCGAACTCTTCAGAAAAAAAGCGTAATTCAAGTTACTGAAAGCACACCAAGAGCTTACAATGTTGATCAGAGAAAACGAGTCGGGTTGAATTATTATAAGAATAATGCAATTCACTGCTTCGTTTTGCCCTCGATTTCTGTGATGGCCTTCCTGGATACTGTGAAGAGCAGGGGAGAGATCATAAAATTGAATCGAACGTTTTACCAAGACTTTTTAGAGAGTGCATTGACGTTGAGAGATATTTTAAAGTTTGAGTTCTTTTTTAGTCCTCGAGAGCGATTCACTGAGGAAATTCAAGGAACGTTGAGTTTCTTTTCCGAAAGTTGCCCTTGGGAGACTGCAACTGACGACCAATTTATTGCGGGATTTAAAAATCATTTTATCAATTGGGATGAGGCTTCAGTATATGCCGGGCTGCTAGGGGAGCTTTTAGAGAGCTATGCAAGTACGATGAGCTTTTTGAAGGAAAACCCCGGGGAAATTTATGATAAAAAACAGTTCATCGCCAGATTGATTCAGTACTCTGAAGAACTTAGCGAACGAGGGCAGATTCAGTACCCCGAGTCGATCTCAGTGCAAAATTTTTCAAACGATATACTTTCTTGTGAAAACTACGGCTATGTCGGAACCGAAAAAGGCGAAGAAAGAGATCTTTTAAGGGTTTTGCCCTGGAATTTCGATGCCGAAGAGACCCTCAAAAAAGTGCTTCGTTATCTTGAACTTTTGAAAGAGAATCCTGCCAAAATATTAAACTAAGTTTCTTTCTTGCTAGGCAGCTTGGTTTTCCGGTTTTCCATTGGGTGGCGTAGGGGGAGGAGAGTTGGGAGTGGTTGATTTCTTTAGAAACATATCTTTTGGAAAAGGAAGTTGGTTCACTTCGATCTCTTTCATAAAACTAGGTATGTTGCCGGTAGGATTAAGACTCCCTAAAACTTTTCCGTCTTTGTCTCTTCCTGTCTGCTCAAAAAGATAAATATCTTGAACTTGATAGTTACCATGCAGGTCCATTCCTAGACCTTCAGATATATGGGTTACTTTTCGTGAGCCATCTTGCATCCTTGAAAGTTGCAGTACGATATTTATGGCAGAGGCCACTTGTGAGCGGATTGCTTGGATGGGCACTTCGGATTCTGTCATCATGGCTAAGGTTTCTAGACGGGTCAGACACTCCTTAGGGTTGTTTGAGTGAACTGTTCCCATTGAACCGGAGTGACCGGTATTCATTGAAGATATCAAGTCCATTGCTTCACCACCTCTAACCTCCCCAACGATAACTCGGTCCGGGCGAAGTCTTAGAGAGGATTTTACTAGGTCTCTTAAAGTCACTAGTCCTTTGCCGTACTCATCAGCTGGGCGGGCTTCAAAGTAGACAACATGCGAATTGTGGATTTTAAGCTCTGAGGAATCTTCGAGAACAAGAATTCTTTGGTTAGGCTGGCAACGGCTAGCTAATATATTAAGAATAGTTGTTTTTCCCGAACCCGTTCCGCCCGAAACGATGATGTTTTTTTTCAAGTAAAGGCATACGTCGATAAAACGGGCAGCGTCGATCGTTAGGGCACCTCGAGAAATTAAGTCTTTCATTTCCAGTTTTGTTTTAGAAAATTTACGAATCGTAACTGTCGTTCCGTTTTTAGCCACGGGGGGTACGACTGCATGTATTCGCGATCCATCGGGGAGTCTTGCATCTAAAAAAGGTCGCTCCTCGTCGATGGGTCGTCCTACAAATTGAGAGATGTTTCTTACCGCTGCTATTAAAGCCCCTTCGTCATCGAATTTAGCATCTACTCTCTCAACGAACCCTTTTTTTTCAACAAATATGTTAGCAGGACCATTGATCATGATTTCTGTGACACTATCATCTTTTAGATAGGAGACGACGGGCGACAAAAACACTTGAATACTGGCATCGAAAACTGACATCTTAGTGCTCCTCTACTGAAATTTCTCCCGATGCTCCAGTGATAACATCATGGAAGCTATATGTGCCCGGTTTGGCTTGGAATGTGATTTCCGTCACCCGGTTTGCGGATAGTTCTCTGTTGACTTCAAATTTAGTGCGGTCGAGTTCCTTAGTTTTCTCTCCAGCAAATTGAGAGTTGATCCAACGTTGTATATTTAGTTTCTCTATGACGAGAGCAGCAGACTTTTTATTAGTTGTTGTAAAAAGTAGGCGTATTGTGGATCCAGGCTTCAAGACGATCTTTGAGGGGTAGAATTCATTGTTGGACAAAATAATTGAAAAATCGGAAACACCTTTAGGTGGGCGAGAGGGTGACGTGGGGGGAACTGCAAGTCGGGCAATGTAAGTGTCTATGGGTACTAGGTTTAAAGGGTCAGCTAACATTTGCTGCAAAATTTTGGGTGCCCACACAAAGTTAGGTCGAATGGCGGGGGCAGATTTTGTAGTCGTGGAGAGAAAGTTTAAGTCTTGGGCGGTATCGTCTGCTTTTACAGATTTGCTTTCGGCGACAGGAGCAATGGCAGGAGAATTCGGCTCTTCTGTTTTATTTTTCTGGTTGAGCGGAGACATATTTTGTGCGGACGCGCTAATTTCTGGAGGGGGAATTAAAGTGACTTTAGGGGGGGTGAAACTAGGGTCTGGTGTGGAAAGGACCTCGTCGATTTGAGCTTGGGTCGAGTTTTTGGGTTCATCCATGTTGTTTTCGACCGGCTCTGTGGGAAATAGAGGGATTAGCGGTTTTTCCAATTCTGCATCGGGGTCTTGTAACTGAGGCTCTGAGGGTTTTCCTTTATCTGATTGAAGCTCACGTGGGGTTTCTGCTTCAGAGAAAGAATGCCCAAAGTTTTGCTCGGTTGGAATTTCATCGGGTAGGGTATCGGGAGACAAATCATCTTCAACGGCATAACACGGCTCAAAAGCCATTAAGCAGCTTAAAAACGTGTAGGATAGAATGGTGCGCCAAAGTTTTTTATTCATAGGGAAAGTCTCTTTCCAGTTATCGGTTAAAAATGAGATAGAGTTTAAAATAACTTCGGAGCAGTGGGCCAATTTGCTGAATAAAATAGTATCGGTGTGATGTCTTTTTACAAAGCACAGTAAAACCCTGAAAACATAGCCAATAAATCCACTTTGTGAAGAACAGTGTCGGAAAGTTATTCGTTTGTTTTATTTTGGTCAGCTGTCAGTTTTATGATCAGAAATTCGCTATCTTATTAAAACAATAAGCCAAATTTCCAAACAGAGCCTATTGGCTTTTGAGTTGCAAATATAGAAAGTTAACGATTGCTCAACTCGAACTAGTGGGATTTATCGACGATTATTTTAGAAATTTAGGGCTCGAGTGTTTCTAAGTCTTCAAGCGCGGGACGGAAGGCACGAAAGGCGGGAGATAGAGAGGTTCTATCTTCCGCCTTTTTTTCATTGAAGTGTTTACAGGTTGAACACTATTGAAGTCGTAAATCCTTTTGATGGTCACCTAAATCATCGTAATCAATGGCTTATTTGATCTAGTCTTTTGCTCTTTTTGGCAAGATAACTGCACAACGTAAGTGTAAGGTGACTTTTAATCAAATGAATGTGCGCTTTTACATTTTAACTCTAGCTTTTCTACATTTGCTGGGTGGCCTTGCCTACGGAGAGCAGCAGTTCGGTGGTAGCCCCTTTGGGGTGCCTGGAGCGGGCCTGCAAAGATCCCAGGGAGGTTTCGGAGGTAATGGCTTTGGTGGTGGAGGCTTTGGTGGTGGAGGCTTTGGTGGTGGAGGCTTTGGTGGTGGAGGCTTTTGTGGTGGAGGCTTT
>Ga0214923_10005922_pt1 | contig 13946 bp, 12 predicted proteins | sample LL1510_MetaG_FD_177993 | JGI IMG/M metagenome (GOLD analysis project Ga0214923, IMG submission 177993) | Freshwater microbial communities from Lake Lanier, Atlanta, Georgia, United States - LL-1510 | ecosystem: Environmental > Aquatic > Freshwater > Lake | place: USA: Georgia | collected... | reverse complement strand
AAGGGCCAGAATCGCCTCAGGATGCCTCCTGAGGGCCAAGGCGGTGGCCAGAGCGGCCGCGGGGGCTGTGTCCCGCTTGGCGGGCTCGGGGATGAGGGAGGCCTTGGGAAACCTGGGTAGAGCCTTTCGGACGCCCGGAACCTGCTCGTGGTTCGTCAGGATGAGCAGATCCGAGGGTTTTTTGGCCAAGGGCTTTAAACGCAGAACCGTCTCTTCCAGGAGGGTTTTGGGGGAGACTAAACGGAGGAGGTGCTTGGGTCTGGCCTTGCGGCTGAGAGGCCAGAACCGTTCCCCCGATCCCCCGGCCATGATGAAGAGCAGGAACGGCGATGCCATGGACAAAGATTAAGATGAAGATGAAGATGAAGGGAGGAGGAAAATTATCAGCTCTTCCATTCGGTAGGGACGCCTACCCTTAGGCGTCCATGTGGAAAATTTAAGAATCGATGATCGGATTGCCGCATGGTCGGTTAGGGGTAACCGACCCTACCAAACCGCCAAAGATTCAGGTAGCATTTGAGGATGGAAGTTCTCACCGCCCTGATCGCCGATTCGGCCAGTGACTACCAGGGCAAGCTTTGCGTCCTGGGCTCGTTCGACACGATCTGTGCGCGGCAGTATCCCGCGATCCATCCGCACTGCTCTATCGCCCTGCGGTTGCTCTTCCGCACTGGGGACGAGGGGAAGCATGTGATCCAGATTTCCTTCATCGATCAGGACGGCAAACAGGTCCTGCCGCAGGGCGGGCCAAAGATTGAGTTCAACATGGCGGAGCCGCCTGCCTCGGCCTTTTTCTGGAGTCAGAACTTCATCTTCAACATTGCGGGGTTACGCCTGCCCACCCCGGGGCAGTATTCGTTCGACGTGATTTACGACGGAAAGATCGTCTCGAGGATTCCGTTGCAGGGCGTGCAGTTACAACAACCAGCCCAGCAGGGGTGATGCCATCCGAACCTTTCGTTTACGTAGAACGTGAACGTGAACGAAAACCTCATCCTTTGATCAATTTCGCCGGATCGAGAATCCCGCACCCGTAAAGCGGATCGAATCCCCCCGGGCCGGCATCGGAGGAGGTTTTGCAGAGATGCTCGATCAGGTCCCGCTGGTTGCGAACCGGGGTTTTGCCCCCGTGTTTGCGGTGCTTGGCCAGCATGAGGGCGACCACTCCAGAGACAAATGGCGTGGCCATGGAGGTGCCGCTGAGCGTGGCAAAGCCCCGGGGCGGGTAGCAGGAGGTGATTTCGTCTCCGGGAGCCACCACGTCCACCTGCCGGCCCCGGGACGAGAATCGGGAGAGGCGCTGGCGACGGTCGATCGATCCCACCGCCACCATCTCCGGATAACCGGCCGGGTAACAGACGGTGTCCAGATCCGGCCCTTCGTTGCCGGCGGCGGTGATCACAAACCTTCCTTTGTTGATGGCCGAGACCAGGGCGAGGTGGATGTCCTCGTCCGGTGCAGGGGAGCCTAAGCTCAGAGAAAGGACATCGGCTCCCGCTTCCGTGGCCCAGCGGATCCCGGCCACAATGTCCTCACTGGAGCCGGAGCCCTCGTCGTTGAGAACCTTGGCAGATATGATTTTGGCCATGGGGGCCACGCCGACGATGCCATGGGCGTTGCGCCGAGCGGCCACGATCCCAGCCACGTGGGTACCGTGACCCTGGACATCGTTGGGGCCGGAGGGGCTGCGGGTGAAGTCGCGGACTTCCTGCAAGGCTGGTTTGAGGTCGGGATGCTCGAGGGCGATCCCGGTGTCGAGAACGGCGACCTTGATGCCCTCGCCTTGGGTCTCCAGCCAAAGGGGAGGAATGTTGAGGAGTTTAAGGCCCCAGTCGATGGTCTCGGCCGTGGCCAACATGACCTTATCGACCTTGTAGGGAGGGAGCCTGTAGACGGGGGAGGACATTTTTAGATGAAGATTAAGATTAGGATTAAGGTTTAGGCTGATAGGAAGCTAGAAGCTCTCCAGATTTCAGCCATATCCTCTGGTAAACCTTGCTCCTCTGAAATGACCTCTGACCCCAACTCGAACTCAATTTTTGAAGAATGAAGGCAGTGGCGTGGTATTTTAGGCTTATTTTGAAATGCTTTATCGATATAGTTTATAAAATAGTAGTCATTTTTACCATATATTTTGTCGTTTAGAACTGGGAATCCGAGGTGATCAAAGTGGGCTCGGATCTGGTGGAGGCGACCGGTTTTAGGGGAAGCTTCCACAAGGCTGATTTCTCCGTGGTCAGGGTGGTTTCGGGTGCCGAGGGTTTTGAATTCGGTGACGGCAGGGTAGGTCCCTGGGACAACGGCTTGGCGGATATAAATTCTGCTGGGCTGGTGTTTGCCGAGTCGATCCAAGGGGGCATCAATGATTCCGGATTCCGGCGGCTTTCCATGAACGATGGCGAGGTACGTCTTCTGAATTTCCCTGCGTTGTTGCATTTTGCCCAATAGCGAGGCGTTTTCCTTGCCGCGGGCCACGAGAAGAAGACCGGAGGTTTCGCGGTCGAGACGGCTGACGAGCGAAAGGAATTCCCCCGGGAGCTGCTCCCGGAGCCAGTCGATCAGGGTGAAAGTCCCGTCAGGTCGGGTGGGGTGAACCAGCCAGCCGGCCGGTTTATCAACGATCAGAAACCGGGAATCGGTGCGGAGGATGGAGGGGGAGGTCATTTGGATTTCAATTTAAAACAAGGTAGGATCGGTTACCATTAATCGACCATGTGGATGATTGGCCGATGGATTTTGGACATGGACGCCTAAGGGTAGGCGTCCCTACCGGTGATGAAAACCATGACCGCGAGTGAACTGGCTCGGATCTGTGACCGGATCCTGGAGACAAAAAAGTTCCGGGACTATCCGGGGGCGAGGAACGGGTTGCAGGTTTCTCATGGTAGGCCGGTGAAAAAGATCGGCTGGGCAGTGGATGCGGATTTGGCATCGATCCGCCGGGCAGGGAAGCAGAGGGTGGATTTTCTCGTGGTGCATCATGGCATCTTTTGGGGGGATTCGGCCTTGGACCGAAAGATCCGGGCGAGGCGAATCCGTGAGGCGAAGAGGCTGGGGGTGGCGATTTATTCTTCCCATCTGCCGCTCGACGCGCATCCGGAGCTGGGAAATTCGATCGGACTGCTTCGGGTCTTGGGTCTGGAGGGTTGGAAAAGGAAAAGGTTCGGCCAGGGCATGGGGAAGGAGATCGGTTTCATGGTCCAGGGAAGGGGAATTCGGCGGGAGGTGTTGCTTCGGAGGTGCAGGGCAATTTCAGCAGCGAAGGTCAAGATGATCGGGGCGGGTCCGACGGTATGTAAAAAGATCGGTCTCGTGACCGGTGGGTTTGGGGATCTGGATCAGGTGGTGAAGGCGGGGTTGGATACGCTGGTCACCGGGGAGGCGGATTATCCGACCGAGGTGAAAGCGCGGGAGTTGGGGATCAACCTGATCTTGGCGGGGCACTACGAGACGGAGACCTTTGGGGTTCAGGCTTTGGCAGACCGCCTTCGATCAGGGGATTGAGGCGGTGAAAAGTAACTGGACTACCGGGTAGTCGGGAGGGGTGTGCAGTGCTATGGAGCCACGGTGTAGTTGATGTGATTCAGACAAACGGCCTGCAGGGATTCTTGCTTCTCCCCGAAAATCACCACCCAGTAGTTGCCAGCCCCTTCCGGGGAAGAGGAGAGAAGAATCTTTTCTCCGTCCGCCACCTGGATTTGACCCCCGTTCGAGTCGGCAACCACGGCCTGGCCGGCTTTTAAGTCCACTGCCTTCTGATTGATAATCAAGCGTGTCTGAGCCAGCGGGCCCACCAGCAGAACCTGCCAGTTTTTTCCCGTGGGGGCCTGCTGGGGCAGGATCGGAGGCGGACCGAACAGGCCGATTTTTCTTTTCCCCTTATCGGGACCTTCCGTTGCTTCCTCGCCGGGATAGAGAACCATGGCGAAGTTGCCCCCGGGGGGTAGGTCGATTTCCGTCCGAGTAATGGCAAACCCCTCGCAACGGAGTTCGACAACTTTTTTGCCGGAAGGGAACAGCACCGCCCCCGTGGATTGGCCCGGTGTGAAGCCGGGTGGCCAGATCTCCTCGGCCCCAAACTTGATGTGCAGGTTGTCCGGACCCGGAAGGGCATTCACCAGCGTGAGGGAAGATTGCCGGGCTCCGGCCGGGCCGGCGGATGTTTGGGCCGACAAAGGGAGTGACATAACCGGGGCCAGAACCAAAAGGGAGACGAGGGGTTTCAACATGGGATTTATCCTGAATCGGATCCGATCAATAGTCCACTTTGCGAAGGAGAAACATGCTACAGCTGGGTGGGCTGCCGGAGCTCTGCTGATTGAAGACATCATAGTAGCGACGGGCAATGGTGCTGTAGATCAGGGTATTGGCGTTGGTGTTGGTTCCCCTGGTTTTGATGAGCTGGGCCTGCACGTAAATGCGGAAGTTGCGGCTTTGCACCTTGCTGAGGGCATAAATCTTGCTGAACCATTCCTCGGTGGCGGAGTCATTCCATTCCGGCGTGGTGTTGGTTCCGGCCACTTGTGCCGTAAAAACCGCCCCCGCCGGCCAATTCGCCGTGTTGGGCCAATTGGTGGCAGTGCCGATAAAGGTGAGTTGGCTGGGGGAGTAAAAGGGGTAGCGGGCACGAAAGTTGGTGACCCCCTGGACGAAGGCATTCACGGCGTTGCTGGAGATGGAGAAGTTGTTGGAGGGCTTCATGGCGGGATCGTTGGATAAAACCACCCCGGCGGCCAGGGCGCGAAGCACCCGTGGCGGGGCGGTATTGATGTTGATCTGGTTCCCGTCGTCAAACCGGCCTGAGAGATAAGCCGGAGTTGTCGGGGTGGCGCAAAAGAGGTCCAAGAGGGCGGCGGCACTGGCCTGCATGTTGGGTTGGGGTTGGCCCGAGACGTTGGTCCAAGCAAATTTGGTCAGTTCTGCCCGTCCAATCCGAAGCGAGGTCCCCCCTCCATACGCATTGCTGGCCACCGCCGCGGGCGTTAGGTTTGTCCACTGTCCTCCATCGTTTCCGTAGCCCGAAGATGAACCTTTGCCCGCCGTGTCGAACCACTGGATGGGGTCAAAAATGTTTCCCAGCTCAACCACATTGGAGTAGAGGCCCGCATTGGAGATCTTGGTGGGGGGGCAGTTGCTGTATGTAGCGGGGGTAGTCCCAGTGGGCAGGCCATTGACCCCTCCAGAAGGAAGATTCCCAGGCGGGCTTTCGTGTCCGCTGTCCGGCCAAAGTGAGGGTTTGACCTGTCCGTAAGCGTTGGCACTGACATTGGCCCGAAAATTTCGCCCCCCGAAACTAGAGCCGGTGTCATAGGAGATAGAAGATTGCGGCGGAGACTGATAAATGGCGGCTCGCGGATCTCCGGACATATTCCAGAAGGCGCCCGATAAACTTTCCCCGACGAATCCCGGGCAGGTGCCAGACCATTTTGGACTGTTGACGGCGCTTAGATTTTTGCTTTGCCGACGCAGGCCACCTAGACCGCCGTCATAGTATACATTGTTCCACGCTACCCGGTACGATGATTGGATATCATCCGGCAGCGTCAGGGGCAGGGTAAGGTTGTTGGCTGGATAAAAAAAACAATTGGTGACCGTGGAAAATCCAATCACAAGAAACTGGTTGGGTTGCAAGGTGACATTGGTGGTGATGGAGCTCAGGCCACCCGATACCGCCGTGCCCAGACTATTGGTAGCCCATAGGGGGTTGGCAAAACTGAAGCTGGAAAAACCTGCGGTAAAAGGTTGGCGGTTGATGGCTGTGAACGTGAGGGTTCCATTATTGGTGCGATCGCTGGGATTCCAAAGTTCCACATAATCCGTCGTCTGAATGATGATTGCCTGGCCGCTCGTGCCTCCCACGGTGATGGGGTTGGTCGAGAACAGGTTAAAACGAGTCGTGTATTCATTCACCCACGGACAACTGTCCACCCCGCGATATGTCGGCCGATCCCGATTGGTGGAAATTCCCATTCCATCGGTGGTGGGCGTGGAGTCGGTGTCGGCATAGTCGATAATACATGCCGCCAAGGTCTGAAGGTAGGCGTTGGTGGTATAGGCGTTGGTGTTGGTGGCACCACCCCCGGCAGAGTTAGTGAAGCCCCCGGCGCGGGTGGCGGCGAAAGTGGGAAGGTTGCTGGAGATGGTGGAGACAATGGTGGTCACGGCGGTGGAAGTGGCCGCTCCGCCGTTGAATAGCTCATTCAGGTTGATTTTTTTGGGTTGGCTGTTGGTGTTTTCCGCTTGCAAGTAGCCGAGGCCGCAGGGAATCCGTTGATAGCCGTTGAAGCTTGTCGTATTCGAAGGATCCGTGTTGAGGCCGTTCATGGAGTAAAAACCGCCTGCCAGATACCGCCATGGGTTGGACAGGGATCCGTCAGACAGTTTGTTTGAGAGAATGACCTGCTGGATCATGCCCGGGGTGCAGAGGAGGCGCCGGATGGTGGAGTTAGCGTTGGTAAAAACAGAAATATTCGTCAGCCCCACCTGTGCCAGGGAGATTTCCAGGGGGTTGGTTCCGGTGAGACGGTTGGTGGTTCCCCCCATTCTTTCTGCGTCGATCAATCCGCTCATATCCTCGGTAAAGTAGGCAAAGCGGTAGGTGGGGATCGGGTTGGTGGTGCCCGGGTAGTTGGTCACGTAGTTGGTGATCCAGGCAACGGGAAGTGAAGTGCGCCCGAAGAGCAGGGGAATCCGGGTGAACGGGCTGTTGGGGGTCAGGTTGGTGGTCGGGCCAAAATTCATCATTCTCATTAGCGCAGAACCGCCGTTCAGGCGGTTGGAGGCGAACCCTCCCTGATCGGTTGTAACCACGTAAAAATTTGAGAAGGGGAGGAAATTGGTTCCAACGTTGCTGAAGTTGGCGGAACTAAAGAGCGGGTAGTTTGTCCAGACGCCCGGATTGTTGGTGGAAGGTTCCGCGTGAAACAGGTATCCGATGGTGTCGCTGGGATCGTCGGGGTTGTTCGCGTTGGTTTCTCCGACCAGGAAGTCTGCCCAGTTCCAGGCGTGATCGGCCCGGGCGACGGGGTACAGGCCCAGATGGTAGCCGCTATCGAGGGCCATGGTCAGGCGGGTTTGGTCGCCAGTGGTGAGGGAGGCGGTTTTTTCCAGGCGGGAGGCGGCGAGAAAGGCGGTGGCGGACAGGGCGGCGAGGGAGACCAGGGCGAGAACACTGATCAGGGCAAAAGAGGGGGAAGCAGAGGCGCCGCAGCTTGGCCGGAAGAGTTTCATTTGTCGAGGGACCGCTCCAGATCCATGGTGATTTCGAAGCTACGGCCGTAGCGCCGGAGGTTGTTGGCATTGGTCCAAAGATTCAGCACCGAGGGTCCCTGCAAAAGGGAGTTGGCCACGGTCTCCGGGTAGGTGGTCAATTCGAAGACGCAGCGGTTGCCGGTGAACGTCCCGTTGGTCGGCTCCGGAATCCGGTAAATCAGGCCCGAGCTGGGCAGGGAGTTGCTGGGATAAAAATAAATCCGCAGATTCACCGCGTTTCTTGCGAGGATTTCGTTGTTGGTGTTCAGGGAGGTGACCGGGGGAGCGAGGTTTGGAAACAGGTTGGTCAAAGCAGTGGACGGGTTGGAAGCGGCGAGAAAATTTCCCAGCAGTTTGTAGGTGTCCGTATTGACGTATCGGATGAGATGGAAGTTGGTCGTGACCAGGCCGTTGAGATTCGTGCTCGGGAGGGAGGCGATGTAGTACCCGACGGCTGTCAACTGGTCGACGGGACCTCCGGCGGAAGGGCGGCGTTGGGAGAGAAAGAACAGGGCCTGCGAGCCGGGTTGGGCGTTGGAGATGGTGAGACCGCCCACGGAGCTCGCGGCGTTGCTGAAAAAGACCATGGGGATGGCGTTGGTGATGGGGCTGTAATTTTTTCGGGCGTCCCCCACGTTGGTGTAGATGTCCCGGACATAATAGTGAATGAAGTCCTCCGTGAGCATGCGCAGGCCGGCACGGGCCTCCCGGGTGGCTTCCATGCGGCGGTTGGCGTTGGTCCAGGCCCGGCTCATCTGGTCCTGCATGCCCACCATCAACAGAAGGACCAGGGAGAGGACGGTGGAGGCGGCCATCAGCTCGATCAAGGTGAAGGAGCGGGAGGCGGAGGAGGTTTTCAACGACAGATCCTCGAAAAGATTTCCCGGGTCCGGTTGTTGGTGGAAAGATTGCCGGGCATATCCACCTGGACTTCCGCGAGGTGAACATCGTAGGTGCTTCCCCCGTCGAACAACCGGCGGAGGGTAACCCGCACCAGGGCGGTGCTGTTTGGAATCCCCGCATCCCAGTCGCTTTTCTTGATCCCCGTGTTTCCGTTGGTGGGTGCCGGCTTCCAGAAGTTACGTCCATCACTGTTGGTGGCATAGATGTAAGCCAAATAGACGTTGGTCTCGTTGGGGTAAGTGCCGGCCTTGATGACCACGGAGGAGAGAGAAGGGTCATTATTGGTGCCGGCGTTGAGGAGCCGGTTGGCCATGTTGGCGGTGGTCCCTTGGACGTCCACGACCTGGCTGAGGATGGATTTGGCGATGAGGGCGGCCTGGGTGGATTCAAAGCTTTCCCGGTTCATGCTCAGCCCCAGGGGAAACAGGGCGATGATGGAGGTGAAGGCGACGGTGGCAACGCCCATGGCAATGACCACTTCCGTCAGGCTGAAGGCGGCGGCTGGCTGGCGGTGCTGGTTCATTTGGGTTGGGCCAACGTGGGCATGGGGCGGCCGGTGAACCGGCTGACGCGGATGGTCTCCACGTTGGTTTGGCCGGAGCTGTTGGTGGTTTGGCCGGTGCCCACAACCGCCCCCTCGTAAAAAGCGATTCCCTCGTTTGAGATGGTGTTGGTGAAGTAAGAGCCCTCCTCCAAGCTGCCGTCATAGCCAAACACCACGGCGCGCAAGGCTGCGGTGGTGACCGGTTTGGGATCGGGAGGAAGGATCAGCAAGGTGCCTCCGGAGTTGGTGAGCTGGGGGAGTTGGCCGATCTGTCTGGCATGAAAAACGATGCCTTGGGGAAGGGTGATCCATGGACCCACCATGGTGTTGGCGTTGGCGCTGTTGGTGCGGTCCCAAGAGACCACCGCAAGGGAGCGGTAGCGGAAGACAGTCCGGGGAAAATTGGAATCCGGGAAAATCACGGCGGCATTGGTGCCGGTGGAGATGGCGGTGTTGCGGGCCAGTTCGAGGGCGCCGATGACTTGGTTGAGTGCCAGTTTTTTTCCGCTACTTCCCGTCAACCCCCTCAGAGCAGGAACCGCCACCACGGCCAGCAAGGCCATCACGCCCACCACGGCCATCAACTCCACCAACGAAAAACTGTGGTTCCGGTATTTTTTCCTGAATACCCACATCCGATAAATCATGGCCGAACATGAGGTTCTAGAAGCCTCAATCTTCACAATTTAATGTTCGTACTTAAGTTTACCTTGTCAATACGTATTTACAAAATAAATACAAAAATAAAATTCTATTAGTATTTGTATATTAGAGTTTTATGTTTGGAGCCAACTCGTGATCCACTTATTTGTGCCGCTACTATTCGTTTGGCCTCCTGTGGACCAGATCAAGGGTGCATTGGTCCCATCCGAGTAGTAGCCATAGGGGTAGCCCCAGGGATCCACAAAATAGTTTCCAGAAACCATGCTGGGTTTCGGTTCGAAGTAGCGTTTCTGGTTGGCGGAAGGCCCGGCACTGAGGTTGGTGGATCCAAGAAGATTGGTAAAAAGCACCGTTCCGGATTTGTTGTAGATATTTTTGGCAGGGTTGGGATCAAAACTGGTGGACGGCGGACAGTTCGTGTCAGGGGGGTAGGCCGTGTTGTCCGCGTAGTACCGCTCACAGGCGCTCTGCAGGGCGGCGATCTCGGCCTTGGCCTGGTTGACGGCACCATGGCGACGAACGGCTCCTGCCCCTCCCAAAGTAAGGCCCGCAAGAATGGCGATGACGGTGATCACGCCGAGAAGCTCCACCATCGTGAAAGCGGGGGTGGTTTTCTGCTCGCGCGTCCGTGGCAATATCATCATGATCATCGTAATGAACTTTTCTTTCCTCCCCAAGCGAAAATGCTCCCCGGCCTTTACTTTGGTCGAAATCCTGGTGGTGATTTCCATCATCGGCTTGCTGGCCGGCCTGGGATTTCCCGCCATCAACGGGGCCATCAAAAGCGCCCGAAAAGCGGAAGTTGCGGCCATGGCGGAATCGATCAAGACCGCCCTCAACGCCTTTTACGGGGAATATTCCACTTATCCCACCAACAGCAGTGGCAAGTTTTTCACCAACACGGGTACTGAGTTTTTGACCGCCATCAGCACGACCAACACCCAATTTGGGAATCTTCGCGGGATTTCCTTTCTGGAAGTGCCTCCCAAGTTCACCAACTCCAGCGGTCTGGTGACGCCCCGCGGCTTTCTTTCCAAAAACGCTCAAAGCAACTTTTTCATCCTCATCGATCCGTTCAACAAGGGCTCCGTGAATCCAAAGACGGTCAGCAGCTCCTTGACGAACACCAACGTGCCGGCCTCCGTGGCCGTCTGGGTGGTGGATCCCGGGGACTCCAGCGGCAGGAAGGCCGTGGGCACGTTCAAATGATGACCTCTCCCTGGGGATCCCGGGCCGCCGGATTCAGCCTGGTCGAACTGCTGGTGGTAGTCTCAGTGATCGGGCTTCTCGCCGGGCTTTCCGCTGTGACCATCCCCCGGGCCATAGATTCCGGTAAGAAGACCAAGGCCAAGGCGGATTTGACCGCGATTGTTGCGGCCGTGAAGGCTTACCGGCAGGAGTACGGCAAATATCCGGTGGCTCCCTCCAAGATGGACCAAGCGAGTGACGAATTTAACTCCTGGTACGGTCCGCCCACGACTCCCAACGACTCCAAGCTTCTCATGAGGATTTTATCGGGCGACGCGACGGTGGCGTTGGAAGGGATGGTGATCAATCCCAAAGGAGTCCGCTTCTTGGAGGGTGCCGGTTCCGACGGAACCTTTCAGGACCCTTGGGGAAACCAGTATGCCGTGAAGATGGACACCAACGAATCCGGCGGGGTGGAATATTATAATCCCGCGGGAGGCAACGCGGAAAATCTGCGGGTCTCGGTGATCGCCGTCAGCCTGGGAAAAAACAAGATCCAGGAAGATCCCGATAAAAAGGCGACCAAGACCTGTGACGATGTCTTCAGTTGGCGTTAGTAGCACCGTCGGGGGACGGGGGAAACGGGCCCGGAACCGGGGGTGAAATTGAAACGCCCAAGCCGTTTCCCGGCATGGGGTTTTTACTCCTTGTTCTATTTTGCGATTCAAAAACCTTTCTTTTTTCGGCCGTAAAAAATTAATAATAATCCCATAAAGTATTAATCCAAAGTTCTTTAGGATAACATTACTCACCCATTAAAATTGAACAGTTTAAGAAAAGTTCCCCTTGCAAAAATCGCAATCGTGAGCGATATTCTTCAAGCCCATGAGGTTTAGAAAATCCTTCTTTGGAGGTAGGCATATGAAACCAACCCGCTTTGCAACCCTGTGCGTGGCTCTCGGCCTCGCTGCTTTTTTCAATTTTAATTCTCATGCGCAAGTCACATCCATCAGCGATGCCGTGGGCGAAATTAATTCGGGCATTGCGACTGCAGGCGGCACCCTCGACATCGTGAAGATGGATGTCACCGACAGCACGGACGACATCATTTTCACGCTCACGGTCAACGGAAACATCTCCAGCACCGATTGGGGAAATTTCATGATCGGAATCGCCAACCAAAAAACGGCTGGCTCCACCTTGGGCAATGGTTGGGGAAGGCCGATAAATTTGAATGCTGGCGGTGGCAACGGCATGACCCATTGGATCGGGTCCTGGGTCGGAGGTGGGGAGGCTCTCAACTTTGGACCTACTCCGTTGGGGGGGGGAGCGGAACCGGCAGTAATTGGTCAGGACCTGCCACCCTCAAATCCTTTTCCTTATCTCCAGGCACCCAAAGCACCATTTCTTACACTGTCACCAAAGCCAGTCTTGGGGTGGCGACCGGAGATACCATCAAGTTTGATGCCTACTCTTCCGGAGGCGGGCCAGGCGACAGTGCCGTGGATGCGCTGGCAAACCCGAGCACTTCGATCACCAGCTGGAGCCAAGAATACACTTCGCAGGGCGCGAATCTCAAAAGCTACACGCTTGTCAACTCGGCGAATAACACCACGGCGACCATCAGTTTTTCGGTCAATCTCAACGGTCAGATCGGGGCGGGTATTTTTAATCCGGCGACCGACAAGGTGACTGTGGATTGGGGTACGGGCTTCACCAATTTCCAATACCTGACGGATGCGGACAACGACGGGGTTTACACCGGCTCAGCCAGCGTTTCCGCCCTTTCCGGTGCGCCGGTCTCCTATCGTTTCACCATGGAGCCGGGAGACATCGCCTTGCCCTTGATATCAGAAAATCCCACCCGATCCTTCCTCATGCCCACTAGCAGCACTTCCCTTTCCTCGGCCTACTTCAATGGCATTGAAGGATACCGCGATGTGACTTTCACCGTGGACATGAGCACCCAGACCACCTTGGGGGCCTTCAATCCTTCCACCCAGACGGTGGAGGTGCGGGGGCCGTTCAACGGCTGGAATGGTACCCAACTGACCTCGCAGGGGAGTGGGATTTACAGCGGCACGGTCCGGGTTTCCGGCACGGCCAACCAAAGTGTGGTCTATAAATTCTACACGGCCGGCACCGCAGCGGTCGGTTACGAGGACGGCGGTGACCGTTCCTTCACCCTCGCCTTTAACACTGGGCTGAATCCTGCTCCGGCCTTGGCTCTCACCACCGTACCTTTCTTCCGGAACGAAGCCCGGGATGTGACCTTCGCGGTGAACATGAATCGACAGATCAGCTTGGGCCAATTCGTTGCCGGCACCGACACCCTGGAGATCCGCGGAGCAATGAATAGCTGGAACGGGGGCGCCCTGTGGCAGTTGACCGATGCCAACAACGACGGGATTTACATCGGAACCTTCAGCATCACCGGAACCTCGGGAACATCGCTGGAGTACAAATTTGTCAAGGGTGCCAGTGGCTGGGAGTCCGTGCCCAACCGGAGCTTTACTCTTGGAACCGCCGGCGTGGCTCAGAATGTGGCGGAGGTTTATTTCAACAACGATTCCGGCCAGACGCGGGACGTGACATTTGCTGTGGACATGAGTATCCAGCAGGCCAAGGGGCTGTTTAACCCCGCCACCGGCACCGTCGAACTTCGCGGGATCGGCTCTTTCGGATCTGCCGACGCCAAAACCTTAACCCGGGATGGCAGCACCTTGGTTTACAAGGGCACCTACGCAGTGGCGGGAGATGCCGGCACCGCGTTCAGCTACAAGTTCTTTAGTTCCGGTTTGACGGCTTCCGGCTATGAAATCGTCAATCCCGCCGACTTGTTCGTGAACCGTTCCGTCAATCTGGGGACATCCGCCGTTGCCCAGATTTTGGGCACTTCTTACTTCAGCAATGAGCTGTTTTGCGTGACTGGCGCGCCCACTGACTTCAGCGCCACCCAGGGAACCGCCTCGGCCGCCCAAACCTTTGGGGTCAATGGGCAGGGTCTGACGGGCGATATTGTGGCCACGGCCCCGTCCGGTTTCGAGGTTTCCTCCGACGGCACCACCTTTGGGGCCACCGCCAACTTTGTGCCCAGTGCCGGTGCGGTCACGGCCGCGACCCTTTCCGTTCGGATGACCGCCGCGGGTTCGACTGGTGCGCGGTCCGGCAACGTGAATTTGACCAGCAACGGGAGCCTGTCTTCCAGCCTGGCGGTAAGCGGGACGGTGACGGCCGCCAGCGATACCACTCCTCCGGTGATTACGTTGGCGGGATCGGCCACGGTGACGGTGGCTTGGGGTGGCAGCTACAGCGATGCCGGGGCCACGGCCACGGATAATGTGGACCTCTCCGTGACCGTGAACAGCAGCGGCACGGTAAACACCGCCGTGCCGGG
>Ga0214923_10005921_pt1 | contig 13947 bp, 9 predicted proteins | sample LL1510_MetaG_FD_177993 | JGI IMG/M metagenome (GOLD analysis project Ga0214923, IMG submission 177993) | Freshwater microbial communities from Lake Lanier, Atlanta, Georgia, United States - LL-1510 | ecosystem: Environmental > Aquatic > Freshwater > Lake | place: USA: Georgia | collected 2015-10-15 | reverse complement strand
TATAAATTCCCCCATCCTCATTCATGATGCCCCCAATCAAACAAAGTAAATCAGGGGCTTAGTTTATAAGGGGGGAGACAAAATCGCTTCGAAAATGAGGGGCGACAAAGTCGCCCAGTAATAACACGCTCTCATTTTTTAAACGGAAGTAACCGATACCCTTAATACTTACTTTTTTTCACTCTTACTCCCTATGATTTCAGCCATAAAATGGTTTTCTCTTTGTGCCTATTGGGCTTTTTTGACCAAAAGCTTGCTCATTACATGTCCCTGGGAGCTTCTGTCTCATTCCCTTGCGGAAAATCCGCCTTTTGATTTGTCGTTTGAACCAACATCCTGGGTGGCCCACTTATCTGCTTACACAGTTTTAGGGTTGCTCATTCAAACAGCCAGCGCTGACAAGAAAAAAACCATGGTTGGCCTTTTTGTGGCGGCTTTTTTTCACTCGATCGCTTGCGAATTTCTTCAACACTTGGTTCCCGGACGCTGGCCGAACGTTTGGGATGCTTTCTCCAATACTTTAGGACTTATGTTGGCTTTTGGTCTTCTAAGAGCTCTAAACCAGTTTCGGGCTCAGATTTTTCCTTTGAGAATTTCTCCAGAAACGCTGGCAGCATAAATAATCCCACCCACCAAATTGCTAAGGTTGCTAAAAGAGCAATCCAACCCAAACTTTTAAGAACCCCCGCTCTAGCCCCAATTAAAACGCCAAACCCCACTCCCGCAGTCATGAGCGCTAAGTTGATGCTCGTCGCTAGATCCCTTGCAGCTTTAAATCCGGACCCACACTCTCTTGTTCGATGAACAATATGAATAGGAACATCAATTCCCATCGCAACGAAGGTGGGGATAATGCAAATATTAAAAATATTAAACTTCACACCAAAAACCACCATCAAGCCCATTCCTACCGGCAGTGAAATCAGCAGCGGCAAATAGCTTAGAAGTGTGTCATTAACTTTTCTGACATTGATCCAAATAAAGAGGCCTACACACAGAAAAATCGCAATCAGGATCTTAGCTCCATCTTTTCCAATCAGATCCAAAATATCTGAAAAGATAACTGCATCCGAGCCAGTGAGAACATTCGGGAACCGTTCCTCGATTGACCGAATCATAGCCGCGTATTTTTTTACCCCGCTGAGTTCACTCAAACTAACCGCCGGATAAATATAAATGAGAAAACCACCTTTTTGAGTCCCACGAAGAGCATCTTGAATGTGCTTCGGAAGATCATCGAAAGTAAAGGGAACTGCCTTGACCCAATCTCGAACAACACCGGCAGGAACATCCAATGCTTGCTCAATCCACTTATCCTTGAAGGGCTTAATTTTTTCTTGGATCCGCAGTAAAATTTTTTGTTTTTCGCTCTGATCTTCAGGGACAATGCTCGCTGCACTGATCATTTCACTAACCAAGCCGGGCATGTACTCATCTTTAATCACCTTCTCAATCTGCAACGCTTCTTCTTTATCGGAGACTGAAATAGCTGAAGGGGTATTGGAACGATCATAGATAGCATCGACTAAATCGCCCAGCGCTTCCATTTTTGCGGAATGTTGCATCATCTTGTCAAAGTCGTATTCAAATTGAACTTTAATTCCCACAATGATCAGCAAAACGGTAACGATCGTACCAGCTAAAAATCCCTTAGGGAGGGTCAAGACGGGAAGTTGAGGATGCCAAGGGATCACACTCTTTCGATGAGGGGCAACATCGAGCTTAAATAATTTTGAGAAAGTAGCGAAAGTGCAAAGGAGGCAGACCAAAACTGCACTGATTCCCACTCCGCAAATGAATCCAAACTCAGAAAAAGCTCGGAAAGAACTGAAACACAATAAGAAGAAAGAGACTGAAGCAGCAAGAGCTCCAACAAAAACTGAATGACCGCTGCTAGCAAGGACTCGCCAAACGGGATCAGGATCTTGACTTGAGGGCTCCTCTTTTTCTAATCGAAGTCTTAGAACGAGGTGAATCCCATAATCCACCCCCAACCCCGACACGATTCCCATGAGAAAGCCGGTGATAATATTAATATGCCCAATCGCTAATCGGGTAATTCCCACGGTGATTCCCATCCCCATCAGAACGGGAATAAAGATAATCAAAAGAGCTCGGAAACTCCTTAAATAAGCATAAATAATTAAAGCAATGATTAAGATGGAGATGGTTCCCAGAACAAAGATATCCGATTGAATCATCTCGGTTTCAACAATTTTAGTGTAATACCGCTCCGCAAATTCGTAAGTGACTTGAGCAGGAAGAGCAGATTTCAGAATGTCTTGAGCGACCGCAACTAATTGCTTAGTTTTTGCGAGATCCATACTATCAAAACTCGGCTTAACCATGATCAGCAAGTCTTTTTGATCTTTAGAAACCAAATACTGTGAGATGTTGGCAGATTTTTTGGCAAGCTTTTTCAAATCGCCATCAAATATTGACTGGTCACTGGCTTTTGAAGTTTCCTCCTCATCCCAAAGACCTAAATCAAAAGTGGTCCTTTTCATTCGAGTAATTTCTTTTTCGATGTTTTTTTCAAGATCTTTGAGTTTGGGGAGATCGATGTAATAGAGCAAACGGTCTACAAAGAAGCGTTGCTCTCGGTGATAAAAAGCACTTCTCACTAAATCTGATTTCGACAAAGCCTCAGTAATCTGGGGAGCAGCTTCCAAATGAGATTTTCCGTCCTCTGCGTGAAGAACCACTGCAAAGTATCCCACTCCCCCAACGACTTCCGTCAGTTTTTCGAATTTAACTACTGCAGGATGATTTTCGGGAAGAAGATCCGTTAGAGAAAGCTTCAGTTGAACCCCAGAACCCAAGTAATACCCGATGCCTGAGATAAGACCTAAGATGATCGTAAGAGCTAAAGAACCCTGAATGAAGATTTTTTTCATTGGAAGATTTTAGAAGGTGGTGCTCAGGGCGTCAAATATCGTTTGGATGTTTTAGCCCGAGAATCCACCCTTCTCTGGGTGCGTTACATTCTTCCTCGAAGCTGACCGAGGGATTCCACAACTTGCCCCTTTCTAGAAGGTAGACTCCTCCAAAGGCTAAGACAAAGCTATCAGCTAAGTCGGGTGACCTTTCCAAGTGCCTCCAAGTGTCTATTTCAAATTGGGGGAAGGCTTTCACGCACAGGCGTCGTAGTTTTTTTAAGTCTCGCGAAGAGGATTGAAGGCACTGTTTCCAAATCAAGCTTGGATAGCCCTCAAAAATCCAGGCTTGATCAGAGCGCTTATCTTTTTTGTCAAAAGGCCAGATTTTGACCCATGGCTTTCCAGTAGAACCCAGATCTTTCCATAAGCGAAAAGTCCCAGTCTGAATATTTTTTTGATATGGCCTTGTTTGAAAGACAGAGTTAGAGCCGGACACTTCTTCACAAAATCTCTTGGGGTATGCCTGGTTATTTCCGGGCAGGTATTCTGAAAAAAACGCTTCTGCAACTTCTCTCCCAAACTCCTTTCCATTCTGCGAAAACCCCGCCGCCCTCGCAAAGCACTCCCAAAGGTACGGCCTACCTTTTGGCGATCCCATTTCGATTTGGCGGGGTAACCCTAATACGCAATCTAAGATAATCGCTGTTGTGTTCCATTTTAAATCCAGGCCCAGTTGATCGAAACATTCCTGGAGCAGCTGGGGATGAAATCGGTTCAGCCGAAGCGGCTTTCTGCTACTTTCGGTGATAAATCGCCAAGTGCCAGCTCCCTGTTTAACAGCAATGCACATGGGCAGAGGTTTTGCTTTTTTGCCCTGGGAAGCGCCCGCACCGGTTTGATCGATTCCGATAAAGATTTCCATAAGAAACAACTACTTTTGAATACCCGCAAAAGTAAAGCCGTACCTTTTGGTGGGTGGTCTTGTTTTTGCTCTAAAAAAGGAGAGGAAAAACCACTTTGAGGAATGATGAGATGAATGCTTTGAGTCTACGCTCAATGATTGGCGTCTTGTTTTTAATCGCCCCTTCTTCTTTTGCAGAAGTTCACAACTCTGCCCGCATCCCCATGATTCGAACCGTTCAAACAGAGGCTCCTTCCAAAGAGATCGGTTATTTCAAAGGCCGCTGGGCGGATGGAAAATTCGAATATCTTGATTCGCAAGACAATTGGATTAAAGCAAAAGCAGCTTATCGGGCTACCGAGCCGGGAACTTTTCTAGATCTTGAGGGTAACACGATCGAATATAAGACTGGAGACGTTCTCTTTAAAGGCATCGATGATGGTTGGTATAAGGCTCGAAAAGAAACCCCCGTTATTTCAGAAGAAGACCCTTCTGTTCCCAATCCCCAAAATGTTGAACTTTCTGAAACTGAAAAACTTGTCATCAAATTTACGAATGAAGAAAGAATGAAGAGAGGCCTTCCAGCCCTAAAAGTAGCGCCCAATCTACTAAACCTGAGCCGTCAAAAATCAACCAATATGGCCCGAACCCAAAATTTAAGTCACGGTGTTTCTCCTCGCCCTTCGGGGGGAGAAAACATCGCTTGGAACCAAGCGAACGCCAGAGAAGTCGTGCGCACTTGGATGAATTCGGATGGACACCGAGCCAATATTCTGAGTCGGCGCTATTCCACTATTGGGGTGGGGATGGCTGTTGGAAACGGTCCTTACTGGACTCAAATGTTTCAGTAATCGATCTGAGTGGGCGAAAGAAGGGCTTGGATATTGCCATGCAAAGACTGCGGCCCCACTGGGACAAACTCAACCCCGTCCCCTGTCCACTCTAAAACCTCACCGGCGGCTACATCGTAAATCCAACAGTGAACTTTGACTTGTCCCTCGCTTATCTTTTTTCTCACGATAGGATAGCTCAATACGTTCCTTGCCTGCTCGATGACGTGGACTTTAACGAACTCCTCAGGGTCCTGAATTTGAGGATGTTTCTTGCGTTCCATCCCGATCGGTTCCACCCACTTGGCTACACTCGGAAAAGCGCGAGGGTCGATCCCGTGAAACACTCCCTTCAAGGCTCCACAACGAGTGTGACCGCAGATAATTATTTCTTCTACTCCAAGAGCGCCAAGAGCGAACTCAATCGCAGCTCCCTCAGCTGGAGTATCATCGGTGCCCATCGCAGGAACAATATTCCCCACATTTCGGACAATAAACATTTCTCCGGGCTCGCTTGAAGTGATCAAAGAGGGATTAATCCGGCTGTCGCTACATGTGATAAATAGAGTATGAGGCTTCTGGGCTTGTCCCAGTTGGTCAAAAAGATCGGCGTAACCTTTTTTTCTCTCTTTTCGATACCGCTCAATCCCAAACAAAAGGGCCTCTCGAGGTGAGTAGACTTTCTCATTGAGCAATGCTTCTGCAATTTCTGATTCCGAATTCACATGACAATCTCGAGCAGTCTGATCAACATCGATCAAACCTAAGACTTCCCTGCTCTCCCGGTTGAGTGATTTTAGAACGATCCGAATGCCTTTCTCTTTCATTTCTTTAACAAACTGGAGCAGCATTGATGCACCGGTTGTGTCCAGCAATTTCACATCTCCCAGATCAAGAACGACTGCCTTCATCTTGGGTAAACTTCTTACTCGCTTGGTGAGCAATTCAAAACTTTTCGAGGCCATGAAAGTAATATTTCCACTGAACGAAGCTCGAATAATTTCCTGTTTTTCCACCTCATGAAAAAACAACTTGGTTCTTCCCAAATTCCAGAGAGCAATGACGACCGCTGCTAGAATCCCCATTTGAACGCCCGCCATGAGGTCAACTAAAACAACAGTCCCAAAAGTAACCCAATAAACAATCGCCTCAACCGGTGAAGTCCTCCAAACATGACCGATCTCGCGGGCAGTGATCATGTTGATTGCGATGGAAAGCAAAACTCCTGAGAGTGCCGCGAGAGGGATATGACTTAAAAGAGGCCGACAAAAAATCAAAACCAGAAAAACAAATAGGCCGTGAAACAGAGATGACCGTCGGGTACGTGCTCCCGAGCGAATATTCAGAACGGAACGAGCTAGTACACCAGCAACTGGAATCCCTCCAAAACAAGCCACAACTACATTTCCAATTCCTTGTCCGATTAGCTCTTGGTCGGAATCATGTTTTTCTCCCGGAATAAGTTTGTCTGCTGCAATCGAAGACAATCTAGACTCCAAAGACGCTAGCGCAAAAAGAAGAAAAGCCATCTCAACCAGTTCGAACTCTCCTGTTTTTGGAAATCCAGGAATAGATGGCCAACTGAATTCTCCTGCGAATCTTCCAATCTGAGGCAAATCCCAGTCAGCAATTACAACTAAGAGGGTTGAAATGAGAAGGGCAAAAAAAGATCCGGGGAGTTTCGGATAAATTCGGGGTACGGCCTGCGCAATCAAGATAGAAGTCAGGGCGACTATCAGCACCCGAGGCTGACTTTCATGTAAGAGACTTCCGAGATGGTTCAACACCGATAAAACATCGCCAGCGGGAGGAACGGGAAGTCCAAGAGCTCTAGGAAGTTGTCCCACTAAAATGATCACTCCCAAACCTGCCGTAAACCCAGCAACCAGGGGAATGGGAATATAGCGAACATATCTACCAAATCCGAAACTCCCGATGAGCAACTGCATGAGGCCACAGCAGAAGCCAGTAAAGAAAAGACCTTCCACTCCAGCTCTTTCAACAATCAAGGCCACCAGGATCAACATGGAATTTGCGGGTCCACTGACGGATAGTCGAGCCCCCCCAAAAAGCGAGCAAATCACGCCTCCCACCACGGCACTGAGAAGCCCCAGTTCCGGATCATCTTGAGAGCCCAAAGCAATTGCCAGAGAAAGTGGAACGGCAGCTCCTGCCACCAAGATCCCCGAGCGGAGATCGTGGGGTAGATCCTTTAACGTAAAGAGAGTTCGCCATTCACCCCAAAGAGCTCGGAGGCCCAAGCCACGATAACGATTCGTTAGGAACTCTTTAATTCTGTGGAAAATCATAAAATCCCTTCAAGCCGCCGGAAAAGTAACACAGTTTACATGCAGCTAAAAGTGGGTAAACTCGGGAGCTTACTGATTATGAAACCTTTTACCTATCAACCGTTATTTGAATCGCACATTGGTCACACTCAGTATCGGAAACTTTCTCTACCAGCTCCGACTTTTGAGCAGCTGGGGAGTAAGAGTTTTCTCAAGATTGATCCGGAGAGTTTGGTCACACTTTGTGAAACTGCCTTTGATGACGTTTCCCATCTGCTTCGACCTACTCACTTAGAGAAATTAGCTTTTATTTTAAAAGACCCTGAAAGCAGCAGTAATGACCGATTTGTTGCCAGAGAACTGCTCAAAAATGCCGTGATAGCCGCTGAAAGAGTTTTTCCTTCCTGCCAAGATACGGGCACGGCCCTCGTGATGGGTAAAAAAGGAGAGATCGTTCTTACTGGGGTAGACGACGCCGAATGGTTAAGTCGTGGCATTTTTCAAATTTATCAAAAACGAAACCTCCGTTATTCACAGTTAGCTCCTCTCAGCATGTACGAGGAAAAAAACACAGGCACTAATCTTCCCGCCCAGATAGAAATTTACTCCGTTCCGGGAAACTCTTATGAGTTTTTATTTATTGCGAAAGGGGGTGGGAGTGCCAATAAGAGTTATCTTTTTCAAAAAACAAAATCAGTGCTCAATCCGGAATCGATGGAAACTTTTGTGAAGGAAACTCTCTCTCAACTAGGCACTGCCGCTTGCCCTCCCTATCACTTGGCTTTTGTTGTCGGGGGCACTTCAGCTGAGATGACTTTAAAAACTGTAAAGCTAGCTAGCTGTGGCTACTACGATGATCTCCCTACGACGGGAAATCCGGCGGGACGGGCCTACCGAGACCTAGAAATGGAAAAACTCATTGAAAAATGGGCGAGAGAAACAAAAATTGGGGCTCAGTTTGGTGGGAAATATTTTGTGCATGATGTTCGAGTGATCCGCCTTCCCCGTCATGGAGCGAGTTGCCCCATTGGAATTGGGGTTTCCTGTTCCGCTGATCGGCAAATTAAAGCCAAAATTACTGCGGAGGGTTTCTTTCTAGAACAACTCGAAGAACATCCGGCTCGTTTCTTACCCACATCCACTTCCGACAATGATAAGGGTCTTGCATTGGATCTTAATCGTCCCATGAAAGAGATTTTAGCTGAGCTCCATAAGCTTCCGGTTTCAACCAGAGTGATGCTAAATGGCCCCCTGATCGTCGCAAGAGACATCGCCCATGCGAAAGTTTTGGAACGGATCAAGCAAGGCAAAGGCATTCCTGAATATTTCAAGCAGTACCCCGTTTACTATGCCGGTCCCGCAAAAACACCGGAAGGACACGCTTCAGGAAGTTTTGGCCCTACCACTTCGCAACGCATGGATCCTTACGTACCCCTCTTCCAAAAAGAGGGCGGGTCACTCATCATGTTGGGCAAAGGCAATCGAACCAAAGAAGTCACGGATAGTTGCAAACAGTATGGGGGATTTTATCTGGGTTCTATTGGAGGGCCCGCAGCTCGACTTGGAAAAGACTGTATTACAAAAGTAGAAGTACTCGAGTATCCAGAGCTGGGCATGGAAGCGATTTGGAAAATCGAAGTTAAAGACTTCCCTGCTTTTGTCATTGTAGATGATAAGGGAAATGACTTCTTCGGAGGACGAGGAGGAGAAGAGTAAGTCTTTTCTCTTTGTCTTTTTAAATACTTAGAAAACTTTGCAGTGTATTCTCACTAGGTATACAAAACCTGTACAGTTTTTATTGTTTATTTTCAATAGCTTACGGCACGACCCTCATCCCACTTCTAAACCTGGCCACTTGCTCATGCGTGAGCCCCCCATGGCTTACCCCTTGCACTGATGAGGGACATAAGCCCCTTTGTGAGGTACATCATGAGACTGCAACTAAAGAAATCTTCTTACGGCATCTTCAGCGCTCTCGCTTTAACGCTCCTTATTTCAGCGTGTGGCCAATCGAACAAGATGGCCTCGTTTGTTCCCGCACCTCAGGGAACCCAAACGGTTATTCCGACTCTAGATCCTTTCGCGAATGGGCAAGTTTCAGCCGTAAGCAATCCCTTAGTCGCGACTTTGAGCATATTCCCAGCTCCCAGCCAATCGGCCAATGTGGGACAAGTGATTTATCTTTTTGCCTCTGGAAGCTCCAACAACTCTTATAATTTTCAATTTAGTTCGAATTCAATTGGCGCAACCTTCGTCGGCACTTCGACGGGAGTTCAAAGCGTAGGAGTCACTAGCTCCGTGGCTGGCTCAGTGACCGTCATTGTTAATTCATCCGTGGGTGGATTTGCTTCGGGAAGTATTACGCTTAACTTCACTGGCAGGACAACCGCTCCGGTATCTTCACCTTATTCGAGCTGCTCCATTCAAGGACCTTATGCGATTTCAAATTACTACAAGTATGGATCTGCCGCTTATCCTCAAGTCGGTGGTTCTTTTTATTTCTCGGTTCAGAGCAATACGAACTCTTACTACGGATATGCGGATCAATTAAAAATCGTAAATGTTTGGACTGCTGACCCAACTGAAACCGGCCGCTACTACAATTCTTGGTCACAATTCTGGATGACTTTCAATAGCGCAGGATCAAAAAAGATTTATGTTCGCGCACAATCTCTCACCACAGGAGCTACGTGTGATGCGCAGATTACGATTAATGTGTCGCGCAATGGATATTATCCCAGTCCGACTACCGGGACCCTCGGTTGCGGATTGGGGGGAGCTACGGGTTTAGGCTATTGCGCTTCTGTCGTAACCTACTCTTACTATTTCGATGGTGCTCAATGTCAACAATATGTGGGAACAAGTAGTTGTGCCGCAAAGGGACCATTCGCCTCCATGGCAGATTGCCAACAAGCTGTAGCTGCCGGCCAATGTGGGGGAACTGCTGGTGGGACTTCAGTTAACCGACAAGTTTATGTAGATGCTCGCTCCACTCAGTGGGTGGATACGGGTGTCGATGTTTCACCAAGTCCCAATGGCTCCAGTTTGAGTATTACCACTTCGGGCCAAGTTTATTATGGTGGGGGTTTTATTCGACAGCCGATGGCGTAGGAACCACTTCCTACCATGTTTGCAAAGCCTCCAATGCTCAATCTTTTAAAAACGTAGCTTTGATTGGAAAAATCGGAGTGAATGGCACCCCATTTCTCGTCGGTAGTTATCTGAGCACGAGCGTAACCTACAGCACGGGGCGACTTTATTTGATTGTGAACGATACGGGATGCGCTTCGGATAACTCAGGAAGCTTTGTCGCTAACGTCAGTTTCCAACCCGTTCAAATGATGTACTAACAAATCATTTTACTTCGGAAACCTGAGCTCCACTTCCGGGTCTCCAAAGAGATTGGTCTCGTAGAGCACCCATCTCATATAAGAATTTGAGTTAGCTTGATCAATCAGCCGTTCTTTTGCACGATACAATGTTTTTCCTAAGCCACGGGATCCTTCTTTGAAAACCGTATCGTAAAACATCGTATGAAGTCGATTCGAATGGCCGTTTCCGCCCCCCGGCTCATACCAGCCATAATTTGAATTCGCGATAAGAGCTCCGGCCCCTCCATCCGCCAAATTAATCATCTTACTGGCCCAATTGGCTTGTCGCATATTTCCCGGAAAACAGCCTTGGGTAATTCCAAAAAATGGAAAGCTCGTTTTCACTTCAGAAATCATTTCTGCTTTGAGTCTTAGGCAATAAGTCGTCTGACAATGCCCCAAATGATTTAACGTGTAGAAAGGCGCAAGCTTCAAACTCTGTATGACAGTGCTTGAATTATAGGTCACTTTAGGAGTTTCATAGAGTTTGTAGAACTCGGCTTGAGCGGGATACCCCACTGTTGGAACGCCCTGCCCCGCGATGCCTCCCAGTTCAAGCATCTTCAAACTCATGGAAGCGTAAGTAGAACTATCGAGTTTTTCTCCAAAGTTGACTGTTTTCCAAACGAGGGGATCACCTTCATTTACATCATTCAGAGCAAACGATTTACGGACAAAAACATGTACATCTTCGAGGGTAGTTGCCGGAGCTCGCCCGACGGCAACTTCGCAGGCCATATCGTAAGGCTTGCTCTTAAAATCTCCGTCTAAGCAGCCAAAGTACAAGTCCGAGGGAAGATTTCCTTCGCTCATATTGACTGTCAGAATTTTCGTCGGAGTAATCGAATACCCGTTGCCCACCAAAAGCAGGTACCGAGTACCTTCATCTCGGTAATGAGCTTTGACTGCTTCCCGAATTTTAGCTTGGAGATCCGTTCCTTGATAGTTCTCTTGAATTTCCTCAAGCGTTAGCCCTTTAGTCGTAATTCCTCGAGCTTTTTTTTCAAGCATCAAAGATTTTAGAGAGTGGATCGCTTCGTCACGAAAAAATTCAGCAGGGGCCACTACCAAGTACTCTGCTCCTGGATTCTGTTCCACAACGGGAGGATAAGTTTCTAAATCATCTGTTTGATCGGCCAACAGCAAAGCTGCCTTTCGATCCTCAGCCGTCGGAGAAAAATCTAGCGTCGGTTTGGGGTCTGCTTTTAAATGAACCACTAGTTCTGATTCAGGAAGCCAAGCCAGACTCTTACTTTCAAACTCATAGCGAGCGGGATACATATCAACATAAAGAATTTGATACCCATGCTTCTCTACGACAAAAACTTCTCCAAGAGGCTTTTCGGGGAAGTAGCCATCGTTTGGTTCGGGCTCGTTTTGGAGTTCGCTATTCTCGGGCTCGCACATGGGTTTTGGAAAGGGGACGGGATCTAACCCCACTTTTTCAGTCCACATCTCTTGACCAACTGTTTTGAGCTCCACTTTCTCAATCGTTTGGCGAAACGGAAGAAGAATTCGAGATGTAATTTTCGGAAGAAGCGGTTTGCCGGGCAAATCAAGATAATCGCCCTCCCAGCTTGAGTAGGCTCCTTTTGAGAATGAGGGAAGCGGGTAATGCTTTACCGTTTCTCCCCAAACCGAAAAGGATAGAAAAGCCAGAGCAATGAATGCAGGTTTCATGAACCCCTCCGTCCTTGAATTCGTCCCATCTTCAAAAACTGAACGGGACTCTTCGTTTTCTGTTCTATGACCCAATCGGCAAGAACCTCTCCTATCAAGCTCGCAAACTTAAAACCATGTCCCGAAAATCCTCCGGCCCAGTAGCCTCCTGCACAATCGGGAATAGCATCTAAAATGAAATGGGTATCTGGCGATAATGTATAAAAACACAGAGCACTTCGCGTAGGCTCTGGATTTAGGTTATTTAAATACTGGGAAACAAAGCGAGTAACAGGGGTCATTTCCTCCTGTCTAACTTTTCGCTCCTCTTGGGATGGGTCCTCCACTACCCCCAGAGGTTGGTGAATCGTCACTTTTACTTCCCCTCCACTTTCAGTAAACCCGTAAAAAAAACCCTCTGGTACATCAAAAGCAAAACACGGGACCCCTTCTTCCTTTTTGAACATTCCTTGGGACTCAAACCAAAAGAGTGGAACTCGGTGAACCTTTAAGTGGGGAGCGGCTTCTTTCAACCAATGGCCGGTCCATGCCCCCATCGTGATCACGAGTTGTTCAGAAATATATTTTCCTTTTGAAGTCGTTACTTCAAATCCACTCTCGGTTTTTTTCCATGAACTCACTGCCTCTTCAAAATGAAGTTCCGCACCTAGTTGAACTGCCTGGTCGCAAAAAGCTTTGATGCAATTTTCGACTTCAAGATAGCCCCCAGAACGCTCATAAAGCCCAATAAAATCCGATGATACTTTGGCCTGGGGAAAGCGCTTTTGGATCTCGTTGAAATCCCATTCTTCGATGGGGATCCCATACTGCTTTGAGCTTAAACGCACGCCTTGAAGAATTTGACTTTTCTTTTCCTCCCCAAAGATCACAAGTCCGGTCTCCTGAAGAAGTCGTTTTTTGCTTCGCCCCTCTAATTCCTTCCAAAGCTCATAACTTCGCTCTAAAAGGGGGACGTAATCGGGGTGTTCAAAATAGGCTTTGCGAATGAGTCTTGTTTCACCGTGGGAGCTTCCCCGATCGTGGGCACACGTAAATTGTTCAAGACCGAGAACTTTTTTACCTCTTGAAGCTAATTGGTAGGCGGTGCTGCTTCCCATGGCTCCAAGGCCAAGGACGATACAATCAAAGGACGGTCTTTTCATAAGACCACTCTAATCCATGTCAAGATGAGCATCCTGTATTGATACACCCATCAAAGTCGCTTGTGTAGGGAGGACCTGAAGGTTTGCTTTTTTTAGCGCTTCAATGGCCAAAGCTTTTTTAGCAGGCTCAACTAAGACGACTAAACTTCCGCCCTGTGCAGCTCCGCAAACTTTCACCCCTAAAACCCCTGGGGTCCGTTGAGTTTGTTGAATAACCGAATCTAAAGTGGGAGTACTCACCTGAAAAGTTGATTTTCGCAGAGCCCACTCTTCCTCAAGTAACTTTCCGACACTGTTCCAATCAACTTTTTCTGTTCTTAAAGCGGCATCCATTTTATGGGCAACTTCAGCAATTCCGTTTAATCCTTTAAGAACTGCTGGTTCATTTTCTACCGCTTTTTTATACACTTCCCAGTTACTCATACCACTGTGATGTTTTTCGCCAGAAAAGATAACCAGAAGTCGCTCGTTTAGCTGCTGGAACACATGAGGGGAAAAAGAAGTCTGCTCAATACGGCCCAATTGGTATTCATAACCATGAAGCCCGCCAAAAATCGCAGCTAAATAATCCTGAGTCCCCGTGGGTACTTTAAGGAACGCAGCTTCGGTGTCTTTCGCCCAATTTAAAAATCTCCATTGCCAACCCTGCTCTGTAAAATCGGAACAAATTCGGCACAAACCTCTTCCTAAAGCGACGAGAAGAGTGGAAGAGCCCCCCAAACCACTCCCCACCGGCACGTCCGATCCGACTTCGATCTGCACTGAAACCCGAGGGAGTTGGCGCTGTAAACTTAGAAAATGATTGACGATAAAAACTGGAAACTTAAGAGAGTCGGGAACTGCCTTTAAATCTAAA
>Ga0214923_10005920_pt1 | contig 13948 bp, 21 predicted proteins | sample LL1510_MetaG_FD_177993 | JGI IMG/M metagenome (GOLD analysis project Ga0214923, IMG submission 177993) | Freshwater microbial communities from Lake Lanier, Atlanta, Georgia, United States - LL-1510 | ecosystem: Environmental > Aquatic > Freshwater > Lake | place: USA: Georgia | collected... | reverse complement strand
TTTTTTAAAGTTTATACTTGATAGAGGGGATTGACCCCCCTTTTTACCCCTGTCATTATGTCAGATATAAGGGAGGATACGGGGGGAGGGAGGGGGTCTAATTAAGGGGGAGGGGGTATGCCAAACAAGATAGGGGGACCATATAGTTATCCACACCCCCCTATTAAAACTTATTATAAAATATGTGGGGGATTATTTGTATATGTCAATTATTATCCGTAACTTTGTATTGTCAGTGATTAAGTTCGAAGACGGGTTCGGCCAACAGAGTGGGGGTCGCAGAGGGTAGACTCCAACCTGCCTTATAAAAAAATTCCCCACCGTAAACAGGGGGATTAGAAATTAGATTGTTTTTAGATTCATCTTGATCTTTACAAGTCACCAGGACTTTGAACAACTAATTCCCAACTGTGGGGAAAATGAATTCTATAATAAATATAGACAACTTATTGAAAAGATAAACGTTTTATATTATATTTGTATTATGTCCTCCACCCTTATTGTTAGTATATTATCTATTGTCATATCAGGGATGGTCGTATATAATTTATTCTATGATGATACTAATTAAAATACTATTACTGTTGGGGATAAGTTACTTATTGTTTGTAACTATGTGTCTATTCTTTTTGGACTACTTCCCCTCGTCTTATATATCATTCCTTATAAGAAAGTATGTTGTTAGAGATTTAGATTAAATCCCCATAGAAAGTTTCAAGAGTTTCAATACTCATTTCAATTAATATCTTTCTAACATCCATATAATTTTCCTCAGTTAAATTATAATACTTTGATAGAAACTCCAATATGTCCCTTGTGTCAGCATCCACAATTACATACTGTCTGTTACTTATGATTGGTTTTTTGCTCCACCCTTTTTTTGCAAACTCAAAAAATACAACACTATCTTCTGTCAGTCCTTCTTTATGTTTGAATATACAGGACAACCCTAACTTTGATTCTGTGATCGTTGGGGAGTAACTTTCTTTTAAAAACTTTTCTATTTGTTCCATATGTACCATTAAATGTATGATTAATTTGTTGATAAATAAATAGTGTTTTTGGGTCTGTCATACTGTCAGGGGGGAAAATGTTGATAACTTTTTATGAAAAAAAGTGTTAAATTATTTGGAATTGTCAAAATGTCATGGGGACTTGACACACGACACAATCCCTTTCCCCACTTTTTACCACACAGTATTCCCACTTATTTCCACCATAATTGTTGCTGGTTATACGACCAGCCTAAAAAATCCCCCTTCTTGATACTGTCAGGACCATTTTTTTAGGTATATACATTTTCCAGCTAATTATTGTATCTATAATGTAGTAGCGGCGGAGACGTTAGTCCTTTAGTATTTCCAACGAATGGAACATGTAAATGTGACATATAACAACCCCCAACGATAGAAAGGATTACTTATAAGGGATATTATAATGGTGGGTAAATGTGGGACAAATTATATATAATATGGGACATATAAAATAAACGTGTCCCTTTTAGTCCCACATCGTATTATTGTTCTTCACTTTATAAAATATCTTAAATAGACTGTGTCTATAATAAACGTTTATTAATGGAAACATACATAGAGAGATCTTACTTATATCATCCACTCTTTTAAATGGGGGACCCTTCTTATAAGAGGGGGAATAATATATGATTAAATTATGAATGAAGAATGTAGTGAATGAAATGAACGGTAATGATGAGTGAATAAGTTAAACATATATTATGTCTTCTACTTCTACTATGTTTGGTCCTATCCACTTCCTTAACCTCATCTGTAAGAATGTAATAAAAGACCATTCATCTATTGTATTGTTTTTAACTTTAATTATTACTAACACTCGGGGAACGTCTATATGTGAATAATTTTTTAAAAACTCGGTTACTCTTACTTCAGGATCAAACGTAAGAAATTCACACGTACTAAATGAAACTAGTCTATCATAATCTGTTTCCCAATATTGTTCTGAACAATCTTCTTTAATCTCTTCTATTTCCATATCCACAAGTTGCTGTATTGTCTCAGCATTTATTTGGTGTGGCTTACGTTCCGTTTCTTCTATTAATATTTTTTTGATGGATTCTTGTAGGTTCATACCGTATAACAAAATTTAACTTCTAATTCTATCTCATCCCATGATGGATTATTTTTATCCATATAGTTTTGTAATAAATAGATTGCAGATATTCTATGTGCCCCATCTTGAATTACATCATCCACAACAATAATTGGTGGTAAGTTTTTTAACGACTTTGGATTTTGTTTCATGTATCTTGCATACTCAACAACTTTTTTGGTTACACCCCAACTATAATCGTCATTAAGAACATCTTCTAAAACTTCTTTGTAATAAGGTATCCTTTGTATTCTACCATCTAATATTTTATCTATTGTGAGGTATTCCGTATCACAATCCATATCACCCATTTCTTGTTGTGATAATGGTTTTCCTGATGATTCACCAGGTTGTGGGACATTTAATTCTTCCCTTAATATTCTTCTTATGGATTCTTGTAGGTTCATATTACTATAACCATTTTGCGTTTAATCCAATATACACATTCGGTTGTATAAATCCATCAGGAAATTGGATAAATGTTTGTGTTGTTCTATGCCAACCTTCACCTAGTTCATATTTACCATCTTTGGTTTTAAATAAAATAATTGGTTCTTGTGATATACCTTTGCTTTGAAGTAATTCTTTTTGTGTTTCATGTCTTTCAGTATCTTTATCCACATCTTGTCTTACTTCACCTTGAATTCTACTTTCCAATTGTTTTTTTGTGTTTTCAGTAAAAATATCCATTGATATTGGAAAATCTTTTTCATATATCCACTCTAAATCTTTTACCCATTCATCAATCCATTCTGTAATACCTTCATATGTGTTTACATCATCTGATTGTGTTATCATTTTATAAACCCAATCTCTTAATACATATTCAGGAGTGTTTGGTAATTTTTCTTTTAACCAATTAAACATTCCTTGTCTTGTTTCAGTAACAAGCCCCATCATTTGTTTAATTCTCTGTATGTTTTCTTGTAGGTTCATATACTATAAATATATGATACTCCATTCTCCATTAAAATCTTCCACAAGACAAGTTGAATTTTCACAAAAGTCCCCTGAGTTCATATAATCACTTTCTAATTTTGGTTGGTGTATGTGTCCACATACCGCAACGTCATATCCCTTCTGTTTTGTTAGTTGTTTTGCGTTTGTTTCAAAATCGGACACAAAATTAATTGCTCCCTTTACAGATTGTTTTATTGTGTTTGCCAGTGAATGGTATGGTAGATTGAACTTTCTTCTTATGTAGTTGTATATGGTATTTAATCTTATTACAAAATCATAACTCCATCCACCAATTACTGCTAACCACCTTACTTTCATTATAACAAAATCTAACACATCACCGTGAAAACAAAAATACTTTCTTCCGTCTATTCCTTCGTGTACATACTTTCTTACAATCTCTATGTTATTCATTTTAAAAGGAACAAATGGTTTCAAAAAATCATCGTGGTTTCCTCTAATATAAATTACCTTTGTCCCCTGTTCTGATCGTTTCATAAACCTTCTAAATACTTTAGAACAATCCTTATTCCATTTACCTTTTGACTTTAATGCCCATCCATCTATTATATCCCCATTAAGGATTAATATTTCTGATTCATTCTTTTCCAAGAATTTTAATATCTTATCTGTTTGTGATTGTCTTGCTCCAAGATGTAAATCACTCATTATTATTGTTCTCCACTTTTTCATAATAGAAATGATATGTATTGTGCAATTTTATATACTTTGAATATGTTGTAAAGAAATTGAAATATGAAAACTAAAAGATATATCATATTGTTTTTTCTACATATGTTGATGTTTCACCGGGTATGAATTCTTTTTCTAAAAGTAGTGGTAAAGATGCTGGTTTACACCAAGCATATACTGTCCATCCTTCATAATGTTTTTTAACATATTCCCATCTTGTTTCCCATAACATCCTATAAACTCCCTTTCTTCTGTGATCTTGATGAACCCAAGCGTCAAGGAATTTTATTTTTTTATTATCTTCCCTTTCTAAATAAATGTGTCCAATTATTTCACCATTTAGCATTGAAACCCAAGTTTCAAGTTTTTGTGCATTACTTTTTAAATGTAATATTTTTATATCTTCCATTTTTATTTCCAATATGTGTCATCGTTTTTAAAAAACTGTTTATTATTTCTATTAAAATAAGATTTAATTATTAACCTCATCATATATAACACCCCTTTATTATCAAATCTTCTTGGTGGTGTGAATATTGTGGTGTTCAATATTTTAAATCTATTTGGTTTTATTTGTTTTGATAGGAGATAATCTTCTGCAACTTTTGCTTCTTCGTCAAATCCCCCTAATTTATTAAATGTGTCGGTTTTAAACAACATAAATCCCCCTAGACAAAATGGTGATATGAGCTTGGATATTTTTTGTATGAAATCAAATGTTTTAAACACATAGTTATATTTTCCGTTTGTTGTTCTTATCTTTGTTGTTAGTAAATCAATGTCTTCTTTTAACATTGTTGTTGTTACTGTCGTTAAAAGTGTCGGATCAAGTAAATTCATATCTGAATCTAAAAACAATACGTATGGTGTTTTAACATATATTGCCCCGTTGTTTCTTGCCTTTGCTGGAAGTCCACCTTGTATGATTTTTAAACTAAACTTATCTTCAGTTCTTGATTCTAACTGATAGGTTGTTTCATCTGTGGAGGAATCTGAAATAATAACATTCACATTATTAATGTTATCTTGGAAATTCAATAAAGTCAGTGTGGTGTCTATTGTTTTTAATTCGTTTTTACAAGGAATTACTATGGTTAAAAATTTAGATAGTTCCATACATAATAACTATCTTTTAACTTTGACTTTGGTGTTAAGGAATTATTAATATTACTTTTCTTTTAATGATTGTATATGTAAATCCCACATGTCTACAGTATGTTCATAAAATCTTGGGTTTTGTGATAGGTAACTAATAACTTCATTATAAAAATCATTAAATAAAAAATCTTCTCTCATTTGATCGTATTCATAATCGGACATCTCTTGTATAAAGTTATGATCCAATATATGTTCTTCACCATCTTCGTCTATTTTAACGCCATTAAAATATCCCGCAGTATTAAATTCAATTATATCACTGTTAATTTGTATTTCAAATCTTTTATATGTGAAATTTAACATGAACTGAGAATCATCGGCATTAAATTCTAAATACTTTTTATTACTTAACGCCGTTTCAATAAAGTTTCTATCTTTTTTGTTTAAGTAATACCAACCTTTTGGCATATTTTCAATTAAATGTACTCTTCTTTGTGTACCATAGAAATCAAGATTCACAAGAACACAAAAGTCTTTAAATTCACTTACTATCTTTTCTGTAATTAATTCCCCATTAAAAGAATAATCTTCAGGATTTTCAAGTTCCCATGTTAGAACATCTCGATCTTCATGGTAAGTGGGATGTAAATATATTCCTTTATATTCTATGGAATTTTCTTGTAAGTAGTTAGTATAAAAGAATTTAATCGGGTGTTCAAATGGTTTTCTTTTACCCGCTTCATCGTATTCTTCTCTTAATATTCTTCTTATGTTTTCTTGTAGGTTCATAATTAACAATCTCCTGTGTTATATACATATATATAATGTCCTCTGATTAATCCGCCACCTAATTTGGATAACAACATACTTGTTAATTCTTCCACTTGATAACGTACCTGTTGGTCAAAAGCCCATCTACCTTCGTGTTCGGGTAATGGTTTAGGTATAAAAACATATAACGTAATATATTGTGTTGATGGTACAATTTTATAACTACAGTAATCAAATTCTTCTTTAGCCTCATTTTCCATTATTGATTTAATAAGAAATACCATATCCTCTTTTGTTCCTTTTAAATCAAGTATTTCGTAAACCTCATCTAATGATCCAATAATTTTTGCCGCCATTCTTAACCCATGAGTTTTTACCATGCCCCTAACGGTTTCTTTAAGAGATTCTTCCCTTAATATTCTTCTTATGGATTCTTGTAGGTTCATATTATTATAAATACTAATTTTCATTACATTTTGTATCTTTAATCATTGAAAACAAATTTACAGGAATATATGATCTTAGATATGTGTCTAATTTTGAAGATAAATCCCACTTTGATGATCCATTATATAATACCATTAATATGTAGGTTCCACTTGCATAAAGTGCAAAAATATCACATATATTTTCTTCTCCGATATAATCAATTGCTAAATTCTCCAATATGTCTGATAACTCACCTCTTTCAGATTGGTTTTTGTTGAACTTTTTAATTGTTTCTTCCCTTAATATTCTTCTTATGGATTCTTGTAGGTTCATCTATTTAAGTAACTATCTATTATTTGTTGAACTTCGGGATTGTCTCCTGTGTATATTATATCAATAACATATTTGTGTAGTGGATATATTTCATCGGTTAAAACTCTTTCTTCTAACTCCTCATTCTTTTGGGTATTTATGTGTCTTGAATCTATACCTGAATAATTAAATGGTTCTACCACATATTTTGTTTTCAATCTATCTTTGTCAACCACAAATGTAATATTTGAATCTTCTATTGCGGAATCTAAACCAACTCCTATTGTGTGACCTGGATTCCAATTTTTATCCCTTGTAAAAGATATTGCTCTTTGTGTTTTGGTATTTGATAATCTTTTATCTAATTCTAAATATTCTTCTGATGGTAATGAACCTCTTAATGAATCTGAATTGATAATATCTAAACCTCTGTTTGTTGATGTTTTATGATATAATGGTGTTCCTTGAATGTCCTCTAACTTTTCGTTAAGGTTCATCATTTCTCTTATCCTTTGTATGTTTTCTTGTAGGTTCATATATAATAAATATTAAGGTTTCATAAACCTCATCCTATGTTTTGGATTGCAGTTTTGTAATGATTCATAAAAGAAGTCTTTAAATTTTTCTCTATATCCTAAATCAATTAATATTCCATATACTTCATCAAACTTTTCAGAATATTCATCATCACTTATATTAATTGAAAAATCTATAATGCTTCTAGTAATCTCGGCCATTGACTCGTTTACATAATCTTTACCTTCATCATCACGCCAATATCTACAAACATCTTCTGGATCTAAATCGTCAATGTATTTGTCAACAATAGATAATCTTCTTTTAATATATGAAGGAATATTTACTTCTTCCCTTAATATTCTTCTTATGGATTCTTGTAGGTTCATATGATTATGAAATAAATTCGGCATCTTTATTGAATTCACTATTAAACCAATTTAATAAATCACCGTCAAAAGTGTCTTGATTTAAATATTTCTCTAAAGTTTCATATAATTCATATTCTAAAGTTAGTTCTTTAAAATCAATCCAATATGAACAAAAAGGATAACCTGTTTCGGGATCATCGTATGTAATAACATCCTTATTAAATTTGCTTTTAACATGTTTAATCGATGCGTTTTCTTTATTAAAGTTTGGGTATAATGTATTTAGAATAACCTCAACAGGTGTCTCACTTTGGGTCTCTTCCTTTAATATTCTTCTTATGGATTCTCTTATTTGTTTTTTTGGTTTAAGTTTTTTAACTATATTATCTATTTGTGGGTCTTTATCATTTATAATATCTTTAACAACGTTATATGCCTCTCTTGCTGCCATTTTACCACATTCTTCATCTTCATAATTAAATACAACGTTGTATACTCCTTTTTGATCTCTAACACTTCTTGTTCTTCCCCATCCTGTATCATAACCCGCGAGTGTTTGTAGTTCTAAAGCAACATGTTCTATTATGTGTCCCATCCAAGTCCCTTCTTTTATTCTTTTTAAAAACCCACCTGGTTTTCCTTCAGAACATCTGTGACTCTTTAATGACGGTAAGTATTCTTTTATTCTTTCATAAAAACCATCTATTTTATTTGACGGTTTTTGTTCATACTCACCCAAATCTAAAACCATATGAATAAGCTTATCTTTGGTTTCGCTCCATTTGTTCTTACCTTCAATAACCTTAATTGATTTTATTTTCATATTCTTGTATCTCTTTTGTGTTGCAGTTTTTCAGATAGTTCAGTTACAAGTGTTTCCAATATTTCATCATCTATATCATCTTCAAAAATTGTATCGTAATGTGCTTCGTCATATTTATCATCAATAGTATATGCGTGAAGTTTAAGTATATCATCTCCGTTAGAAATAAAACCAGCATAAACCATTTGCCAGTCATCGTTTTCATATAATGGAATGGATCCTGTTAGAAACGTAAGGTCTAATTCATCGGGTATTTGTTGTAAATCACTTATAGCATCTTTAAGGTATTGTATTTTGACATCTCTTGGTAGTTCACCGACATCAAATACAATATCCATATACTTTAATCCTGTCATTTTTGTAAAGTCATATAAACCAACATCTTCAAGGATATTTAACATTCCCTGACGTTTGGAGTTTGCCTCTTCTTTTAATATTCTTTTTATGGATTCTTGTAGGTTCATTATTTTACTTTCTTACCGTATTTAAAAAACTTTTGTTGTATGTTGATTGTTCCTTTACAACCGTTTTTCTTTTTTGTTCCATTTGAATCAAAACAAACAGGTATATTTTCATTATAATGATAAACCAATTTTGGTTCACCTGAATTAAATGAATGCATACTGTTTAATTGTTTATCGACCGCAGACTCACCACCACCAGCACTTCCTCTACTATCAAATTGTTCATAAGTATAACCATCATCACTTTGACCAATAGTTACTTCCCAATTAACCGTTAATGTATTTGGGTCTATTTTTACATTTACATTTTTTATGTCTACCGCTTTTACTCCTGAAGTTTTTTTATATTCTTTAATAGCGTCTTGAACTTTTGTGTTGATTCTACCACCAAATTTGTCTGACGCCCTATATTGAAATGAGTGTAAAGCGTCATAAGCATTTGATTTACCTTCTGCCGAGTAACTTCCTTTTATTACTTTATCAAAAGATTCTTTGGTTTTTTTTAATATTTGTGGCTCGACTTTTGCTCCTTGATTTTTGGTTTTTTGCTCTACTAAATGTTTACTGTTTTCAACAATACCCATCATTTCTTTAATTCTATTTATATTTTCTTGTAGATTCATAAATATAAATATCCCCTACTTTAGATTAGATGGTTTAGATTTATTCCTGTGGTACTATAAAAAGATATATTAACATTACTCAATACCGCATCAGTTGTATTTACGTTTATTGGTCTATGAATTATACGTTGTTCAAGTAACTTTTTGTACACATTACCACTGAACGTGTCCGTCACCATAAGTTTTGGTTTTGGTGGATTTATGGTTTCTAATTGTATTTTAAATAACTCCTTTGGAAAATAAATTGATAGTTTTGATTCCGTCATGGTTTTTTTACCAATAGCTCTGAGTTTTGCGATTTGATCCAAAGTCATACTATTTTTAGCATCAAATATATATTTGATGACATATTTACCTTTTTTAAAAGTAATATTTAAATCATCGTCTTCAAGTATGTCTTTGATGTATTCTATTGTCGTAAGGTGCTTTTCCATGATATTTCTGTTTCTATTTGGTAATCTTCGTGAACTTTCATACCAAATGTGTAAAGTGTTTCAACTATTCTTCTACGTATAAATTGTCCCCATAAACTAGGAACCATGTCTAATGTTTCGTATTTAACATTGATCATAACTACGTTATTTTCGTTTAGTGTGAAGTTCAAGGTTTTTTTAAGTTCATCACTAATGTTATTAATGACCAATTCTTTAATATATTCTAACTTTGGGTTTACCATAATGGCAAATATAGGAAAATAATTTGATTAAATAAAATTATTGATTCTTTTTTTGATCGTACCACCACTTAGTATCCATGTAGCTGTCTGTTGTTGAGGTGCTTCCTCTAACGTTGGAAAATGTGTTTCCAAAATAGTCTTTAACACTATTTTTTATAGTTCGCATTAAGTTATGTAACATATCTGAATCATCTAATGTAAATGGTTTTTTAAATAACGAAGTTACCACACATTCTTGTCTTCCATATCCATCAGAATAAATGTCTACAGCAACTCTATCAAAGTCTTCAGGTAGGTCATATTCAGATAGATTCATATTAACAAAATCAGCAACTGTCTGTTCTAATGGTGACATGTCCTCCGTTTCTTCTTTTAATATTTTTCTAATTAGTTGTTTCATATTGATAACTATTTAATACCCATCATTAAATGGTTCTGGATTGTTTGCTCTATCTTCAGCATTCACTCTTTTATGTTCTTGATTTTGAAGTATACCCATATACAACTCTTCAGTCCAACCTGGTTCTTCTTCTTCATTTTTTTCCATTTCTTTATATGAATATAAAGTATTTTTTTTAATCAAATCTTGCATTTCTTGCATTGATATGTTTTCAGGTTTTGGAATTGGTGGAACACATAATTCACCTTTTTTTCTACTTTCAAATACGGAAACATAATCTAAAGATAAATCATTTCTGTTGAATTCTTTTTGGATTTCGTCTAATTTTGTATCTTCAAACCATTCTTCAATTAGATATAATAAATAGTTTTTTCTAATTGGTATATCTGTAACTAACTCATTTACCATAACATGATAAATATATAGCATTACTTCTTTAACACTTCTTTCACTTGTTGGTCTTTTATCGCTTGGTCCCCAATCAGGACTTTTATCATCAAATTCAATTCTTAAATCTGCAATTTCTCTACTATTTTTACAAAATTTGTATGTGAAACCATAATATCTCCAATATTCTTCTTTGTAAATTTGTGAACCTTCAAAATAGTTGTCTAACCAATTATAAACAAGACTATCTAATTTCTCATTAGGTTTTGTAAACTTCTTGTTAATCTCTTCTTTTAATATTTTTCTAATTAAGTTTTTCATTTTGTTTTCTTTACGCAATTTGGGTATCGTTTACCGAACATGGTTTTCATTCCTTTTTGAGTATACCCAGCCCAGCACTTTTCTGTTAGTTCCGCCTCATTCTGTTCCCCTTTCTGTAATTTGATTGTCTTTTCTTTTGACTTTTCTTTTACAGATTCAATATAATCATATGCTCTTTTTAACCTTTCTTTTGTTTCAGGGTCTTTTGCGTTATGATAAGCGACCCTTACTCTTTGGTGTATGAGATTAATAATCTGTGATTGTCTTTTATGTGGTTTTGATTTGAAACTATCTTTGTTTAATGTGTCTACAATGTCCTCTTTGGTCCTGAACTTTACAGATACAGTGTCATTTGGGTTTTCGTCTGTATATAATCTTCTGCTTGATCCTTCAGGTTTTTTTCCTGTTCCTATCTTAGGGTCAGATTCATTCAATAGTTCTTCCCTTAATATTCTTTTTATTGATTCAATCAATGGATCCTGTTCTGATTTAAACTCTTCTCCTGATATTGCATCAATTATTGTTACTTTACATGGCATATGTTTTGCCCATTGAACAAATCTAACAAGATGTTCTTGTCTATCATCATACATAATAAACTCTTCAGGTTGTAGTTCATAAATAAGTTTAGCAAATAAATTTGATTTGAACTCAAACGTATCAATACCAGGATTTAAGTGTGTTTCATCAAACTCCAATCCGTAATGGTTTAATATAATATCAACCTCATCTTTTAGTGGAGCAACTCTTCCTGTTGCAAGTATAACATAGTTATTAGGATCAGATATCGCTTTTTGGTATCTTCTATAAATCTTTTTGTTTAGTGGTATATCAAATATCTCCATGTCTAAACTTTCAGGTTTTGACCACCATCCTCTATGTGGCCATTCTTCTCCTGTTTTTTCTTTCCATATTTGTTTACCTTCTGCTGGTAATGTTGTGTGGACCAACGTATCGTCAAAGTCGAATGATATTAATTTTTTTATTTCCATATTACTTTTTAAAATATTCATTCCAATCTACAGGGACTGGTTCATAACCAATTTTCATAAAATCTTTAATAGCCGTTAATGCTAAATCTGTTGCACCACCTTGTTTAAAAGTTCTATCCCATTTTCCATCAGATTTTCTACTTTCTTTTTCCATTTTATTCAAAGCCTCTAATGCTTTTTTAGCGGCCAAAACTTGGTTGTTAGTTTCATTGTTTTTAAATTCATTTGCAACTTTTTCAACTTTTTCTTTTTGTTGCCACAAAGTTTGTTGTAAAACTTCAGTCCATTTATTTGAAACCACTGTTAAAGCATTATTAATAACATATTTAGGATCGTTATATTCGGAAGGTAATTTAAGTTCATTTGTTCTTCCTTCTATCGGTACAAATCTTACACCACTTTCTCTTTCTACATATCTACCATCACCGTAGTACTGCTTTATAGAATCAAAGGCAACTACTGGCGCAACATTTAATAATGGATTTCTATAGAAATTTTCTTTAAAACCTCCATCTGGAATCACCGCCCTTATTGTATGTTGGCTACAATTACTAAAAAGTATATTGTATTTACTATTATTCGCACCTTTATATGCTGTTTCAAACTTGGTGTGGTATTTACCGGCCCAATCTCCAGCAACTTCTTTAAAATGACTATACTCTTTATCGTTCATTCTAACTACTATTGATTCTTTATTTAACTTATTTAACTCGTGTACTATTTGATTATACATAACGGTTCTATCATCAGTGAAATCTGCACTATTACTACCCACAAATGCACTAATATCCGCTTTTTTTGGCATTGCATTTATCTGAAAATTAGGTTCATCTAAACTCCATGCTTGTATATGTCCAAAACCACCTCCTGCTTCAACTTGACCCATTGGGAAATAATCTACTACAACATTATGTGGATATTTTTTGTCTTTATATGCTTTCAATTCTTGTTCTATTGGCATATCCGTTTCAGTGTTGTACCAAGTACCTTTCCATTTGAAATACCCGCATTTTTGTGATTTCATGTCATAAAAATTCTGATCTAATGTTTTGTTATCATTACCCCTACAAGTTTTAGCATGTACCATAACATCGTAGTAAAAATCTTTAGCAACCCCTTTGATGTCTTTTAATTGTCTTTCAATCCCGTAGTCTTTACCTACACCTGCCATTTCAATTCTTTCCCTTTCTTGTTTTGTAAGTATTCTAGCATTCGGATCATGATGTATGCCGAACTGTTCATAATAATCCATAAAAACACGACCAGGTAAATTTTTATATTGCGCCCTCATTGCGTCTAAACCTTTTTGTGAGTTTATAAGATCCCAAACGGTTAACTGGTGTTCATCCCAATATGATTTGGGTATATATTTTGTAAACTCGTAAGCCTTTTCAAAATTTGTTTTATCGTCTGTTAATTGTTGTTTTACTGATTTTACTAAATTTTGTAAGTCTTTTTTATTAGGTTGTGGTGGTATTGGGAATTTATGTCTAACATTATGACCATACTGTTGATGTAAATTGTCTAACTGTTTAAGAAAATTGTTATATTCGTTATATAATGATTGAATCTCTTTATCAGCGAACGTCCTCTGTGTCGTAAGATTAACTTGAGAAAGTTTTTTTGGATCTTCTGATTGTTCATAAATAAATGTTTTATGGTTTGGTGACAATCCCATGATTGATCTAATCCTCCCTATTTGTTCATTTAAATTTTCCATATATAGATAAATAGTTATTCAAATATTAGGTAAACATTTCTAAAAGAGAAATTGTGTGTTTTAATATTTAACGTATATTTAAATATATCTTTTAAATCTTCTCTTAATACCTCAGCATACCATGAATCAATAATATCACCAAGACTTACTCGTGCATAGTCATCGTTATCTTCCCAACCTTCATTACCAGGAAATGCACTGGTGTAATGAAACTCTCTCCATTGTTTTGCTCCCCATTCTTCGTCTACGGTTAGTTCTGCTTCAA
>Ga0214923_10005919_pt1 | contig 13951 bp, 9 predicted proteins | sample LL1510_MetaG_FD_177993 | JGI IMG/M metagenome (GOLD analysis project Ga0214923, IMG submission 177993) | Freshwater microbial communities from Lake Lanier, Atlanta, Georgia, United States - LL-1510 | ecosystem: Environmental > Aquatic > Freshwater > Lake | place: USA: Georgia | collected 2015-10-15 | reverse complement strand
CACTTAACGTGCCTGTGTTACTGAATGTGGCAGTAGTATTACCGTTGTATTCTTTATTGGATGCAGTGACTCCTGTAATAGTCAAGGGTTTTTTAGAGATATTGGCACTAGTAGTAATTGGATTTGCAATTGAATAATTTGAAGCTAGTTCACCATTTGTACCATTATTTAGAGTAACGGCTGCAGTGACTGTTCGACTACCAGCATTTGCAGAGTCAAATGTTCCAATCACAGTATGAGTGAGTGTTTCTGAGTTTACAAGGCCACTTAACGTGCCTGTGTTACTGAATGTGGCAGTAGTATTACCGTTGTATTCTTTATTGGATGCAGTGACTCCTGTAATAGTCAAGGGTTTTTGAGTAATATTGGCAGTTACCCCAGTTGGTTGTACAAGTGAATAGTTTCCATATTGTTGACCTATAATCGTATAACCAGTTACCGTTACTGATTTACCAGGACCTACATTTTTATCTGCAAATACTCCTGTTCTACTATTTATATTAAGAGTTACATCATCTCCAGAAATTGGAGATATCGACCCTCCACTAAGAATTGCATTAGCATTACCGTCATATATTTTATCATTTGCAGTGACTCCGGTAACCGGCAATGATTTTGGAGTGATTGTTCCGGTATTAAATGGAACAGCATAATAATTAGAACCATTATTTGAATAGATGATTATATCGCTGGCATTAGTAAGAGTTATTGTTACGGTTCCTGTTGTAGTCCCTACATTTTTATCATCATATTCCGCCGCTATAACAGGATTGCTTAGGGTAATTGTAGTGGCACCATCTTTTGCAGTATATACTACATTAGCGCCCCCTGTTTTAGACCCGTTATATACTTTACTTACACTTGTAATTGTAATGGTTAGAGTAGGCATAGTTTTAGAAACTATATACTATGCAAACATAATTCCAAATAACAAAAAAATAATTCTAACACCATTGCTACAGTCATTTTTACTTCCGTCGGAACACAACTTTTACAATATGCATTTCTGGTGGAAGTAAAGGTATACTGTGGTTGAAATGGTCACATTGTATTTATTGAATTCATGTTGTAATTCAATAAACGCATTTTCCTAAATCACAAAATATCCATAAAGCGCACCTTTTTCGTAGCACGAGAAGCCGGTTTACGAGTCTTTTTGACCCGTTTTTCCGTTTTACTGTCAGTCTTTTTCTCACTCTTTTTCTTAGAATCCGCATTTTGTGCCGGGATATACTTCAAAAACCACATTTCATATTCACGTGTCCCTTTTTGTCCAGCGAGTTCTCTGAATTTAGCCGTTTTTTCTGCACGAACAGTTTCTAGGGTCGGTTGTTTGCCATAGCAATCAATGCTGAATCGTTTAAGCAGTCCCTTTTGTTCTAGGCGATTTTCCTGTTCCACTTCAAACAAAAATTGTGCCATACATAAAATCCGGTCCTTGTGGAAATAAGGCTTGTCGGTATAAATAAACGCCAAATAAAAACTCAACATCGTATCGATGGTGGCGACGTTGATTTCTTTATCCCCTACATGAATCGTGTTATAGTTATGACATGCGATGGGTTTATAAATGAAAGCCAGGGTCTCTTTGCCCACGCGGATTTCGATGCGTTCGGGGATGAGTTCGCCGATGGCTTCGTGTTTGATTTGTTTGACGGATTTGTAGCCGGATTCTTGTAGGCGTTCTCCGAGAATCATGGCACAGCGGTCGGGGTCTTCGGACAAGACATCGAAATCGGGGATTTTATGGACAAATCGTTTGTAAGATTTCGGCATATAGCGCGAATACAGGGTGCTAGCATAGCCTCCGAAGAAGACGCAACTTTGCTCGATAAATACGTCGCGAACCAAAAAATACAGGGCTTCGGACTCGTCGGCGCCGGTTTCTAAATCGCGCTGGAAATCGATTTGGTCACATGCTATGCCTGATTTGAGTGGATAGTGTTTGTTCAATAGATTGAGGCGTTTGAGAACTTTCTCCCATCGCGAAATATCGCCCTCTGGACGCGATAATTCTAAATACATGGACATGCGGAGGAAATTCGGTGGGGCATATTTGATACCGGCGCGACTAATCGCATCTTTTTGAATGGCTTTGTAGATCGTTTCGTCTAAATCGGTAATGTCGGCCACGGGGATGAAATTGACGAAAACCTTGAATGTGCCGTGATGCACACCGGATTTCGCTTCCACGTCGGTATATCCGGCGGCATAATAAATATCAGCGAGTTCTTTGGCATCGTCTAAAGCATGGTCGGAGAAAAAATCGTAGTCGGGGATTTCGATGTCGCGATTGTAGAATTGGTCGTATTTCGGCAAAATGTTGTTGATGGCCGTGCCGCCATAACAAATGCGTTTTTTGCGAATTAAAAAGTCTTCGACGACTTGAATGATTTTTTTGACGTCTTCGCTATTGGCTTTTTTTTCACCCACGGCTTTTTCGTTTTCGTCGACCGCGTGTCTCAAAATCGCGAGCTCGCATTCCTGAAAGGTCATTTTATTGTTGCATATTCCATCATCGAATCTTTGTGTCATAGTATTTGTTAGTTATATTGGGAGGATATTTTTATCGCGTGTTTTCGGGGATTTGTTTGATTCCACATTCGCGGCAAAGTTTTCGCAAAACGGGGACGATTCGCTGTCCCGAATCCTCCGATGGTGCAAAGATGCGTTCCCAGGCTTCGTAATAACAGCTGTCGGCTCCATTGATGACCATGGTGCATTCAAAACACATATAACACTGAGAGCCCTGCACGTTTTGTCGGGAGACACTGCCGTATTTTTGGGGCGCGTCTTTTTTTTCGGATGCAGGTAATTTCGCGCGTTTGCTGGGTGGATGAGGATTCGTCAATCCGAGCTTTTCGGCTAATTTGTCTAAACTGGTTTTCGGTTTTTGTGACATAGTGATTGATTGATTCTGTTTTTTCGTCTAGAAACAGAATCAATTTTGTCTTTGTTTAGATGCAATCGAGTGGATGCCCTAAATAAATCGAATGGTCGGCCGTGTTGGTGTCTTTGAGCGCATATTGGTCGGCGCAAGTCACGTCTTCACAAGCACTGCATTTCGTGAGTTTGCCCGAGGCGTCTTCGAAGATTTCGCCACATGAATGGTAATAGTCCATGACTTCCGTGGGTGGAACGTGGGGAACCATATCGCGATTATGGGTGAATCGCCATAGGTTAGGGAGAACCTGGTTCGCGAAAGTTGCATAAGCAGCGTCGCCGACGCGTGGTTGACCGAAATTGTAGAGTTCGCAATCGATTTGCTTCGATTGAAATTCCATACAGGTGAGTTGAGCAACTGCTGCACCTTCCGAGTGGCCGGTAACGACAATATGAGTAGAATGATATGTCGATGCAATCGAAGACACGGATTTGTGAATCGAGCTAAATAACCGTTGCGTCATTTCATAAAATCCATTGTGGACATTGCAATTTGCACATTTTCCGGAAAAGCTTGTATAGGGGGTTTTGCGGACTTCGAAATCATCTATCCAGTTGCGAACCGAAGAGGACCCGCGGAAAACGACATAGGTGGTTTGAGTCGATGGTAAAATACCGACGTAACCTTGCATGTCGGACAGGGTGTCGTGGAAAACCGATTGGACGGAAAACCCCGAGGCAGGACCGGTCATGGTCATCGTGTTATAGTTTGATTTGTCGCAATAGGCTTGCGCCGACAAATAGACCGATGTGTTGGCGATTTGAATATTCATGGTAGCAAGAATGGGCGCCATGAATATTGTTGCTAAAAGAGCGAAATGTTGTATCATTTATGTATGGGTTGATATTTTTAGGGGAAGGTTGGACTTACCGGTGTTTTGCCGATGGATTCGTTTTTCATGGTGCTCAAATAGGAAATGGCATAGGCCATGGGGACAAATCCGGATTTGTATTGGTCAAATAACATTTCATAGCGAGTGAGCATATCGTCTCGCGCATAAAATTTGTAGGTAGTTACTTGTATACCGTAACTTAATACAGTTTTGATAATATCGGGATGAGGGTAGAGAGTGTCGAGGTCGGACATTAGGGTGTTATAGACAATGACATTGGTGCTTTTGAAATCGTTTTTCACATTGGGTGGATTCGTTGTCTGGCCCTGCAACTGGTCATAGGTTTGCAGTTTAAATGTGCTTCCGCCTAATTCACCATTGATACAATTTGCTAAATCTTGGCTTACTGTGGCATATTGGGGATTAATTGTTTTATTCATCATGAAAAGCGCATACCCCATTAAGGGTGGATTTTGAGTGGCATCGTTGATATAAGTGCTGCCGTCAATCTGGATGGCCTTGCCGGTATTTGAATCGACATATCGTTTACTCGAGAAATTGGCGTTGATGAGCGCGGCGACTTTGTCATAGACGACGGAATTGGCGTCGGGATAAATGCGCAATTCGATGAAGAGTGGTTCTCCGAAATTGGGGGAATTCGATGATGCAAATGCATTGGATGCGAGTGCATTGAACACCGTGTCGAGGGGGATTTTGTTATCACTGGCACTGTCGATGGCTTTGCTGTCGGTAATGTGTGCGACATAGGGAATATTGTCTGTGGTGGAATAAAAGATGGGTATGTCTAAATAACGGCATCCGCGTCGCAATACATATTTTATCATATCGGCACTGACATAAGTTCCCGAAAACGCACTGGAATACGATGCTTTGATGCAATATTCGCGCAAAGGAAGTTTTGAACGAGATGGTATGATATTTGTAATCGAAACATTTGACGCGGCTTTTTGCAAAGCAGTCACTTCATCAGTGGGCGTCATTCCTTCAACCACGGTCTGCATTTGCAATATTTTTTGACGGCGGTGTAATAATCGTAATATGACATAGATAAAAATGATACATACGATGATTATGAATAATAATCGGACTAGACTCATGATATATATTGGTGAGATACAAAGTATTCTGCAAAAAAACAAAATAAAACCATAGTATATAGTTTTTTATAATGGCAGGAGGATTATTAAATATCATATCGGTAGGAAATGCAAATGTCATTTTAACCGGCAATCCTACCAAGACGTTCTTCAAATGTGTTTATTCTAAATATACGAATTTCGGATTGCAAAAATTTCGCATCGATTACGACGGATTGCGCGATTTGCGATTGACTGACCCATCCACCTTCACCTTTAAAATACCACGCTATGCGGATTTGCTAATGGATACATACGTCGTCATTAGTTTGCCTGATATATGGAGTCCTATTTATCAACCGTCTTCTAGCAATAATTATCAGTGGGCGCCGTATGATTTTCGATGGATTGATAATTTAGGAACCCACATGATAAAGGAAATTAATATTACTTGTGGTTCTCTTACGTTGCAAAAATATTCCGGTGAATATTTAGCGGCCATGGTGGAGCGCGACTTCAACAGTGAGAAAAAACGGCTGTTTGATACGATGAGCGGTAATATAAGTGAATTGAATGATCCGGCAAATGCATTTGGACGTCAAAATACATATCCGTCCGCCTTTTACACTGAAAATAGTGCAGGGGCAGAGCCATCCATTCGCGGGCGCGATTTGTATATTCCTATAAATACGTGGTTTACTTTAGATAGTTGTTGCGCCTTTCCTCTCATTTCATTGCAATATAATGAATTGGTTGTGAATGTCACCCTTCGACCTGTTCAAGAATTGTTCAAGGTGCGCGACGTCTTTGATGCAACCAACAATTTTCCGTATATGCAACCCGATTTTAATCAAGCACAATTCAACATGTATCGATTTTTACAAACACCTCCGGCAGTGGATTTAAAACCGGATAATTATTCGGACAAAACCACTACGTGGAATGCGGATGTGCATTTGTTGTCAACCTATTGTTTCCTGTCGAAAGAGGAACGCGAATTATTTGCCTCACAAGAGCAAGTATATTTAGTCAAAGATGTATTTGAATATAATTTTCAAAATATCACGGGTTCAAAAATCGTGAAACTGACGTCCGCGGGTATGATATCTAGTTGGATGTGGTTTTTGCGACGCAATGATGCCTATATGCGAAATGAATGGTCGAATTATACCAACTGGCCTTATAAAAACATACCCCAGGATATACAGATTGCACCAGACACGACGAATTTTACAACAAATTATGTAGGGTCGGATGGCGAGATTTATGGTCCGGGTAAGAATCCACCCGCTACAAATGCAACCTATGGCACAAATACGGGTCTCTTTTATTCCGGCGATTTTTTCCAGCAAAATCACAAAGAAATACTCGAAACGGCCGGAATTCGACTCAATGGGGATTATCGCGAAAACTTGATGACACGGGGGATATACGATTATGTGGAAAAATATACACGCACGAACGGATTTGCAAAAGAAGGCATCTACTGTTATAACTTTTGTCTGCATACCAGTCCGTTTAAATATCAACCGTCGGGTGCCATCAATATGAGCAAATTCAAAACCATTGAACTCGAAATAACCACCTATATTCCAACGGTCAACACGGATTCAGCGACTTATGACTTATATTGTGATTTAAGTGGAAATTCGATTGGTGTGCGAAAACAAAACTGGCAACTCTACGATTATAATTTTGATATGACCTTGTTTGAAGAACGATATAATGTATTGTCTTTTATTGGCGGAAATTGTGGTATGTTGTATGCGCGATAACTTGTCGTCGTTTTTGTTCCTCAAGATATATATATTACTATAGTAGAGATATGGAACCAATAAAACCATTTAGCAAAGACACCTCTTTACTACCATTGGAAACCGAGACCGACAAAATATTGAATAAAATGAAAAAAATAAGTCGAGCAAAGAACAATTACAAAAACATAGATACATTGGACAATATTTATACAAAACCAACCGAATCAAAGGGGATGATTGGACAAATGAAAGATTTTGCAAAAGGTATTCAAGACTTGCAATCAAATTTGCAAACGCTTGAAAAGGAAATCGGAGAACATGAAGGATTTGAAGAGGGTTTCAACAAAGCAGAAGGGTTCGAAGATGAAGAAGGGTTCGACAATGAGGAAGGGTTCGACAATGAGGAAGGGTTCGACGATGAGGAAGGGTTTGATGATGAGGAAGGGTTCGACGATGAGGAAGGGTTTGATGACGAGGAAGGGTTCGATGATGAGGAAGGTTTTGACGATGAGGAAGGTTTTGACGATGAGACAGAGGGTTTTAATAACAAAGACTTTTCTCGTGGTATTAAGATTTACACAAGCGAATATGAAAATCCAGACGGTGGTGCAGAACCCGTTGATACTACATTATACAAACGATTGTTTCGATTCGCAAAACTGAAGAAACTATCAAAGAAACAATTACGAGACCTGTTTAAAAGAGGCCTTATCACAAAACGGCAATTTAAAAAATTAATGAAAATGAACTCGCAAACCACAACAACATCGAAAAAAAAATCAGGCAAATGCAAATCAAATCGATTTACGGAATACATCAGAAACACCATCAAATTCATCAATCGTATATTCAGCCAGTATAAAAAATATATCCGAAAATTAGCACAAGCCATTTATAACAAAACCGACGGCGCATTTGATAACCCACGTGTGAAGAGTCATAGAGATGTTACATTGCTCGCGGAACAAATTAATTATTGTATATCGGTTCCATTTGCGATTGTATTCGCCTATAATTGGTATTATATCATGTTTTTCAAAGATGAAGACAACCAAAAAATCCCCTATACATTTGCAGACGACGCAAATGGGTTTGTGAATAAAGGTATCCTCAAATATTTATTGACCGCTCTTATACAGCCCGTTATTTTAGTCAATGCATTTTTTCGAGGTCTATGTCCACGAATTCTCGATAAAATAATCGATTTTTTAGGATATTTAAAATTCGGCGAATATTTAGATTTTACAATGCTGCAAGTCATTGCGATGAATCCAATTGCACAATTCCTGGGCCTTACATGTGTCATACTCTATCTTTCGTGCAAATATTCCGACAAGGTATACAATTCATTTATTTCATTCATTGGACATGGAAAAGCAGCGCCGTATATAACATGGCTCTATTTAATTGTTGCCTATGACATCATTATAGGCTTTGCGCGTAGAAGTAGCACCATATATGGAAGTATGCAGGCTACTACGGACAAAATCGTGGGGTTACTGAAAACACTCATGTCCCCATTTTCGTCATTTGTCCTATGGTTATTATTGGTGGTGTTCTCGTTTTTAAATATACGGTTAGCTGGGCTGTTTATTATTATTTATTTATACATCACCTCCTATTTTGCCATTGGAATATTCAATGGAACCAATAATCAAGCAAACGCAACCTTTGCAATAAGTGCCATGAATACCATGTTTCGAAAATCGGTCACCAATATTGGTGGACGAAAATGTCCACCAAACCCGACCTTTTTAGAAAAACTCTTTGTCGTTCTCATGGAATTGTGTTATGATTGCATGATATACGTTTTATGGTTTGCAGTATTGTCGTATGGACTCTACAAATATGTTACTGAATTAAAATCGAATTCCTCTAAAATCATATTGTCTTCGGTCAATGGAGGCATTCTCTTCTTGATTGTGTTATACATTATTTTGCGAATACGAACAAAGATGATGAATCCTCTAGACATTAATGACTATGATAACATTTAGAGCGTAAAAAGGGTATAAATATTATTTCTTGATATACAAGAAATAGTATGCCAAAATCCAAACAAAAACCCTTTGTCAGCATATGCACCCCGACATTTAATCGACGACCTTTTATACCCATCATGTTTGAATGTTTCAAAAATCAGACTTATCCGAAACATCGCATGGAATGGATTATTGTCGATGACGGGACCGATAAAATCCAGGATTTAGTGGCCGCCTCCAATATCGAACAAATCAAATATGTGGCTTTAGACAAAAAATTGACTTTAGGCGAAAAACGCAATTTGATGCACAAACACACCAAGGGCTCGATTATCGTGTATATGGACGACGACGATTATTACCCACCTGAACGCGTGGCACATGCCGTCGAAACATTACAAGCAAATCCGCAAGCCATGTGTGCGGGGTCATCGGAAATGTATATTTATTTCAAACACATTCACCAGATGTATCAGAGTGGACCATTCGGACCGAATCACGCCACCGCCGCCACATTTGCTTTTCGCGCCGAACTTTTGAAAACTACCGGATATATGAACAGTGCCGCTTTAGCCGAAGAACGCGCCTTTTTAAAAGATTATACTATCCCCTTTGTCCAGCTCGACCCGCTGAAAACGATATTGGTTTTCTCCCATAATCACAACAGCTTTGACAAACGAAAATTGTTGGAACACGGAGAATCACCCGTTCTCAAAAAATCGCCTAAATCCGTCGAACTCTTTATTCGACAATCCAAAGAAAAACCGATACATGATTTTTTTATGAAAGACATTGATGCACTCCTAGACGCTTATGAACCCGGCGACCCGAAATACAAACCCGATGTTGCGCAACAAATGGCCGAAATTGACCGAAAACGCAAAGAAGGCGGCGAAGGTGCCTCTATCATGTTACAACAACCTGGAAAAGAACCGGTCCGTCTTGGACCACAAGAAATCGTGAGTCTCCTTCAACAACAACAAGAACATATTGAAAAACTCACAAAGTCATTAAAACAGGCAGAAAGCATCTATAAGTTGCTACAAGAACGAAACCTGCTATTGGAACGAAAACTGGCGGAATTCGAGAGACCTGCCGATGCAAACACGATTTTCGAATGTAGGGCGAAAAGCGACCCCGAAATCTTATAATTTGCACTCGTATTTTTACCAGTGCAAATATTGGAACTATACAGACTATCATTTCTATGGAAAATGTAAATGATACTCGAAATATTTAGCAAAATCGCCTCCGAATCATTATTGAGTCTATATCCCGTATTTGTCAAACATATTCGTCTGGATATTGCCCTACAGTTATGGAGCCGATTTTTCACCTACGTGTGCATTTCCGCATTTTTCGTCGATTGGTCCACCATTGCCACCCATCTTTTTTCGAAAACCGGCCTTGCCCTCGCCCTCGTCACCATTCTACATGTATTTTCATCTTACAAAGGCTTCCTCGAATTAGAAAGTGGTATAGCATACACGCTCTTTTATACTTATCCCCTACTTATTTTGTGGATGAGTGGAGAACCTTACCAACCACCCCTCTTTTTGGCTATTTTCGGCATCTTTTTGTTATGTTCTCCACAACTCCTTCAAAAAAGTCCACAAACATCTTGGACGGGCTATGTGATGATTGCCATCGCCGCCATTACCGAAGCCCTTATTTATTTCTTGGTTCGAAATATCAAGACGGAGAACAATTGGAACCACGTGTTTTTGTCCTATTTTTGGGGTGCTATAGGATTATCTTTGTGGAACCATCCATCGATTGTATCACTGGCTTCTCGGACCCCCTTATCCCAGGCTTTTGCCATCAATATGGTGATTGGTTTATTCGGCTATTTATTGCGTTTCTTTGCGGCATCCCGGTTAGACCCCGGGATTTATGCGCCGCTGTCTTATGTCGGTATTGTCATGGCCTATTTGTATGGCTTCGTGTTTTCGGGAGAACCGGTCACCTGGGTCAAACTCGTGGGAACGGCGCTGATTATTGCCGGAGCCTATGGGTCGTCCGTGTCGAAGAAATAATACCCTATGGTTAAAAATCGTCGCTCACATCATCATCTTCGTCGATAGTGCCGTCACCGGTTTCGCGTTTCACATTGCGGTCTAAATAACGATACATGCGTTTTAAATCCAGTTTGCTGATTTCATAGTTCTCAAAGAGTTTATCCACCACCGCCAATTTCTCGGATTTATTCATGAAATCGGCGCCGAAAAAGAGTCGGAGTTCCTGAAAAAAAGCGACTAAATCTTTCTTGTCCATGTCTAAAATTTGACACAACCCATGGACAAAAAGCGAATTGTTGTATTCCGTGGAATACTTGGTGAGAACCTTGGTGAATCGGATTTCGTCCACCTGGTTCTTTTGTTGAGGGAAGCTTTCGTGATATAGTTTGTTGTTGTAAAATGTTTTCATGAGAGAACTCATCTCATTAAACTGCCAGATTTGACTCTGAAATGTGATGCGGTCAATGTAATCGGCGTAACAGATATTGTCTAAAATACGCAAATAAAAGGGGAACGCCTCCCCATTCGGGATTTTCGCTAAATGGTCGACAATGTTCTCATGCCATAAAAGGGCGACAATGGTGCGGTCCGTCTCGTTCATCATACTATTGTGCTGGTCGATGGTAAACGATTTCTGCAGCAATGTCCGCGTCAATTCTTTCGCATCTTGATTGCACGATTTCGTCTGGAATATATGTTGCATAATCGGAATCGTCATTAATTCCGGCTTTTTGCGATACATGTTCTCCACGAAAAAGAGTTTGCGCATATCGCCTTGAATATAATCGACCATCATCTCTTGCAATTTGCCGTCTAATCCGGGTATCATTTGTGTAATAATTGTATTTATCTGTGGGGGTGTGGGGGATTTCAATTCAAATGTATTACACACCTTGACGAGTTCTTTGATTTTCTTATCCATGAAATAATTCCCGATACAAACAATGGGGTTGAGCGTCATGTTCTCCGATTTTTGTTTTTTCGTTTTCTTTTGACGAATGAGTTTGATTAACGAATTGATACCCCCCTTGTCGCCGTTATTCATACCGTCAATTTCGTCCATGATAATGGCGATTTTCTTGCGGGTTTTCGTCATCATATGGAGAACATTTTGTGTCCCCACATTGTCACTGGTAATAGTGTCGATGAGTGATTTGTTACGCACGTCTCCGGCATCGTATTTGATGACGTCGTAATTGAGTTCGGTGAGAACTTGCGTGACAAAATGTGTTTTCCCACATCCGGGAGAACCATAGACATAAAACCCTTTTTTATAATTGATATTGTTCAAGTTTTTTTCAAAGTCGCGCAATAATTGTTTGAGTTCATTGGCCGCTTTTTCGCGGTCGAGAATGTGTAATAGTGATGCTTCCATTGTTATTGTGAGAACATTTATTTTTATGTTGATTTTTACGCATTTGTATAATAACTATTATACAAATGATTATACCTTTTGAAGATTCGCCGAAGGGGGTTTTATTTGCTGAAGGCACTGAAATCCGCGGTGATTGGCATGAAATTGGCGCCCTTTGGAGGAAGGGCTCCGTAATACGAATAATCCGCACCGGCGGCTTGACCCGCGTAGCCATTGCCTTGACCTGGTTGACCAGGTTGACCCGTATAACCGTAGCCTTGACCTGCGTAACCGTAACCTTGTTGTCCTGGTGCATTGATTAGACTTGTCGCGACATTTTCTGCGGCATGAACGGTGCTTCCGACTAGATGGGTGGCTGCACCCACGGTTCCGGTCACGACTTTACCGGTAGTATCAATGGCCGTATTGACAATGCTGCCTGCGGTGTTTACGGTATCACCGATGACATTTCCGGCCGCATCTACGGTATTGTTGACCACGCTTCCGACTGGACCGGTGGTAGTGGTGTTTCCGCCGGCAATCGAGGAACCACTATTGTCTTTTGTTCCCGAACCGCCGTGACCTCCGCAATTGGTGCAAGCACCAGAGCTAGGACAATTTGGGCAAGTTGGGCAAACGGGAGGAACAATCTGGGTTTTCAAAATGTAGTCGTCGGAAAATTTTTGTGGACTGTTCCAATACCAATACCACTTGTAGTAATCCGAGTTACCACTCATGTCTGGAGGAGGTGGAGGTGGGTTATTACCGCTACCATCCGATGAATTGCCACCATTGTTATCTGGACAATTGGCATTTACCGGTCCATTTGCATCAAATCGGACGGCATTTACCAGCTTGTATTTATTACTGGACTCCATTTGTATCAACAAGATTAATGTGTTGGTTTCTTTTGCAATATACACGACTTGCGTGGTATTGGCATCGTCATAGACAATCCATGAATTATAACTAACGGAAGGAATGGTGTTTGACAAACCGCCATTTTTTAGAGGAGTATTTGATGTCACGATTACATTTTTAGCACGTCCATATGCGGTAATGGAATTGTCGGTGCGCATAATCAAGTTACCATTGGATGCATCGAACTCAATGTATTTCGCGAGTTGATAGACTTTATTGGTTGTGCTATACCAGTTATCGGTTATCATTTGGTTGTCATTGGAATCACTGCTAGATTGAGCCGCAATGGTAGGTAACAATGTAGCGACATATCGAACCGCATGAATGGGAGAATTGGTGCTGGCAGCAAATTGATACGTATACACATTCACTGGTTTATTGGATGATTGATTGTTTGCATTGGCTGGTGTTTCGGTTTGCACAATATGGACATAGGTGTCAGTATTCCATGGAATATAGAACAATTGATATTTGCCAGTTGTTTCGCATTTGGTGTTATAGGACCATTTGTTATAAGAACAAGAGGTGTTTGTTAGGGTGCTTTCGGGTGTAGTATTTGCATTGGCGTCCGTGAAGGCATAGTCATGTTCTTTTCCGTCGCGGGTGGAAATATATAAATTGTGGATAGTTGTTCCAGCAGCATCTACGTTTCCGCTCACATAATTTCCATTGGCATCGACATTGCCCATGAATTTGGTCGAATCCACTTCGATGACATTTCCGTTCGATTGGTCGAAAAACAAATTGTCAAACATTTTGATGACGGGTTGGGAGCCATATTGCGGAATCTTCACGGTATTGGTTGGCGCTACGTTGGCCTCGTAACTGACAAAGCCTTCGCGTTCAAAAATGGAGGTATTCATGCAATATCTACAAAAGATGACCGATAGAACTCGAATAATGACCAATAATAAAAATATGAATAATGGCGATAATTTCATGATATATACTAGCTTGCGAAAATAGTAGGGTGAAAAATTGATTTTGCCAGACCGTCCATTGTTTTTGCTAAATACATCATGCCGAAAACTTCCCCACCACCTCTC
>Ga0214923_10005916_pt1 | contig 13957 bp, 7 predicted proteins | sample LL1510_MetaG_FD_177993 | JGI IMG/M metagenome (GOLD analysis project Ga0214923, IMG submission 177993) | Freshwater microbial communities from Lake Lanier, Atlanta, Georgia, United States - LL-1510 | ecosystem: Environmental > Aquatic > Freshwater > Lake | place: USA: Georgia | collected 2015-10-15 | reverse complement strand
CAAATCGCGGGTTCTTCTTCAGGTGATCGATATATTCCCTCCAATACTTCATGTCCCCTTCCACCTGTTCGGGAGACAACCGTGGAACAGGATCCCTTTTGATCTCGTAACACAATCCGTGCGGCACGGCATTCGGATACGACCACTCCATGGGAAAACTTTCCTCGACAAAGAAATGTCGCTGGTCCTTGTTTCGCTGCCAGATCCACTCCCCGACCATGGAGTTGAGGATGGTCGGATCGGCATTCGGATCCGGAGCGCGGGGATCCTTTTGGCGTCGCTCGATCGCCGCCTGATAGATGGCCATGATATCCTCTTGTCGGGGAAGGACGAGGGGGGCATGCGGGTAGTGTTTGTCGCGCCCAAGCCATTTATCGATCCAGCCCCGGGGAGCAGGCCGCTCGGTCGAGTAATGGTTCCGGATATATTGATTATAAAAGGCATCGGCCAGGGCGTTCTGAGTGATGATGTACAGATCGCGCCGGTCGAAATTGGGGTCCCGCTTGAACTTCTTCGGCTCAAAACTTTCCGAAAGAATCATGTAGGTGGGAACAAACCGACCAGGATCGGTTCCCCCGTAGACAAAACTATCTTTCGGAAGGTCGGCCAACATGTCCCGGCCATACATCCAGCCGAACCAGTGGTTCCGCTGACTGCAAAAGGTTAGGTTCTGCCGGAAACTGAAGGCGCCCAAGAAAAGAGCCAGCAGAAGCGATGCACCTGCCGCCAGGGGTACCGCCTTGAACCAGCGGTCGATGACGAGACCCGAACCTAAACCCGCGAGGAGCACGAAGAACGCATGGGAGTAGCCAAGATAGGGCATTTGCAGGAGCCAGGTAGCCTCATCGGCCCCCACCCCCGCAAAGGCCGGTTGCAAAAATCCGGATAACAGCAGCCCGAGGGCGCACACCAGAAACCATGAGCGCTGCGGGGGCGGCAAACCCGCACCCAAGAACACCAGCCCTACCAAGGCCAGCAAGGAGATCGGGGTGAAATTCTCCACAATTTTTCTCCAGTACAGCATGGCGAAATTGCCGAAGTTTTGCCGGAACGAGGGCTGGTTCGGGTCGGAAGGCGTGGTGGGGTGCAGCAGCTCCGCGGGCGCAGCCCCCATGACCCGGCCCACCGTTTTGAGAAGTTGGTCGGATAATTTTCCGTCATATTGACTCCGGTTGAAGGAATAGAAAAATCCCTCCTTGGTGCTGGTGAAACCCCAATTCATGGGCGGATTGGTGGAGGACGCCATCGGCATGTAGATATAGGGTGAAAGCCCTGCCACCACGCCGACCAACACCCACAGCCCGGTGCGCCAATGTTCCAGCCTTCTTCGGAGCAACATCCAGAGCACGAAGACCACGCCCACGCACCAGAGGAATCGGATCGAGGAGTGCCAAGTCGCTGCCTCCTGGGACAGATAGCCGAACCCCCAATACACCAACCCGGATACCCCCAAGAGGTACAGCAGACCTTCCGGCAATAAATCCGGCCGACAAAGCGCCAGAGTCAGCGCCACCAGAAGGGACATGGTGATCATCAGGTGGTGATCGCTCATGCCCAAAGCAAAAAAGAAAACCCCCCAGGCCAATCCGTTGGTCCATGCCGGATAGCGCAACCAGCGGTATAGGCTGACCAGGAGCAACATCACACACAAACTGTGCAGGCCATAGACCTCGGCAATGACCGCCTGGGACCACATGGAGACACTAAAGGCCAAGGCCAGCGCCCATCCTGCGCCCAGGATTTGCGCCACCTCATCCCGGACCCCGGCCCAACGCAAAGAGTTGGATAGGATCAGCGCCACCAGGCCGACGGCAATGGCGGTGCAAAAACCGGAAAAGAGATTCACCTCCCATGCCCCGTTCCCGATGGGGAATAAGGTAAAGAGATGGGAGAAAATGGTCCAAAGCGGGTAGCCGGTTGGGTGGGGCACGCCGACATGGACAGAGGCCGTTAAAAATTCCCCGGAATCCAGTAAACCCACGCTGGGTTGCGTGGTCAGAAAATAAGTCACTTGCGAAACCAGCCAAACCAGACCTGCCGCCATCCAATCCGTGCGGTCAAAAGGCCGGCTCCAGCGCAGCCGGGTCGGAACAGGTGGTGTCTGGTTCATGGAAAAACCCTCCTCACCGACAGCCGTAACACCCTGTGAGCCAATTCCAGGGCATTCTGCAGGGAGATCTTGGATGACCCGTCATGCTTTCCGCTGTACACGATGGGAACTTCTCGCAGACAAAATCCACCCTGCCAGGCATGAAAATAGATTCCCATCTGCCTCCCAGGGCCATGCGACCCGGGCTTACTCCAGTCCAAGGCCTCCCATCCCCGGCGGCGGATCGCATAAAATCCACTGCCGGGATCGGTTAAGGGAACACCGGTAAGTAGTCGAACACATCCCCCCGCGCAGAGGCTCATCCAAAGACGCGACTGCGGCCAGTTCAAAACCCGCACCCCCTCAAGGTAACGAGACCCCACCGCAAGATCCGCCCCCTCACGGAGCTTTTGCAGCAGTTTCTGCACATCGGTCGGATCGTGGGAAAGGTCGGCATTCATTTCCACCACGGCGTCATATCCCCGCTTGCTGGCCCATGAATAAATCTCCTGGTGAGGCGAATGCGCTGCCGTTTCTGCCGCCGGCCCCAGGAGGTGGACTTGCTTGCCGTAACCCGCCGTTGTTTTGACCAAGGCGGCGATCTCCCCGGAAGGATTTCGATCCACCACCAAAATTTCCGCACCCGCAACTTTGGCCTGCAGCTCCTCAAGCAGATGCGGCAACGTCTCCTTGGATGGGCACGCGGGCAGCACGACCAGTAACTTTTGGATTTTGGCAGCCCCCCCCTGGACCCGATCCTCTTTTTGTTTGGCGATAACCTTCTCCCTCAGCATGTCCCTCTCCCCGGTCGGTTGGATCACCCTTTCCAATTCCTCCCCCTCCCACCAAAGTTTCCATCTTTTTGGCGCAGGGCCAAAGCGAAGGTAGGCCGCACCGCCGAGGCTACCCGTCCATCCGATAAGCCCAATGAGCACCGCCAAGGATGTCCATGCGGGGGGTTCAAAGGAGAGGGTCGCTTCACGGGCGCCGGGGGTGGTTTTGAATCCTGGCAGGGCCGTGGTGACGCGTAGAAGATCCGCTGCTTGCCCATCAATTCGCACTTTCCAGTCCGGATGCCAGGCTTGGGTCAAAGTCACCCATAGAGGCTCGCCGGAAAGGGTGAGGCGAATACGGTTGGGTCCCTCGCGGCGGAAAGCGTTCTCCTCCAGCACCCGGAAAGGTTCCCCTTCCCGGTCACGAAAAGCTGGGGTCAGCTCCACTTCCCCGTTTTTTGGATTCATCACCCCGGCAAGGTTCGGGTCGTTCATCTCCACCCCGCTCAGCTCGACTGGAAGAAAATACAGCCGCAACAAACCCAGGTCTGCGGCGGAAAACCCATCGCTGTCTTTGGGGATGGAGACGTAGTGCCGGGCCAGAAATCCTGGGGCTAGGCAGTTGGGGTTTTCGAGGATGGTGAAGAATTCGTTTTCGTAGGCCAATGGGTACTGCTGCCGGAAAGCGGACTGGAGTTGTTCGGGCGTGTCCACGTCTTTGCGGTCGATCAAAATGTACCGGACGCCCTGAACGCTGAGGGAGATCTTCATCAGATCGGCCGAACTCCCCCCCCCGTCTTGGAGGGAACGCATGCCTTTGGCCATAAAGTAGGATTGAAACGCCTCCGTGGAGATCGGTCGCCCGGTGATTTGCGGGAGTCGAAGGTAAAAATACCTGCCTGAAAGGGGCAAAATCCCGCCGGGCTTGGTTTGGTTTTTCAAGAACTCCCCCGCCTGCAGGAACCCTTCATAGGTGCCCGCCTCCAGGCGCGTCTGGAAATATTTGGCGTAGTACGGTGCAAAATCCAATGCCGCCAAAACCAGTGCCAGGAGGGGCACCCAGGCACGGCTCTTTTGGGTTACAAGCCGGGCCACCGCCAGGCCCCCAACCGCCCCCAGGCAGAAGTTTCCGCCCACCTGCCAAAACGTCCACGGCCCCCGCACCGCTCCGATCAGCGGAAGCTTTTCGTACAGTTTGAATCCCGGCACAAAGAGAAAGACCAAAAGAACGATGGCAAAGGTGGGCCAGCGCCATCGCCCTTTCGGCCAAATCAAGGCCAGGATCACCACGGGAGCAAGGGCCGCCATCCAGAACAGCGGCAAAACCCAGTCCTGCAAACCCTGGGCGGATTGCAGGAATTCCAGAATTCCGCCCGTTCCGGCTCTGGGGCCAAGGCTTAGCCAATGCGTGAAAAGAAAGAGCCCCAGAAACACACGGATGGATCCGTCCAATGGGGACATCATCCCCCGCCGCTGGCTTTCCAGCGCGAGGAGAGTCGCCGCCACCGCCACCAAGCCGCAGTAAAACCCCCCTTCCTCGACCGTGAAGTTGGGAGGCATGCCCTGAAAAAGAAACCCGCCCCGATCCAGCCAGGAGAGGGGGGCTTTGAGGGAAAAACTTGATTGCCAACCCGTCAACGGATCGTTGCTAAAAAGGGTCATCCGGCTTGTTTCACGCAAACCGGGAAGTTGAGGCAGCACGGCCAGGACAAACCACATGCCTGCGGCAACCGTGACCCCTTTGAGCAGAGGCACGGTCTTGCTCGGATAGCGGAAGTGAAACCAAACTGCCAGGCCAAGGGCGACCGGTGCAAAAATGGCGGCCAGCTTGTTATAGGTGAGGCTCATGGCGGCCGAGGCGAGCGCCAGGATGACGATGCCTCTTCCCGAATCCCGGGTGGCGATTTCCAGGAGCGCCCAACCGATCAGCGGCGGATATGGCATCGAAAAAACGTGGGGAAGATGCTCGTTTCCGGCCAGTCGCAAAGCGGCTTGGGGTCCCAGTGCGTAAAGGAAGGCCGCCACCCACCCTGCCCGCGAATCGCCGGTCAATTTCCTCACGAAGGCCGACATGAAGACCCCCGAGGCGAGCAAGGCCAGAAAGCCCATGATTTTTCCACCCACCACCGGATCGCCACAAAGTCCGGCCAGCCAAATCCAAAACATGGTCAGCACCGAGCCCGCCAGGGGCGCGGTGGGTGCTCCCCCCAGGTAGTTGGGCGACCACCAGGCGAAGCCCTTGTTTTCCCAGATCAGGTTAGCCAGATCCTGCGCCTTGGCGTAATTGGCCAAGAGCTCCTGATTTGACGGACCAATCCCCAGCCATCCGAAAGACAAGACCCCTAAAAGGATGAAAAAAAATCCCGCCTCTACGGGAAAATTCAGATTTTTTGTGGACCAACGCATTAGATACTCATACTAAAGGCTACTCACCCGTCAAAACAAGGAATGACCGCCTTGCTGAACAAGATCATGAAGTTCTAAATCCTAATTTATGCCCCTTCCGCGAAGTCTGAACCCAACTTCAAGGAGGCCAAAACCATCCATCATGAGTCAGCAGTTAAATATAAAATGGAGATAATGCATATAACTGCCTTATACTGAAAAGACTATGAAGAAAGGGGCTCTCTCTGATCAGATTTCCAAAAAGCATGCTTTCCGATGGGGACGCAAAAAAACTTGCCGGATTTTTGTATGTATTGCGGTGGCTGTCTGGGGCCTTCTTTACCTTCCAAATTTGTCAACCACACCAAGATGGTACAGCGACGAAACCCAGACTTTGGGATGCGGACAGGATCTGGTTGAAGGAGTTTTCGCCAACAGAGCCGTTTTCAATACCTTTATAAATCCACAGTTTTGCTATCAACCGGGTTATGTGTTTATGGTAGGATTAGCCAGCAAATGGGGTGATCGCCAGATCGGTTGGCCAAGATTGATAAACTCCCTTTTGGCCCTTGGGATTGCCCTTGCATCCATCACAGTCCTAGGTCGCCGAATCGGCTACACTTCCGGACTACTGATTTCACTGATTTTCCTAACCTACGAACAGAGCGTTATTCATTTTCGCTGGGTCTATGCCCACAATGCGGCAGCCCTTGGATTTTTCATCTGCTTTGCATGCCAATGCCTCGGTTCCTGCCGAAAAAGAAGCTGGCAAAGTGGTTGGGGCTTAGCAATTGCAGCAGCATCACACCCCCTGGCACTCCATGCTGGCCTAGCGGCCTTCCTGAATCGCTGGAAAAAACCATCTACATGGGTGCCAACATTCCTGCCTCCCCTTTTGGTCGGGATTTTGTGCCTAAGCCCTGTTCTTGTTTGGAATTTTCACTGGTGGTGGGGCGATTTGCATGATTTAAAAGACTTTTACGAATCATATTCCCGTGAAAATGGTTCTGGCTGGCAATGGCCGTTAAATTTCTACCGCTTTCTAACTCAGGACGCCCTTCATCTGTTTGCTGCGTTGGCTCTCATTCGATGCTTTTTCTCCCCCATCAGGCCAATTGCCATTGGCGCCCTGTTGACTTTGGCCCTCTTAACGAAGAACCGCCAGAATCTCACCCTTTTTTATTATCAGGCAGTGGTGGTCCTTCCCCTCTTGATCAGTTGCCTGGGATACGGACTGGTTTTTCTTCAAAAGAAGTTTCATTGCCGCCATCGATGGGTTCGCTGGGCACCATTTCTTTTGCCCATTTTTCTCTTCATTAAAGTGAGCCCCAAGGTTTGGGAAAACAGATTGGTCTCAAGAAATGACCCTTGGGTTGTTCAATCAGTTCAAGACCACCAAAAAACAGCTGATTGGCTAAATCAACACACAGTGAAAGAGGACCTTGTGATTTGCCACTGGAATATCGGCTGGCTTCTCCGATGCAGAAACGCGGACCCATTGATGTGTGTAGCTTGGGAGGGAATGACGACGTCCACATACGAAAAGGGATTGCCCCGTGAACGCTTTCGATATGACGCAGATATTCGTCAGGCCAGATTTTTTGTTCTAACAGACATTGACCGAATCTGGTCCTTAGGCCAGCCAAACGTTCAGTCCATCTTTAATGACAATAATCTGTCCGGCTGGGGACCTGTTTTTCAGAGCGGGACTTGCCTGATTCTGGCTCCTCCATGCCATCCGATTGGAGGACGATAGCCGCTTGGATCCAGAGATCACTCGGACCATACTCATAAGCAATAACATCCAAGCCGGCCGAGCTTGCAATATCTTCAACTTCCCGACGTGAAGAAAGCAGGCTTGGCTCAGGCGGATGAAGGGCCTCGTTCCGACCAAAGAAACCGCGAAGAATTGTAGCCAGACGCAAAATAAATACCGATGGTGCTCTTCGGTGAGGCCAAAGAAGAACTACCCTACCCGTAGAAACAATACTCGCTTTCATGTTTTTTAAGATCGCAACAATCTCGGATTTAGGGAAGTGTTCCACAAGACCCAGAGAATAGATGCCCGCCAATCGGGGGCTTAAGGATGTCTTGAGTATGTCTTCAGAATAAACCTCTGATTTTGGGTAGTTTTTTTGATACAACCGCCGCGCCTCACTTGATATATCCACGCCGACAATGCGAAAAGACCGGGCGACTAGCGCATCGACTTCACCGCTGCCACAGCCAATATGGTAAAGTTCGTCCCCTTCTTTAAAATATTTCCGCAGAACGCGACTCAGGCGCTCCACAATAAAGTACTTCCGATAAATGGATGCCAAATAGGCATACCAATGTCGCCCCCTACTTTCACCGGCTTTCCAGTAATGATCCCAGCCACTAGCATCATTCGAGGCTCCCTCGAGAGGACGGGGGCGTAGATACAATTGAAATAGAACCTCCAGACTCCTGAGTGCCTGTTGAAGATTGAGTTTGGACTCTCCGTACACACGTTTTGGCAGATGAATGGATATCTCACCGCACTTTAGACCGGACTTGCGCGCAACAACGAGGCTCTCAAAAAAGAATGCGTAGCCGTCGGATTCAACTCGGCCCCATATTTCACAGGGGATCAGGTTGAGTCGATACATGCGGAAAGCCCCTGTGGCATCCATAGGAAGGCGAAGAAGGCGAGACGTCAACCAATGGCCAAGATGGGTAAGAAGCTTTCTCTTAAGATTCCATTCGGACAAGGATTGAGAATCAAGGAAACGTGAGCCGACGACGAGGGGGATGTCAATGGACTCCGAGAACAGGCGAGGAATATCTTCCGGCTGATGAGAAAAGTCACAATCGAGTGTGACCAGTACCTCATAACCATGCTCATAAGCAAACCGAAGGATGTCTTTGTGGGCGGATCCGATTCCCAACTTCGATGGACGATGAATAACTTTGATGGATGAATATTGAGCCGCAACCCGATTCAGGACCTCCCTTGTGCCGTCATCCGAATTGTCATCTACGAAAAGCAGATCAAAGGAAAGCGGAAGCTTGAAGAGCCTCTTCACCATGGGTTCCACATTCCTGACTTCATTCAAGGTGGGAATGCCTACAAGAATTCTGCTCATGGCATTTCCCGAATATCTCGGACTAGCCGCTCCGCCAATTCCGGGAGACACAAACTCGGTCGAAAACCTGTTTTATTGAACAGTTTAGACGCATCTCCCACATATCTTCTTTTCGGCTTGGTAAGCAAATCCGGTCTCGAGAAAACGTGTCGTTCCCATTCCAAGCCAAAACAGTTAAAAACTGATTTCGCAAAATCACATACACGAGCCTCATGACCGGTTGCCACGACAAAATCATCCGGCTCATCTAGTTTCAGAACATTTTGCATGCTTTCTGTATATTCAGGTGCGTACCCCCAATCACAAGTCGCCTCGGTGTCGCCGATTTGAATTGAGAAACTTGGATCTATGGCAGCGGATTGAGCTGCAAGAAGAAGCTTTTTAGAGAGAAAGTTTGGCGAACGAAAAATGGACTCATGTGGGTACAAAATGAGATGGGAAACATAGAGTTGATGCTCTTGGCGGTAATACCGCCCTGCTTCCATTCCAGCCAACTTACTGCATCCATATGCACAGGTCGGACGCATGGGTGTATTCTCGTTTTGAGGTACAACGGATGGATCTCCGAATACATGAGCCGAGGAAGCGTAGAGAACTCGGGTCTTGGGAAGGTGATTACGCACGACCTCTAGAACTTGAATCCATCCTTCCAGATGAACCCGAAAACTTAGAACCCATTCCGAGGAAATAGACACGGGTTTCTCCTCGCTTGAACGATGGTGTGCCGCGAGATAATAAATTTGATCGGGTTGTTCTTTTATAAGGAAAGAGCTCAAGCTCTCACCCGAGAGCGGACTGACCGGGTCCAGACGATTAACCCGCAAGACATGCTGCCCAGAAGACTCAATCTGCGTAGCTAGAATTCTGCCATCCTGCCCCCCCGCACCAAAAACAACGGACTTCATCAGGCTGTCACAATTTCAATCTCTGGCATAGGAAAGATCATTCTCCCCCCTCGGGCCAAATAACCCGCTTCTTTCCTAAGGATGAAATCTCGGAAATGCCAAGGCAGAACCAGATAATAGTCGGGATTTCTCCGAAGACCTTCATCTTCCGATATGATCGGAATATGACTACCAGGAGTGAAACAACCATGCTTAAGTGGATTTACATCCACGATGGCCTCAATGTCACGAGGGCCGAGGCCACAGAACTGCAATATGACATTTCCTTTCGTTGATGCCCCGTAACCAAAGATCTTTTTTCCGTCGGCTCGAAGGGATGAAATTAGGCGCCGAAGAGATTCACGATGGTGGAAGACCCGATCTTCAAAGGCCCGAAAAGGAGCTGGCGAACAAAGACCAAGGCGATCTTCCTCAGACAACAGCCAGTCGATCATCCGGCGATCGCTCGACAGATTGGATTTTTCCTTAACTGCGGTGACAGCAAAACTACCTCCGTTCGTAGAATTCATTAACACTTCAATGGGCGTCAATCCTGCATTTTGAAGAATTTTAAGAACAGGCTGGAGTGAGTAATATTCAAGGTGTTCATGGCAGATCGTATCATAGGAGTTTTGGCGCAACATGGTAGGCATGTAGGATTGTTCAAAGTGCCATACCCCCCCCTCCGGGAGTAGATCAGCAACTTCCTGTGCAAATCGATTCGGATCCTCAAGATCGTAAAACATTGCAATTGAGGTGATGAGACGGGGACGCTTGTTCCCAAGTTCCTTCTGCAGTGTTTCTTTAGAAAAGAAATCGGATATCAAGTGCATGCCTGAAGGGTAAAACTCACGGTACTTTTCTGCAGACGGATCAATTCCGACCCTTTGAAGACCGGAGATTTGGTAAGCCTTGAGCAGTGTTGCATCACTACTTCCAATATCCACGACTACATCGCCGCTCTGCAAATCCACCATCCGCTCCAGCCGCCTAGCTTTGGCGGCAAGATGCTCAACCATAGAGGCATTAAGCCCTGAGCGATATCCGTATCCCTCCCCATACATTTCTGAAGGATTAAAGGAGTGATGGAGTTGAAGTAGTCCGCTCGTAGGACACCATACAAGCTCTAAGGGAGCACAGGTAACGACTGCCTGTGTTGTCTTTGGGAAAACGCCTGTAAGGGCCTGATTTCCAAGATTCAAAACAGATATAAGATTTGAATCTCCCGATATGCGACATCGCGGAATGACTCGACAAGCAGCTGAATTTATAGAATTCACTAAATCAAAGGAGGGAAAAAGCTTCCAGACAAAGGAAGCGCCATGGTTTCCATGCACAGTTTCTCGGAGATTCGATGCGTTCCCTCAACTTGATTAAAGCACACTTGTTCATGCATCGCTCGCGGGTAATAAACTTCGGTCTGAATGCCGGCTGCTGCCAGCTTCTCTTTTAGGTCATCGCGATTCCGAGGTCCTGTGACCCGAATCACAAACTGATTCCAAGTGTGCTCACCCTCAGCGGAGTGACAGGAAAAAGGCAGAAGAACAGTTCCAGGCTCAACATCCCTGACTCCACCGTCTCCTTGGCATACACATGAATCCACGGGCATGACTGCGCTCCACTTTTCCCGCAACTGCTCCAGAAGCTTTTGTGCATTCTGCCGTCTTTTCTCCAAGGCGGAGTTTAAATACTTCAACTTCACGCGTAGGAAGGCGGCCTGAAGTTCATGCAGACGAAAGTTGCCGCCCACCAGCTCGTGAAAATATTTCTGCTTCGCTCCATGCACCCGGAGTTTTCGTATTTTTTCCGCCAGAGACGCATCCCGCGTGGTGACCAACCCCCCCTCACCTAAGGTCCCTAGATTTTTTGTGGGGAAAAATGAAAACGTACCCAAAGTCCCCATAGTCCCGGCCTGACGCCCCTTGTCTTTGGCCCCAAGAGCTTGTGCTGCGTCCTCAATCACCGGAATCCCCTGTTTTTGGGCTGCAGTCAGAATCGGATCCATGTCAGCACATTGCCCAAAAAGATGAACGGCAATGATGGCTTTGGTTTTTGGTCCGATTTTGGCCGCCACCTGATCCGCCCGAAGGTTGTAACAGCACTCCGCACTATCCACAAAAACAGGCACCCCGCCCAACCGCGCCACCGCCCCGGCAGTCGCAAAAAAAGTGAAGGTTGGACAAATCACCTCGTCCCCGGGTCCCACGCCGACGGCCTGGAGGGCTAAGAGAAGGGCATCGGAGCCATTGGAGACCCCGATCGCGTGGGGTACCCCGATCCACTTGCCGATCTCTTGCTCAAAGGCCTCCACCTCCGGACCCAGCACAAACCTCCCGCTATCCAGCACCTTTACAAAGGCAGCCAGCAATTCGGCCCGATAGGGCTTATGCTCCGCCACCAAATCCAGCATCGGAACCTTCATCAACTTTTTATCCTACTTTTCTTCGCTGCAGTTTGAACCTTAAAAACATCACGCCTAATAAAGATAAGGAGTGGTATTGTTGATGGTTTGATACCGGATCGCCGGATCGTTGCGCAGAATTCTCAGCGCAAAGGAGGAGACCGTCGTTTCCGGTATGGCCTGCAAACACTTGTTGTCCAAACAATCCGATCGCTTGTGATTGTAGGCCATAATGCAGGGGCTGCATTGATAGAAGCTGTACAAAATGAGGCACCTCCCCAGCGACCCATAAACAAATGGGGAGTCAGTGCTATAAAGCGCCAACGTTGGGGTATCTGTCAACGCGGCGAAATGAACCGGCCCGTTATCGTTGCTGATCAGAAGTTTTGCCCCAAGAAGTAATTCAAATAGTTCGTCCATCGTCGTGCGTCCCGCCAACGAAACCAATCGGTCACTCTGCACAAGCTGTGACAGCTTTTCACAATGGGGAATGTTTTCCCTCGTCCCAATCATGCCCACCCGAACCTCGGGAAACTCGCGGAGAATTTCCCCGAGCACCTTCGCCAACCGGTCCAACGGATAATTCCGGACCGATAGATTGGGTCCGACATCCGGCGCCACCAGACAATAAGGATTCGAGTGGAAGTCAGGGATTTTCTTTTTCAGTTCCACCCGGACGTCCGCTTGCGGTCGGTACGGGGTCAACACAAGCTCCTGCACAGACAGGTTGTTTTTGTATTGAGGAAAGTCGTCTGCCTCACCCAAAACAGTTTTCGTTAAGGCGAGGAAGTTTTTCGCGATGTGCGTGTTTTGATTGAAATGACATCCCGACTCATAAATGGATCCTCGATACAACCCCTCAAGGTGATATCGCAAGAACCCCCCCTTTCTGCCGGCCCGGATAAAAAAACTGAAAATAGCCGTGATTCGGAAGAACAGCTCAAAATCAATCACGGCGTCCATAGGAATTCGGTTGAGAGTCCGTAGAACCTGAAGATACGAAAAGAGGAAGGAGAACACCCCGTCCTCCTTCAAAGCCAATACCCGACCCGGCTCCAAATCGCCAATCTTCAGCCAGGAGGAACGGATACTCTGGGTAGTCAGAACGTAAATCTTCGCCTCCGGAAATCGGGCCTGAATAAACCGAATCGACGGACTCGTCATGATTGAGGCCCCCATCTCAAAGAGTTCAATCAGCAGGATGTTTTTGATGGGCCCCTTTTTCGATCGGCTGAATGGGAGTCGCCCTAAAAGGGATAGCACGAAACACGCCAGCGAGCCGATATATCGGTCCATCCATCGGATCGAGGGAGAAGAGGTCATGGCGTTGAGGACATCATCCTAGGTAATTCTACCCAGGAAAGAACCGTAAAAAATACCTACACGCGGGATTGCTCTCCTTGGCTCCTCAAGGCATTTTTTGTCCATGTCGGGCATGACCAACGGCCGCTTTCTCGTTCGGGGGGGCAACCCGATCCGCGGGGAAATTGAACCCCAAGGAAACAAGAACGAGGCCATGCCCCTGATGGCCGCCGCCTGCCTGACCGATCAACCGGTGACCCTGCAGAACATTCCCCAAATTGAGGATGTCCGACTCATGGAGGAAATTCTGCACGACCTGGGGTTGACCTCAAGCGAGTCGGACACCGCCCAAGTTCGCCGTACGTTAACCCTTCAGGCCAAGGGCAACCCCAAGTCCACGATCCAGCCGGAGCTGGGTTCACGTTTGCGCGGCTCCGTCACCCTGGCCGGCCCGTTGCTCGCGAGAACCGGTGAAGTCACCCTGCCCCGGCCTGGAGGCGACCGGATCGGTCGTCGACGCTTGGACACCCACCTCCAGATTTTCTCCTCCTTGGGAGCTCAGGTCTCCGACATCCGGGACGGAATTCACATCAAAGCCAAAAAACTCAAGGGAGCCGACATCCTTCTCGATGAAACCTCGGTTACCGCCACGGAAAACGGCCTTTGTGCCGCCGTCATGGCCGAGGGCGTCACTGTCCTCCACAACGCCGCGAGCGAACCCCACGTGCAGGCCTTGGGTAAACTGCTCAACGCCATGGGGGGCCGAGTTTCCGGCATCGGCACCAACACTCTGACCATCGAGGGGGTAAAATCCTTGAAAGGCGCCACCCACCGGATCAGTGCCGACTACCTGGAAGCGGGATCGTTTCTCGCCTTGGCGGCTGTCACCGGCGGTGAACTTAAAATCAAAAACACGGCACCCCAGAACATGAGGATGATCCTACAGACCTTCGGCCGGTTGGGGATCCGCACGGAAATCAAGGGGCAGGATATTCTCGTTTCCAAGTGGCAGTCCC
>Ga0214923_10005914_pt1 | contig 13964 bp, 16 predicted proteins | sample LL1510_MetaG_FD_177993 | JGI IMG/M metagenome (GOLD analysis project Ga0214923, IMG submission 177993) | Freshwater microbial communities from Lake Lanier, Atlanta, Georgia, United States - LL-1510 | ecosystem: Environmental > Aquatic > Freshwater > Lake | place: USA: Georgia | collected... | reverse complement strand
GAATCGGTGAGGCGGGGCAGGCCAGATGCCAGATGCGATCCACCTCGAGGCGGATGGGGTCGGTGACGTCGTGGCGGATCAGCTCAAAGCGGGGATGGCCGATCCACTGGGCGATGTTGGCCTTGCGGCCGGTGAAATAGTTGTCGAGGCAGAGCACTTCCTCGCCGGCTTGCATCAGCCGATCAACAAGATGCGAGCCGAGAAAGCCGGCGCCGCCGGTAACAAGATTTCGAATCATGATGACCAGAAGTTCAAGATAATTAGTTCGAAAATGGTTGTGTTGTTCCAACCTAGTTGTGGTGAAGCTCTAAGATGCCCTAGCCAAAACCAGTTGCAGTCTCAAGCCCTGGCTATATAGTCGCCCTCGGATCAAGACCAGGCTTAGCTGCACGAACATATTGATTGATAAGGATAGCACACTAGAAGGTCTAAAGCCATTATGTGATGATCAGAAATGAATCGGCATTCTCTAGAGTGACCACATTGCCGTAACACAAAGCTTGGCTAAGCTTCAAGTACCGTCAAACAAAAATGAGAACAAAAAGATAAATGATCAATTAATTCGGAAAAGGATCTGTAAATACCGCTAACAAGCAAAATAGCGTTGATTTCGAATAACCCAAAAAATTCAAAATCATAGAGCGAAGAGCAGATCGGAATAAGAACTGTAATCCGAGAGCGTCGCCTTTAAATGATAGCCTTTACGCGCAAGGTAGTGACCAACATCAGGACTTCTCACCTCAACCAAAATCCATTTTGGCTTGTATATATTAAAGTCTAAACCTTGAAGGACCGAAAGTTCATTGCCTTCTACATCAAGACTGAGTAAGTCAAAGTTAGCAGGGGCGCTAACTTCGTCGAGTATTGAGGATAAAGTTAAAGCCAACGCACCATAAGTATGGCGCATTCGCGAATTGGGCAGAAATTGGGAACCAAGATCGGCATGTTCTATCGCCAAATCATCAGAAACCATCAACCCCTTGGCAACACTCATTAGGTCAGAATCTAGCATTTCTATAAAACGCTCTTGAAAGCCGAAGGGAACACATGCCGCGCAACGTACATCTGGATGATTTGCAAAAGCGCGATTATTAACACACTCAACGAAACGCCTAGGGCTCGGCTCAATTAATAGACCTGACCAACCATAGTCTCTTTGAAGCTTGTAGGTGTTTGACTGGCGAATACCATCATTAGCTCCAAGCTCGACAAAGTACCCAGTATTATTAGGCGAAATTGCCTCAATCAATCTGAGGTCGAGCTTGTTCAGCCCAGTACTGCCACTATTTAATATATTCATGACAATCCTATCCTTCAAACGACCAAAGAATGATGGCAACTTAAGGGCGGGCATAAGCAAAAAGGAGTAAGCGTCTAAAGAAACAAATAAACTGAAGCAGATAAATGTGACAGAGGAAATTCACGGATCAGTAGAAATTCAAAAAAGATCCGGATAAATCAAGAATAAAAAAGCGAAAAATCAAGCAGAGAAAGTTAACAAACTACGAATAGAACACTTTAGTGAAAAAAGTAAAATTTTAACCCTTGAAAGAAAAACTTTGCATTTGTACCAAAGAGGGGGCGAATTCGCCAAAACCAAAGGTCTAACTTTTTTTACAAGAACAGGGTGCAGCTTACTCATGACCACAGAGTCTTCATATTCAGAATGTACCTTATCCGATAGGTTAGAGGCTAATGCATAAATCTTACTAGGATTCGATAAAAGATCTTTCAGCAAAAGGAGGCATTCCGATAGGGTAGTAAATGCTGGGACTTCATGTTCGCCAAACAATAGCCGGAGAGCAGGAGAATATTCAGAGACACAACATGTCCCAGAGAGACCAGCCATGATAACTCTACCCTTTAGCTGATAATAATAAGAAAAGAAGGATCGGTACGGCCTAGAATTATCGTGAATAGATTTAGAGCTCATCAATGAAGACTTTGATAAATCAAGAATTATTTTTGATCTGCTCATTAAATCAGATAGTTCCTCAAAAGAGACATAATCTGACCCCGGTCCGACTGATATAACGCTGATACCGTTAGATATTAAGTAGGAGAGCCACTGAGCGCGGTCAGCCTTGAGAATTGAACCAAAAAAGAGGACGTCAATATCTTTGTCAGTGGCACGAGAGGATGAGAAACAGTTTTTATCTCCTTCCAAAGGAAAAAAGTAAGAAGGAATGCCCTTTTCCTTAAAACGTAATACTGAAATAGGATCAGCTGATAAAACCACATCAGCAGAGCTAGCGGTAATAGAATTAAAATCGTGCATAAGCAAATCATCAAAAAACAACATAACCACAACAACAGATGGAGTATCTAGAGCCTTTACAAAAGCAACATCAACAGATGGGTAAAACTCTACATCTAAAAATAAATGAGTAATTTGCTTTTCGACGACTAACTTTTTAATATAAGAAATAGAATCAGAAAAAACACAACTAGCCCTATGAAAATCATCAAGATAAAAAATATCTAAATCAAAGCACAACGAGAGCTTATTTACTAAAAAATGCTCCCAAGAGGATTTAAATTTTGAAACAAGTAGGGCATTCGGAGGCATCTTAAGTACGATTCAAGGTCAAATATTGGCGAATTGATTTCTTTTTAAGAGAGGCAACGCCTTAATCAACTCAGAAACACCAACATCAACACTCTTTGTAGCCTTGAATCCATGGCTCTCAATTTTTTTATTACTAACAATATAGTTACGCTTATCAACATCTTCTCCAATTTCAGAGGTTAAATAAACGAAATGAGGCAGTTGTTGTTGAATTAATTCACATAGTTCTCTTTTCGAAAGATTCGCCTCACTGAAACCAAGGTTATAACAATCACCACGAAGATGTGGGTTATCGATAGCAAATTGAAAACCTCGGACTGCGTCATCAATATGAAGATAATTGCGCTTGAAATCAGCTTCAAAAAGGACTACGGCTTTATCGTAAAATGCACGATAAGTAAAATCATTAACAAGCAGATCAAGCCGAGGTCGAGGACTGACACCAAAAACTGTTGCCAAACGGAAAGTAATTGCATTGCCATTTTGAAGGAGGTGGCGCTCAGCTTCGACTTTGGCAATACCGTAAAGGGAGATAGGATTTAAAGGGGTAGTTTCATCACAGTAAATCCCGTCTTGACCAACACCGTATCCACTATTTGTGCAGGGATAGATAATTAATTGGCTGCTGGAACTTAGATCCGAACACATTTGTACAGCATCGCGGTTAACTGTAACCGCAGACGTTTTATCACGGTTGCACAAAGGTGCACCAGTAAGACAAGCCAAAGGAATAATTACATCAGAGGATTCAATTAAAGGTTTAATTAGTTCCTTATCTCGTGCATCACCAATAATGACACTGCAATTGGGATGCATTGATGGCATCAGAAGACTTGTAGGTTCATACATGATGTTGTCAACACAAATTACATGATGACCATCTGCTAATAAGGCTGGAACAAGCAAAGAGCCTATGTAACCAGCAGCACCAGTAACAAGAATTTTGGCCATGAGTTTAGGAAAGAAAGGATTGGAAGACTAGGGCTCGAGGAGTGAACGCATTAAGTTATGAGAAGCCATCTCCTCAACATTTTGGCGTTGAAGGAGGCCAAATTTATGCTCAACAAGCTCTAGGAAATATGGGTTAGTGAAATATGTTTTCCAAAAGTAATCACGGAAAGCCAGCACCTGACGATTGGTCAAGTGCTTGGTGGGTAAGGGCTTAGTGTTGTAGGCAAGAAATGCGAATTCATCATACTGTGCTGGTAGGTCCAATCCCTCAGTTAGAGCTCTTATATATAAAGGGGAGCCAGGCAGAGCTTGGCACGGATAAATATTGATCATTTCAGTATTAAGCTCTAGTGCTAAATTGAGAGTTGATGTCATAGAGTCGTAATTATCATCAGGGAAACCAACAATATAATTGGCGATGACATTGATATCATAAGAACGAATCAAAGAAACGATATCACGGACATTTACATCCTTGAAGGATCCCTTGGAAATTTCTTTTCGAACTGTTTGAGATCCAGCTTCAATTCCAAGAGCAAGCCATTTAATACCAGCCCTGGAAACAAGTTCAAGTAAACTTTCGCGTACAGTATCTACACGAGAATAGGCCCACATGTGCAAATTTAATCCACGCTCTATTATACCTTCGCAAATGGGCACATAATATCTATGATTAAGCAAGAACATCTCGTCAGAGATACGAACTGTAGATACACCAAGATCATTGAGAATTTGAAGTTGATTCAGGACCCATTCAACAGACCAAAATCTCATGATACGACTATCAGAGGAACTGATAGTATCATTATTATCAGTTCGATTGAGAATATTAATCATACAGAACTCACATCCATAGATACAACCAAGTCTGGTATAGATGGCTGCATATGGAGTTCGCATGCTCTCATTAAAATTACCGTGCCAGAGATGGGATCGATATAGATCAAGAGGTCTTTTATCAAATGGAAGAAGATCCCATGCATAACCTGGGAGGTCTAAATCCATTCTGTCATGAGGTACAATTTGCTCTGGGTCGTTAAGTATGAGATCACAATGGGATTTCCATCCAATGCACTTAATATTGCATAGATCATCATGGATATTTGATTTTAACAAGTTATGGAGAGCATAAACACCTTCATTAAGGAGAATAGTATCAACATAAGGGAGCTCTAGAACTTTCTTAGGCAATGCGGAGATATGTGAACCAACAAAACAAACGTGTATATCTGGTGACGACTCTTTTAAAGCTGATGCAAGCTGAGTAGCTCCAATCATGCTGGTGGTACCAGCATTTGGATTTTGACCATAGACTACAAAAAGGGCTACACGTGGGTTTGAAGCGCGTATACGGTTAACAGAATCGTCGAGAGAAAGACGTTCTGCACAACAATCAAGAATGTTTACAGAGAAATTACGAGAACGACAACTTTCAGCTAAAAGTAGAGCCCAAGTGGGAGGTTCAATCGCGGAAAACTTACCACTGAGGCCTTGGTATGCAGCCAGAGAGGAGTCAGGATTTATGAGAAGGCAGTCAAGGGTAGGATTGGGCATACTATTTTTCATTATAAAAATCACCAAACTCTACCAGTATGGTAGACTTACCATCATTGCGTGAATAAGCATGCTGGTATGAAGGTAAGATATCTTCAGTTTCCCCAAGCTCAATAATATCAACATTATGCAAAAGAGCACGAAATGCATCCGAAAAATTACCGATATGCTGATGCCCTGGAAATAATGGACGTTCGGAACCCACAGAGGTTCTGATAATTAGACTGGGAGATATTTGGCCATCAGACATAAGCTTGTACTTGTCAACATGATTCACCAACTGGTTAGTTGCACATAAGAGGAAATTCCAGCGGGGAAAAACAGAAATGACACGTTTGCCAGCCAAGGTCATGCCTAGAGACATACCCATTTGAGTATCTTCAAAAACAGGTAATTCGAGACGCTGGTCGATAGGAACTTCTTTTAGTGTATTAAACATAGCTGTGCCTGGTACACAAACAGCTTGCCCAATAAAAATAGTGTCATCATGAGAAGCAAGCCAATTCATAGCTTGCTTGAGTTGATCAAAATAGGCCATAATTCTCGAAATTAGAATTGGACGCGGGTTCCAGCACCTGCGTGGGGCCAAGGCAAATCGTAGGAATAGTACAAAACTTTTGGTTTATCGATCAAAGACAATGATGAGGAGCCCCAAGCCTCAGAGGTGTTGGTACAGACTGACTTACCATTATCTTCAATGATAAAAGTAATAGGCAAGTCGAAATTAACGGCATATCGATGAGCCTCAGATGCTGCACCTGTTTCACTGGTCATTTCGCCCATAAACAAATAAACGTGCTCATCAGAATTATTTAATTGGAGAGCTTTAGCAGTCCCCAAAGCGATAGGAATGATGCCTCCGACAATTGCGCTAGTATAGATTTTGTACTCTGGGTAAAGCAATGAGATACTTTTTCCTTGAACGATATCGTGAAAAAGAACATCTTCGCGGACACCTTTTAGCAAGCAATGGTAATGAGAACGCCAGGAGGAAAAAATCCAATCCTGCTTGGCAATATTTGAAAAAATTTTAATAAGTTGAGACTCATTACCTCCATGCAAGTGAATAGGGGCTCGAATTTTGGCACTATTGAACTCATCAGCGATCCTCCTCTCGAAAGCTACAAGTGATGATTCAGAAAACACTGATCAAACAAATGAATTTGCTAGTATATTGACACAAGCCTAGGGGAGTGCATGAGGGCTGGGGTGCAATTCAAAAAGTGCCCAAGGCGAAGCTTGGTAAGAAAAAAGAAAAGATTAAAAAAAATGAAGCAAGGTAATCAGAATCACACAAATCACAGATGCTTGGAAAAGCAGCTGTAAATTGTCCCGAGGGTTGTGAAGAAATCAACCAACGATGAGGAACACCTGCCGAGAAGGCGGATTCCATATCACTAGGATTATCACCGATCATAATATCAAAATCACCAATACTATACCGAAGCAACATAGCGGGTGAGGGTTTTCTACATTTGCAATTGTCTAATGGGGTATGAGGGCAAAAATTAACTTCAAGATTAATGTCGAAATGAAAATAGAGATAATTGATAATATAAAAGCTCAAATCAAAGAAATCGGAGAAAGAATAATAACCTCTGCCAATACCAGATTGATTTGTAATAAGAACGAATGTATAACCCTTTGATTTAAGTAGTCCAAGAAGGGAGAATATGCCAGGATTCCAAACAAAACGATCGATGGATCCAACATAGCCATAATCAATGTTGATTATCCCATCTCTATCTAAGAAACAAATCATAGGAGCAAATCACATGTTTGGAGATCCTTAATGGGTCTGATAGCTGGAGGCACTATGTCGGCGGGAAGAGAAGACCTATCAAAATAAGCAAGGGAGAGACTTTCGCTACTTAATACGGTAACAGTATCAGAATTAACCTTTGCTGTATAAACTATGTCGACAAGGTGAACTCTATTATTAGGATACTGAAGGATCCTGCCATCCTTAGGGTCTCCGTAAATGTTAAATAATCTAAGATCTGAAGGTTGTAGAATGATTCCGGTTTCCTCAAATATTTCTCGACAACCACATTCTTCTGGAGTTTCACCGGGATCTAATCTACCCCCAGTAATACCCCAGAGTTCCACATCAGAGCGAAGCTCGAGCAGAAGACGATGGGCTTGGTCAAGAAGAGCTACAGCAACACCTAAACGGACAGTTTCAGAGCCATTTAAAGTTGAAAGATAACGATCATCAAACATAATTAATCGATAAATAATTGCTTGCAAAGATATTTTGCTAAAGATAAGGAAGAAGTAAAAGCAGGGCTTACTGCATTAATAACATGGAATATATTATTAGTGGTTTTGCAAATAAAGTCATTAACAAATTCAAGAGTATCCAAATCCACTAACTGAGGGCGAATACCATAGATGGACTTATCCATAGACAAAGAGATAGATGTCCTGACAGAAGGTTGGAAGAACTGACTGTATTGATAGTAAAATTTACGTATTTTTGATATGGAAAATTCAAAATGAGCATGAGTTCTAAAATTCGCACTATTAGAAGCATATAAGCCCAGCAGGACAAAAAATCTAGAAGGAAGATCGGTCAAATCTGTTGATATATACTCATCAAGATAACTACGCGTAAATGGTAATGCATTAGGACCTATAATTGGATTCAAGCCATGAAGTTGGGGTGTAACATGAACGCCTAAAAAAGGAAGTTCAGGATCAGGAACTGGATAAATATTTGTCTTAATATCAGGGCCTGAGTTTAAACGAGCATACTCACCAATAAATGGAATAAGCAATAGATGATTTAAGGCATCTGAAAGTTGTTTAAACATTTGAAGAGAGCCTGGCCCGGCAACATTATAGATGAAATCGTATTTAGAATTAGAAATATTGGAGCCGGCAAGTGTTGTACGGTCTGCGTTTATATTGGTAACTGAGGACATAATAAAAGCAACTTGATTCGAATTGGATAAATCAGAAACAAGCTGGTTCAATATATCAGAGGGAGAAAATACGCATGTCTTGGGGCTCCACAAGTAAGTATCTCTAACGCAAATGCCGGGCTGAATCTTAGATGCCTGATTGTAGTCAATTAAACTAGTTACACATCCATTTAAGTCGGCTTTCTGCTTGATAGAAGTCAAACGCTTTATATCTGTATCAGAATGTGGTACAAGTAGCTTACCGCATTGCAGAAAAGGGAGTTGATTATGAACTATATAAGACTCTAACAGTGATCTTCCCTCAAGACAAAGCTTAGACTTCAGTGAACCTGGAGTGTAATAAAGTCCAGCATGAAGAACACCACTGTTACGGATTGAAGTGCCTTTTGACGGAATCGAATAGGCGTCAATGAGATCTATAGATACGTCATTAGAGAAAGAAATAAGCTCTTTGGCAAGGGTTAATCCGACAACACCTGAGCCAATGATGGCTATTTTCATAATCTCAAAATATTCTGATTTAAGCAGAAATAATCATAAGTGGTCGAGAGAGACGGGAAAAGATCAGACTGGGGGGTCCACCCATGAGAACGAATTACAGACGAATCAAGCAATTTATGCAGAGCCCCATCAGGCTTTGAGTCATCCCAAATAATATCTCCCAAAAAGCCAGAATGAGAAGAGATAAACTCTATAATATCTTTAATTGGTGTGTCCGTTCCTGAACCAATATTGATTGGGTCATAAGAAAGATTATTCATTAGCATAATGTCAACAGCGTCTACTATATGATCCGCAAACATAAATTCACGATATGGTCTACCTGTTCCCCAAAATTCGATTTTTTCCAGTCCCATAGAAACTGCGTTATGTATCTTGCGGATAACAGCGGCTACAAAATGTGAGTTTGAGAGACTATAATTATCATGTAAACCGAAAAGTGAACATGGAATTGGATGGAATACGTTTATAAGGCCTTGATCTTGAGCACATTGGCCAGCATGGAGCACCGCAATTTTTGCAGCTGAATAACCCTTGTTAAAGGGATGAGGCTGGCCCTGAAAAAGTGTTGCCTCTTTGTAAGGTTGACGTGCTGAAACTGGATAGGAACAGTTTGAGCAAAACTGAACTAAGTTAGATACTCCCGCGTTGATAGAAGCTTGAAGGACTGAGAGGGAAATAGATATATTAGCAGAAAACATCTCATAGGGATATGATCTATTCAGTTCAATGCCACCAACTTTTGCGGCACAGTTAATAACAGTATCAATATTATATGATTTGAGGATAGAGAAAAGTTCAGATTTATTAGAAAGATCTAGGTCTTCACGAGATAAGGACAGCACGGAATGTGAACACTTCCTTGCGAAAGCTTCGCCAACTAAACCATTGCTACCAAGTATTAGTGTTCTCATCGGTTTAAAAAAGATGGTATAAAATCTTTAGCTCTGGAATAATCTGATGGAACACCAATATCTATGAAAGGGGTTTCGTGAGGAAGTATAAATGGCAAACAATTTGAAACATCCAAAAAATCTTTATCCAGCATAAGATAAAGATCTTTCGATAATAGTTTATCAAAATGATTATGCAGCAATGAAGATGAACAAAAAAAGGCCCCAAGAGAAATATAGTCTGGTCGGCCCAAAGATAACTTCAATTGATTGTTAGCGAAAATATAACCACCATAACGAGAAGCGATACTAGCTTGTTTAACTATTAAAAGGGGGTAATGAGTATTTTCGAGATACTTGTTATAAGCAGACGAGAAATTGACATCAAATATTGTGTCGCCATTAAGGACAAGAATATCGCCTAATATATTATTCTTTGAGACCACATCAAGTATAGCTCCAAAGGTACCTAAAGGAACTTCTTCTTTAGAAAGAATACAATTTAAGCCCGATGAAGATACATATGACTGAATTAGATCATGTCCTATACAGGTTGACAAATAAAAAGTCAACGGAACACTAGGAAGAGAATTCTGCAGCCAAATAAACAGATAGTCAAGAAATAACTTATCATTAATGGGGGCCAAAATCTTGGGCGAACTACCTAAAATTGACTGGATGCGTGTTCCTTTGCCGCCACATAAGATCAATACTGAGAGTTGACTCATATAGAATTAATTACGTTACAAATATAATCAATATCATTCTTTTGGAGTTCTGGATAGTTGCCGAGATACATGCCATAGAAATGAATGTGATCGGCAACAGGCGCAGCTATGGATGGATCAACAGTAGAAAATTGAGGAAGACTTCGCACATATGGCTGACGCAATTGATTCCCACCTCCAGCACTTCCTCTCCTATACTCAATTTGTTCTGTAACAAAGGTATCTTCTACACGCTGCATAAGTGCAGGATTTGACTCTTTGAGAATGAGGTTGAATGCATAATTACTTTGTCCTTCTAAGGAAAAATCAGTAAAAACCCACTGAGGCATTTTAGAAAGAAAATAAGAAAAGTTATCAGCCCTTTTTTTTATCATATCATCGAGACGACGTAGCTGTGAAATGCCAATTAATGCCCCAATTTCATTGTTGCGGACGTTAAAACCAGGATGAGTAAAAATGAAAAGGGGATTTAAATCAGGGTAATTGTTTGTAAATTGATTCTTAATTTCGGAATCAGTTGACTCGCGAAGCATGCCATGAGATCGGATCATTCTGAGATATTGATAAACCGATGGATCATTTGTACATAGCATACCGCCCTCAATGGTACTCATGTGATGGGCGTAATAGAAAGAGAAACAGGATATAATTCCGTGGCTTCCAGCTTTTTTACCTGATGCTAATGTGACGCCATGGGATTCACAAACATCTTCAATAATATGAATATTATGCGACTCGCAGATCTCTATCATCTTAGGAGTTAGCCCATTAATACCTTGGGCATGAGTAAGAAAAACAGCACGAATATCATCGTGAGAATTAATGACTTGCTCTAACTTATTTTCATCGATAGCAAGTGTATTTAGCCTAATATCAACAAACTCTATATGAAATCCCATCCATATAGCGGAAGATACGTCGGAACTCCATGTAAATGGCGGAATAACAATACGACCGCCTTCAGGAAATTCCTTTTTAAGCCATGCTAACGCAAGAAGATTAGCTGAAGATCCGCTGTTTACAAACACAGAATATTTAACATCAAGCCAATCAGACCATAATGTTTCAAACTTTTTGACGTTGGGGCCTGCAGTAAGCTTTGGATCCTTTTCTTGTAAAAGAGATATAACAGGTTCTAAGTCCACAGCTTGAATGTTGTTGCGCATCAATGGGTATTTCATGGATTTTCCAGATGTTGACAGACCTCATGATACAGCATTTGGGTTAGCGTTTGAATGGTAGGAGTGTCGCATGAAGGCAGGATAATATGCATATCAAAATCAGGAATCTCCGGAACTGATGAGCCAGATATAAGTATTGTCTTGGCCCCATGCAGGTTAGCACTGATGAGAGCGGAAAGAACATTTTTAGATTTCCCAGACGTACTCATGCCAATTGATAGCCCATTAGTTTGAGCTAGAGCATCTATCTGTCGCGAAAATACAGTGCTAAATTCAAAGTCATTACTCCAAGCCGTCAATACTGAAGTATCAGTATTTAATGCGATAGCAGGTATTGGTTCCCTTGACCTATCTCTAAAGGTACACATTAATTCAGCAGCCCAATGCTGTGAGTCTGCAGCAGATCCACCATTTCCAAACAAAGTTATAAGTTTAGAATTGATTTTGGTTTCCCGTATCAAATCAGCTAAAGAAATAGACCATGAACAAAAAGAATTCTGAAATTGATCGGTATTAATGATACTAATTAAGTGCTTTAGTGTATTTGTCATGGATTATTCTGAGAAGATAACTTGGCTCCCTGTTCGGCTAAATTTAACATCTACCCAAGTGTTAACACGTACACTTTTCTTGATTGATTCATGCTTATGCTGAGGTGCCCAACAAACAAAAAAGCCTCCGCCTCCAGCACCCATCACACGAGTGCAAAGTGAACCAGCACGTTCTGTAGTCTCAATTAATTCCATTGTCTTCTTATGAAATTTATCGGAGTTCAAATGTAACTTGATATCCCTGGATGATCGTGTTAGCTCGGCATGTTGATTGATATCCGCTTCTTTACCAAAAGCGTTAATTCCGGCGTTTGATACGTCTGTCAACTCATTAAGTAAATTGTCATTCATACAACTCGAAATTGACTTAACAACCTTGGTTGATGCGAGAGAAGAGAAACGTTCTTTACCGTCGAATCCCATGAGGAGATTGTCTGTTATATATTTTATATACTCGGGATTTGTGACAAATTTTCTTGGCTGAATTGCCTGTTTGTCGGCCTCAATTAAAACAAAACCTCCAAAAGCTGCGGCGCATTGATCTTGGAAGCCAACCCGCTCAGCCATTGCACCTTGCTCAAGCTTAATGGAGGCATTGGCTAACGCAGATCTACCCATAAATTTACCATTGAGCGCAACTAAAGAATTAATCAAACCCACTGAGAAAGCAGAAGAACTACCAATTCCACTTCTCGCAGGTAGATCTCCAACATGAGAGACTTCAAGAGCTTTACCTTGGCCATAAGCTCTGATCACTTCTCGTACGGCAGGATGTTCAATCTCATTTAAATTATTTGCAACTTCAACCTTAGAATAAGCGACTCTATATTTATGTGTAAAGAAAGGGGGTATAACTCTAACAGTCTGATAACAGTAGTAATCAAGACCTGCGCACAGAACTCGCGCAGGATTCCGGCAATACCATTCAGGGTAATCGAGACCACCACCATAAAAGGAAAACCGGTACGGAGTACGTGTTATTAGCATGTTAATGACATTAAGATTTCTGGGAGGGTGACTGCCAGGAACAATAATGCTACTACTGCTGTTCAAGCAGCCATCGTCAACGTAGCTGTCCTGGGGTCAAGTGAGTCAAGTTCGGTTGGTGGTGAGTTCATCCAAACCACTTCCGGTTGACGCCAGATCTCGACGACCTGACCGATTAGGCAGGACCGCCTAAAAGTCTGTCCTGGTAGCTCTTGGCGGTGATGTCAGCATTGGGTTCGCTCGGCGAGTTTCAGAGCCCCCAATGCCCGAAACCAGCACCACCGCAGTCGATCAGCCCGCACCAGATGATCTGATCAGCTTCCTCAAGGCCATTCCCGACGGCCGCTACCGGCGCGGTGTGCGATATCTGCAGTGGTTTCTTTTGTTGGTAGCGGTGCTGGGGATCCTGAGCGGCTGCAGAAGCTCGCGCGATCTGGAGACATTCGCCAAGCGGCACCGGGAGGCGCTGAATCAGGCCCTGAGCTTGAACTTCAAGCGGTGGCCGTCGGACGCCACCTTCCTGTACCTGTTCAACAAGGCCCACCTGCAGGAATTCGGCCAGGTGCTGCAGGTCTGGATGATCAGCCAGATCCCAGGTAGGGCAAAGGGTCTGGACCAACTGGTCTGTGACGGCAAAACCCTGCGAGGCTCCGTCATCGAGACAGAAGTCGGCAACCACCGGTTCGTTGCCCAGGTCACCGTCTGCGCACGAGCCCTTGGGGTGGCGCTGGCCCAGACGACCTACGACACCCACGAGTCCAGTGAAAAGGCAGCGCTCAAGGAGCTGCTCAGCACGCTTGATCTCAATGGCTTCCTGATCCAGGCCGACGCACTGCACACGACACAGGCGTTTTTCGCTGGTGAATGGAGCAGGGGGCCGACCTCCTGTTGACCGTCAAATCCAACCAAAAGATCCTGTATCGGCAAATCGGCTGCCAGTTCGAGGGAAAGCGCAAGATCATTTTATCAACAACGGATGTCGAGAAGCGGCACGGACGCCAGACACGCTGGGAACTCAAGGCCAAAGAGGCGCCAGAGCACATCAAGGCGAACTGGCCAGGCAGCGTCTGGATCGTGGAAGTGATCACCAGCACCACACCCGCAAGGGCAAGCGTGACATCG